>ERZ1740062.401-NODE-401-length-24965-cov-6.724729_pt1 | contig 24965 bp, 19 predicted proteins | sample MGYA00581741_ERZ1740062 | MGnify/ENA primary metagenome ERZ1740062 (study PRJEB43018, sample SAMN04849747) | marine metagenome | isolation source: floating plastic debris | place: Pacific Ocean | collected 2008-09-01 | study: EMG produced TPA metagenomics assembly...
ACGAACGCATCAATGGCGCATTTGATGAACGGTTTGGAATGGCCGATCTGCTCGCAAAATCTACAGGAGCGCGGATCGCACAAAAGGGGACTATAAGCGGGATGGGATGCTCACCCCGGCGATTTGTATATATATTTCAGCATCTTGTGAGAAGATATGGTGCCGGTGATAGGACTCGAACCTACGACCCCATCATTACGAATGACGTGCTCTACCATCTGAGCTACACCGGCGCCGCCGCCCTACTATCGCCCAAGCAGCCTAGGGTCAATCACTCGATCTTACTGGAGATCGGGGATGTCGCACGCCAGATCTGATCACATCTGAACAACAGTGGAATGATCCGAACCAGCATCACTCTGGCATCCGGTGACCGTGAAAGAAAGGCCAAAACTCAAAGCCTACTAATCACGCAAGTCCACATCACACCATAAGGCTTTGTATAAGCGCGCTGACACGCCGAGCCTGATTTCAACAACAGCTTCCTATCGGACCTTTCGCGCGACAAGCGTCAGGCGACGGGCTCTGCCTTGGCTGTCTTTTTGTCGGCCGATCCCGCTTCAACCGTTTCCGCGTCCTCGGCAGCCGGTCCCGCGCCTTGCGATCCGGCGTCATCACCGCCTGACGCGGCAACGCTTCCGGAGGTCACATCTTCCATGCCGGTGTCGTCTCGCGCCCCCATCAGCAACGGCAACATGGCGGCATTGTTGATGACGGAGTCGCTTGCTCCCGTGCGTGGCGCCCCCAGCCCGCGTGCGAGCCAGCCCTGAACGACGTGATCCGGGTCGCCCTCGCCGCGTGCAATCGCCGCGAAGACCGCACAACTGCGGGCAGACGGTTCGGTTTCGCGGAGATCCTCGATGGCGCGGCGTGCCCCGCCCCAATCCTCGTCCACCAGGGCCAGTTCCGCCTTCATGAACTGCGTTTCGTCATGGTTCGGATGGATCGCAAAGAGCTGTTCGAAACGGCGCCGACGCGCTGCAGGAGCCTCGTCCGGTTCGATCGCGGCAAACGCCGCGGCCAATTTCGGGTGCGGTGCGAACCGCCAGGATTCGACGACGATCTTCGACGCGGCACGCTTGGCGCCGCTTTCGATCAGCAGGCGTGCTGCTCCCGCCGACGCATCAACGTTCGCCGGATCCAACTTCGCCGCCTCGACCGCGAGCGCTCGGGCGCGTTCGGTTTCTCCAGTCTGCTCGGCGTCTTCGGCTTCGGCGAAAGCCAACGCGGCTTCGCGGGTCTGGGCTTCCGGTTTGGGCAGCAGACCACGGCGCTTTTGTTCTTTCACCGTCTTGCGCGCGCCCGCCCAATCGAATTTTTGACTTTGCAGCGTGTAGAGGGCTTCGAGCGCGCCGCCGTGTTTTGGGGCCAGTTCATGCGCATGGTTGGCGAGGGTCAAAGCCTTGTCGGTATCCTCGGCTTCGATAGCATATCCCAAAAGCCCCTGGGTGCCGAGGAAAGCCGTCGTCTCTTCGGACATCAACGCTTTGTAGTAGGTTTGCGCACGCACCTTGTCACCCGCCAGATCAGCCGCCTGGGCATTGACCAGACGCGTCAGGTCGGGCCGGCGCAGGTTCTTCTCGGCGAGTTTTGCCTTTTTCATCGCGAGCTTTCCGTCGCCCGCAGCCAGAGCCATCATCGCCTTGGACAAGGCGTCCATCCCGCGGCGCTCGCGGGACCGGACGAAGAACCGGCTGAATGCGGTCTCATCCCCCAGGACGAACATGACCAGCGCGTAGACGAAGCGCAGTACGGCCAGCGTGAACAGGATCGCGACGATACCGACCAGCAGGATCAACGCGGCTTCGTAGAGTTTGAACTCGTAGAGCCGTCCGCCGTAATCCAGCGACAGAGTTCCCGGTTCCGCGACCAATGCGTCCAGGGCCGATGCGCCAGCAACGACGATCACAGCACCGGCGAGAAGATAGATAATCGTCTTCAACATGGTCGTCTCCTCAACCCTGCGATCCGAGAATACCGCCGATCAACGCGGCCGCCGCGTCGTCTGCGTCCACGCGGGCCCGCGCATCCTGCAACCAACCGTCCAGAACGGATTTCGCCGCATCCGACAGCCCGTCAGCCTCGCCAAGCGCACCCGGCAGATCGCCGTCGCGCAGGCTGGCTTCGATCCGTGACACGATGGCGGCAGCATCGTCGCCTTCGGCGGCATCTTTCGGGCGACCTGCAAACAAAGACTCAACGCGCGCCGTGGCCTGACCGAGAGCGCTGCCGTCGGAGCCAGCCCGCAGATCGGCCTTGATTGCGTCTCGGGCCAGCCCTGTGAACGCGCGTGTCAGCGTATCGAGAGTCTTCACACCGCTGGCGGCCACGGACGAGAGCGCTTCGGGAGCTGGTCCCCCAGTCAGAGCGACGATCTCGTCCAGCGACCGTGCAAAGGGGGCTCCATTTGCCATCTGACTGCTCAGCGCAGCTGCCGCGGCCTTGAGCGAGGCATTCTGGATGGCACCGTCGACCGTGCTGACGGCCTGATCAGCCGCAGCCTTGGCTTCTTCTGCCGCCGCTGCCGCTGCGTCCGATTTTGCGGAAAGATCGGTAATCTGCGCGCTGACCTCGCCCAACTTGCTGTCGATCGAGCTTTGGACATCGGCGAGCGCTGCTGTCGTTGCGAGCGCCCCGCCGTCTGGCAACGCAGAGATCGCCGCTTCGAGATCCGCCCCCAGCGCCGTGCGCGCCGAGCGCAGATCGTCATGGGTCGTGAACGTGTTCATCTCTTCTCGCGGCATGAAGACCGACGTGTCCGGTTGCGCCGCTGCCAGCGTGTCGACTTTCGCCTTGAGCGCTGCAAAAGCTGCCGTGATCTCGGCGCTCGAGGCATCGCTGCCCTCGGCCGCAGCGGCAGTGAGATTCTCACCGACAGCTTCGACTTCCGAGCGCAAGGTCGCCATCCGGGCCTCGTAGCTTGTCATTTGACGGGACAGGGACGCCACATCGCGTGTCGCGGCCGATGCGACCTTGCCTGCCTCGGTCGCCGCGTTCGTCGCAATATCGGCTGCCTCGGCTGCCTCTATCGCGGCAGCCTGCGCGTCGGTGACCACAGACTCGGCCACGCCGGATGCGGACGCTGCCCCGGCAGAAGCCTCCGCCGCAGAGCGTGCCTGCGCGACCTCTTCCTGCGCTGTTGCAAGGGCGGCCTCGGCCATCTCCAGCCGCTGGGTCAGATCGGCCACCTGTTGGACCAATTCCGTCACGACGCCCGTCGCAGCAGCGGAACCGACCTGTGCCTCGATCGCAGCAAAGCGCTCATCCATGACGGTCTGTTGCGGAATGATGTGCTTGGCGATGCTGGTCGGCAGGTGCGGAGCCGTCTTCGGCACGAGCCAGAGCGACAGCCCGAAGATCGCCAAGATGATCAGCAGGTACTTGAGCACCGTGGCGGCAAACCCGCCTCCCTGACGACCGTCTTCATCATGATGCTCAGCATGCGTTTCGTGATCCGTGTGATCCGCGTGATCCGTCTCATCTATCGGCTGATCATCACGATCGGCGTCTGCCGAGGTCGCATCAGCTTCTTGCTCAGGCGCGTCATTGACTACAGGCTCCTGAGGTGTCTCAGGCTCTTGCGCGGTTTCCTTGTCGTCATTCGGATTGGACGGGTTGTTCATCCGGGACTCCTGTCAGGCATCGTTCGTCGACCGCGCCCGGTCTTGGACTGAACCTATGGTATTGTCGCGACACCGCCAGCACAATCGGCGTCGAGAGGGTTTTATCGCACCGCAACACAAATCTCAGCAATCATCTCCGTGGCATTGGGCCGCGATGCAACAGCAATCCGGCCAAAACCCACCTTGGCAAGCGGTTCGGCCGCACTCTCGGAAATAGCGACAAGGACGGTCCTGTCGAGTCGCCAGTCTTCGCGCGCCGTCAGCGAATCGGCCAGAACATGTGCGTTGCGCGTCGACCAGATCGTCACAACGTCCATGCGTTGCTCCAGAAAGGCACTGACGACGTCATCGGGCGGTTCTTCAACCGGCAGCGTCCGATAGACGATGTGCTCGTCACAATCGATGCCATGCGGGATCAGACATGCAGACAGGTCACCGGAGACGGTTTCGCCGCGGGCATAGGCAACGCGCCGCTGAGCAGTCCGAAGGACGAGATCGACCAAATCCCGAAATGCACCATCCGCGTCGCGAACGTCCGAGAACCCGTGCTCACGTGCCAACTCAGCGGTGCGTCGGCCAACGCAGAGCGCTGCCAGATCGCAACGGGCGCAGGTCGCCGCGAAGCCCCGGACGCCGTTCGCTGACGAGAACACGATGGCTTCGGTGTCATCCGCCAGGTGAATATCCGTCGCGATGATCTCGATCCGGGTAAGTGGCCAGATGAGGGTCTCAATGCCATGAGAAGCAAGCGTTGCTGCAATCCGCTCACTGTCGGCAACCGGGCGTGTCAGCAAAACCGTCACGTGGCCTCAGATCTTGAAGAAGTCGAGCCCGCCACGACCGCGCAACTCCTGCGCCGCCTCCGAACCCATCGCTGCCGCGTCCGACACCGCGCCGTTTCGCGCGACGGTCAGGCGTTCGGATCCGTCAGGCCGGATGATCTCCCCGCGAAACTGGACTACATCGCCGTCCAGTTCTGCGAGCCCGCCGATTGGTGTGCGGCACGACCCGTCGAGCCCGGCAAGAAAGGCACGCTCGGCGGCCAGACGAGATGCCGTTGGCCTGTCGTGGATCGCATCAAGCAGATCACGCACCGCGGCATTGTCTTCCCGACACTCGATCCCGATGGCCCCTTGCGCGACGGCAGGCAGCATCTCGTCTGTCGAGATCGCGCGTGCGGCCAGGTCGGCGTGGCCCAGCCGGCGCAGTCCGGCAGCGGCAAGGAAGGTTGCTTCGGCGACGCCCTCGGACAGTTTGCGCAGGCGCGTCTGCACGTTTCCTCGGAATTCAACCACGTTGAGGTCAGGGCGTCGATTGAGAAGCTGCGCCCGGCGCCGCAAAGAAGACGAACCCACCGTCGCCCCTTGCGGTAAATCGCCAATCGTCTCGTGCCGGTCGCTGACGAAAGCATCACGCACATCTTCGCGTGGAAGCAGGCATGCAATGATCAGTCCGTCAGGCAGCACCGTCGGCATGTCTTTCATCGAGTGCACAGCAATGTGGATGCGGCCGTCGGCCAGTTTCTCCTCGATCTCTTTGGTGAAGAGCCCCTTGCCGCCGATCTCGGACAGTGCGCGGTCCTGAACCTGGTCGCCCGTTGTCTGGATCACATCGACCTCGAAGGCGGCTTCGGGCAGGCCATGTGCCGCCATCAGCCTATCGCGCGTCTCGTAGGCTTGGGCGAGCGCAAGCGGCGATCCGCGGGTGCCGATCTTCAGCGGCTGGTCCGGCGACGGCAGGGTCATGATTGGGACTTCCGTGTTCTCTTCCGCGTCCTTAGTAAGGGGCGGCGCGGGTGAGCGCAATCTCGTGACAGGCACGTGTATGAAAAAGTTGACAGTCCTCGGGCTCGAGGCGAGCTGCGATGAGACCGCGGCCGCGGTCGTGCGCGGGACCCCGGATGCGCCGGGCGAGATTCTGTCAAACGTGATCTTCGGGCAGGAGGTCCTTCACGCGCGCTATGGCGGTGTGGTGCCCGAGATCGCAGCGCGCGCACATGCCGAGCGCGCAGATCTAGTGGTCGAGCAGGCGTTGGCAGAGGCGGATCTGGGCTTACCGGGTCTGGACGCGATTGCGGTGACCGCCGGGCCGGGCCTGATCGGCGGCGTGATGGCCGGAGTGATGACAGCGCGCGGGATCGCGGCTGGGACGGGCTTGCCACTGATTGCCGTAAATCATCTGGAAGGCCACGCACTGACGCCGCGCCTGACCGATGCGGTGCGCTATCCGTTCCTGTTGCTGCTGGTCTCGGGCGGTCACTGCCAGTTCCTGTCGGTCGAGGCTCTGGGGTCTTATAGAAGACTTGGCGGAACGATTGACGATGCGCCGGGTGAGGCCTTTGACAAGATCGCAAAGATGCTGGGTTTGGGGTTTCCCGGCGGCCCTGAAGTTGAACGCCGTGCCCACGACGGCGATGCGGGGCGGTTCAAGTTTCCCCATCCGCTGATCGACCGGCCCGGCGCCGATATGTCGTTCTCGGGCCTCAAGACGGCTGTTCTGCGGGCCCGCGATACGCTGGTCGCGGATCAGGGCGGGCTTTTCGTTCAGGATCTCGCCGATATCTGCTCAGGGTTCCAAGACGCCGTAACCGCAGTGCTTGGTTCAAAATCGGCGCGCGCGATGGCATTGTTCCGCGAGCGCCATCCGGACGTTTCGGCACCCGTCATCGCCGTCGCGGGCGGTGTTGCCGCCAACAAGGCGCTGAGTGCTGCCTTGAGTGCAGAAGCGGAGTCGGCTGGCTTCCATCTGGTCGCGCCGCCGTTGAAGCTGTGCACCGACAACGGAGCGATGATCGCCTGGGCCGGGTTGGAGCGGCTTGAGGCGGGCATGATTGGAGAGCCGGCGACCCCTCGGCCGCGCTGGCCCCTGGACAGCGATGCAAGACCGATGCTGGGTTCAGGCAAACGCGGCGCCAAGGCCTGAGGCTTGCCCTGCGCGGACATCCGCGCCAAGTAGCTTCAAGGCAGATCTTTGGAGGCAAAAAATGGCCTATTGGCTGTTCAAATCCGAACCGAACACCTGGGGATGGGACGACCAGGTCGCCAAGGGCGATGCAGGCGAGGAGTGGGACGGCGTCCGGAACTACCAGGCGCGCAACAACATGCGCGAGATGAAGATCGGCGATCTCGGTTTCTTCTATCACTCGGTCAACGAAAAGCGAATCGTCGGGATCGTCGAGATCTGCGCCGAGTCGCATCCCGACTCGACGACGGATGATCCCCGCTGGGATTGTGTCGATGTTCGTGCCGTGGCACCCGTGCCGACGCCGGTAACGCTGGCCGAGATCAAGGCCGAGCCCGCGCTGGAGGATTTCGCGCTGATCAAACAGTCGCGCCTGTCCGTGGTCCCGGTCAGCGAAGCTGAATGGAAGAAGATCTGTGACATGACGGGATACGAAGGTTGAACGTGGGTTCGGTTCGCGGGCACGCGGCATGAGCAATGACAACTGGGGCCATCGCGCCCGTTTCGGGATCTTCATCGTTGGCGCCGAGCCGGTGCCCGAGGCCGAGTGGTGGGCGATGGCGCCACCCGGTGTTTCGGTCCATGCAGCGCGGGTGACGGCCAGGACGCCGTGGGCGATGTGGACCGACGACCGAAACGCGGTCACGCTGTCGGATGATCTGGCCCGGGGTGCAGCACAGTTCGCATCCATGGGGCTCTCGGCGGTTGTGCTTGCTCACAGCTCCAGCAGCATTATCGGCGGGCCGGGATGGGACCACGCGGTCGTCCGGGAGCTTGCGGCACGGGTCGGTTCGGACACTGCTGTGACGACGAACGGTACCGACTGCGTGCAGGCCTTGAAACAACTCGGCGTTCGAAACCCGTATCTGGTGATCCCACCATGGTTCGGCGACACCGCGTTGCGGGCCGCAGACCGATATCTCGGTCATCATGGGCTGAACATCGCGGGCAGCTTGCGCCATGTGCCTGAGGCGCGCTGGGCCGATGTAGCACCGCAGGATCTTTATGCGAACCGGATGCATATGGCGCAGCGGACCGACCTGTTGTTGGAACAGATCCAAGATGCATGCCCTGCCTCTGCCGATGGTGTCTTGATCGCTGGGACAGGTTTTCGCTGCGTCGGCATTATCGATGCGCTTGAGAGTGCTCTGGGTCGACCCGTCGTCACGGCAAACCAGGCAAGCCTTTGGCGGTGCCTCGGGCTTACAGGGTTTGATACGCCGATCGCTGGCTACGGTCGGTTGCTTGAGAACATGGCGTCCCCGGACTGACGCGGTCCGGATTATGCGACCTCGAACACGCCTTCGACCTCGACCAGGACACCAAGCGGCAAACTGGATGAGCCGACCGCAGCACGGCTGTGCAAACCAGCATCGCCGAAGACGCCGAGCATCAGGCCTGACGCGCCGTTGATGATTTGCGGCTGCTGGATGAACGTGTGATCACAGTTGACGAACCCTGTCAGCTTTACGACGCGGGTGACCCGGTCGAGGTCACCGACACACGCCTTGACCTGAGAAAGGATGTTGACGGCGCAGAGCGTCGCGGCGCCGACAGCCTTGTCGAACTGCGAGCCCGGCGGAGTTGTTCCATCGACCGCATGATCATCAGAGGTCAGGTGACCCGTCAGAATATCGTCGCCGACCTTCGGGATCTGGCCAGAGACGAAGACCAGATTGCCCGTTTGAACGAAGGGGACGTAGTCCGCGACCGGGGCGAGAGGCTCGGGGAGCACAATCCCCATCTCTTCGAGTCTTCTTTCGATCTTGCCGGTCATCTGATCCTCCCCGCAGTTGAATGGAATCGCGCCAGTATCGCCACCAGCGGATTCGCAGCAACCCAAACGACAGGATACGCACTTTCCGGACACGGGCGACCGCGCGAACGGCGTGGTTGGCGTTCGCGTGGCTCAATTCCTCGGGAGAACGGGCGCTGGGGATAGGATCCCCGACAAAGCAGCCGTTCGGGTCGGCAATTCCGGGCTAAACCGCCCAAGAGCCAGATGTGACAGCGCTGCCACGGGCATTTTCGATCAATGATCGCGACATCATCGCCGGGCCGCTACCCCGATCATGACACCGCCTCCCCAGGGACGGAACCACTGCGACTGACGCAGAGGTCCCGGCTCGCGGGCGTTCTTCTATCGCTCAATCGCTAAAATTCTTTTAAAACTCTCAACGATCTGCGCACCGGTTCCGACGATAAGCAGTTCAATCCAAGGTGACGATGTTTATCGGGCCCTCATCCGGCCGCAGGTCCTGTATCGCAAGATCCGGAAGGTCGATGGGGCAGAGAAGGATCGCACGCTCTTCGGACCGGGTGAGTGCCGAGGCGAGACGGGGAACGAAGTCAAACATCGCTTACTCCTGAAGAAATCCATTGTACTGTTCTGCGGCGATTGCCGCTGCTGTTCGGTAAATCTTTGTTTAGAGGACTTAACGAACTCTCAAAAAACAGCGTTAAAGGAAAAATTTTTCGGAAATCTCTCGTATTCATCAATACGTACTGGTACCGCGCGCCGCGTTTAAAAGGGACGGCCGGCGTGCGATCAGAATGGTGGACCCACTGCGCAGCGGCCGAGATCAGGATCGTCGAGCACAGGCAACAGCCAACGTCTGCGATTTGGTCGGGAGGTGATGCTTGTTTCAGGTCAGTCTATCAGCTCGGAGTTGACGTTCCACCCGACGATCGACGCAAGCTCGCAGCGTTCTGGCGGCGCTTGGGGATCAAGTTGAACAACGCCTGTCGGCAGCGCTGATGCCACGCAATATCGTGGAGTTGCTCGGGAAACCACTCAGAGCGATGTTGTCCAACCCGGGTCCACAGTCAAAGCTCTAGGTGACGCGGTCGAAGAACAGGGCTTGGACCGATCGGTTCCCGCTCAGAAACCGAGATTAAGGTTGGCTGCGACGCCGACATCCGGAGTCGCATCAGTCAGGCCGATGAATGTCCCGAAGTGGAAGTCGACCTCTCCGTCATCAACCACGAACTCATAGTCGAGCGCAGGCCCGGCGAAATGTTCCTGGTCATTGCCCGATGGCGCACCGTCGAAGACCTGTTCGATCTCTCCGTGGATTTCGACACCGACGTCCAGTCCACCGCCGACGTCGTACATGACACCCATGGCGTAGTCGAAGCTGGTTGCCCCATCCTCGCCAATCGGGATTTCAAAGAAGGTGTTGGTCACAACCGATGTGGGGCCACTGACGACCTCGAAGACCGGCCCGACGGTGAAGGTAATGTCCTCGCTTCCATCAAGATTGAAGTTCCACGCAGAGTACAAACTGACGGCGTAGGGGCTTGGCGCTTCCCCTTCGCCGCTACCAACGATCTGGAAATTGTTCGACCATTCGATTGCACCGAGGTCGAACGTATCGCCCTGGCGGTTTTCGATTTCGACGGCGAAACCAGTGTCCCAGAACCGAAAAGCACCGTAGTTCACGCCAAACGAATGCTCGGAGCGGATGTCACCAGACCGGACGCTGCCAACGCTGATCGAGTTGACGATTTCCATCTCGACCTGCTGCGAAGCCGTGCGGGCGTCCTCGATCTCGAAGTCAGCAAAGGCAGGCCCGTAGGCTAGAACCGCGATGGCCGCGATAAGTGCCGTCCTGTTCATCACTGTCACCATCCCAATGCTGATTACCTGTCGTTGAAGATTTTCAACATCTACTTGCACTTGGCAAGGGCACGAGATCGAACGCGCCGCTTTGGCGCACAGCGGTTGCATCAAAGACTCACTTTTCCCGGATTGGTTCGCCTAGCCTTCGTCGCATTGAACGGCGATCTTCACCTTCAGTCCTGCTGGCGCCGTGGCACTCACGGCTCTGCGCGGCGCACCGACGCCATTCATGTTTGGTGCGGTCAAAGGGGCTTTCGGTCTCGTCCCACAACCACGCGTTCGGCGTGTATTCAGCCTTGCTTGCGTGTGCGCGGCCACGTCACGTAAACTGGTCCGCAGAAAGCGGGCCGGGCAGTCCCGTGGGGGAGCCTTATGGCGAGAGAGATTTTTCGGAAGGCCGCGCTGGAGCGCATGGCGTCGCCCGAGCGCACGGATCATCCGACGATGCTTGTCGGTGCCTCCGGGTGGCTGATCCTGAGCGCCTTTCTCGTCGCGATCGTGGCCGGTGCCGCCTGGGCGGTTCAAACGCAAGCCCCGGTCAAGGTTACCGCCCAGGGCATTCTGATCGACCGCGCCGGACTGGTCGAGATTTCCTCGGAACAAGGAGGCACGCTGCAGGAGGTGCTGGTGCAACCCGGCGATCCCGTAGCGGTCGGTCAGGTCGTCGCGACACTCTCCCGGTCGGAACTGCGGCGGGAACTGGCTGCCGCGACCGCAAAGCTGGAAGATCTGGAAAACCGCTTCGAACGGCTTCGCCTGGCGAACGAGGCCCGGACAGACCGCGAGGGAAGATCGGACCAGCAACGCCTGATCACCATCGCCCAGACGCGTGAAACGCTGAAGGAGCGGCGGATTCTTTTGGCCGAGCGTTCCGAAAAGCTCGCGCCACTGGCAGCGCGTAAGACTGTGCCGGAGATTCGATTGATCGAAGCTCAGATCGCGGTCGCCGATGTAGACGAACGCCTGGCAGCATTGGAGGAGGATGCTCAGAAGATCATGCTGGATGCGGCCGAGCGCGCCTCGCAACGCGAGATCGAGCAGCTCGAGGACCGCCTGGATATCGAAGAGCAGACCCGCATCATCGGACGCCTGAATGCTCAGCTCTCCGAGGAGAAAGTCGTCACGTCGACATATGAAGGACAAGTCGTCGAGATCAAGGTCAATCCGGGCGACGTCCTGACACCAGGCGCTGCCTTGGCGACACTCGCGCCGTTGGATCTGACGCAGAACCTGCAGGCCCTGATGTATGTGCCCCCTGCCGATGGGAAACGGATTGCCCCGGGCATGGTGGCAGAGATCGCCCCGACAACCGTTGAACGCGAAGTCTTCGGCCATATCCTGGGAGAGGTTGTTTCGGTCGCCCCCCTCCCCGCAACGCCCGAGGGAATGCGCCGCGTTCTACAGAATGATCAACTCGTCGAGCAATTGTCGCTGGGTGGTGCGCCGATCGAAGTGCGCCTTTCTCTGACCCGTGATCCCGCAACTGCGACGGGCTTTGCGTGGTCGTCATCGGAAGGGCCGACAAGCGGCGTCAATGCTGGGACGCTGTTGGAGGGCAAGGTGATCGTCGAGGAACGCGCGTTGCTCGACCTGATGTTGCCGGGAGCCACAGCAACAATAGGCCGGGTGCTCGACAACCCTGCATCCGCCCCGTCCGAGGGTGGATAGAGCCGCCGCATGTTCGGTCTGTCCCGCATCGCACGCACGCAGTCAGTGCTGCAACTGGAGGCCGCGGAATGCGGCGCTGCCTCGCTGTCCATGGTGCTGGGCTATTTCGGGCGGTTCGCCGCGTTGGACGAATTGCGTACGCTGTGCGGCGTGTCGCGTGATGGCGCCAAGGCTTCGAGCCTGCTGAAGGCCGCGCGTACCTTTGGTCTGAACGCCAAAGGCATGAAGGCCGAGCCGCATCACCTGAAGGACATGGCCGGGCCGATGATCGCCTTTGTCAACTTCAACCACTTTCTCGTGGTCGAAGGCATCAGAGGGGACCGCGTTTACTTGAACGATCCAGCATCAGGGCGGCGTTCCGAGACAATGGAGGAGTTTTCGAACAGCTTTACCGGTGTTGTCCTGTGCTTCGAAAAGGGAGAGCAGTTCAAGCGTGGCGACACGCGGCCGAGATTGCTGCCATCTCTGGCTCAGCGAACGATCGGTTTCCGGAGCGCGATCCTGTTCGTCTTCCTGGTGGCTTTGGCGCTCGTGATCCCGGGCATCATCGTTCCCTTGTTCAGCCAGGTTTTCGTCGACTGGGTTCTCGTGCGCGCACTGGATGACTGGCTGGCGCCGCTGTTGATCGGCATGGGCATCACGGCGGCGGTACGCTTCATTCTGATCCGCCTTCAGGGCATGGCGATGCTGCGGCTGAAAGAGGCGATGACACTGTCCACCGGGCGTCATTTGTTCTGGCATATGCTGCGCCTGCCGATCAGCTTCTTCGATCAGCGTTTTGCCGGTGAGATCGCCGACCGGATGCGGTTGAACGAAGGGCTCGTCAGCCTGCTGACAGGCGATCTTGCCACGGCCGCGTTGAATGTCATCACCGCATCGTTGTTCCTGTGCGTGATGCTGTTCTACCATGTCCCACTGGCTCTGGGCGTGCTGGCACTGGCCGCGATCAACGTTGTCGTACTGCTCGCCTCGACACGCATCCTCTCGGAACGCTATCGCAAGTTGTCCATCGAAAGCGGCAAGTACATGGGCGCGCGCGTCGCCGGGCTGCGAGATATGGAGACGTTCAAGGCCTCCGGTGCCGAAGATATGCTTTTTGCCCGTTGGACGGGATTGCAGGCGAACGTCGTCAACGGCAGTCAGGCTGTCGCCCGAATCTCGGCATGGATCAGCCCGCTGCCGGCGCTGATCTCGACACTGATCGCGGTCCTTGTGCTGATCGGCGGCGGCTATGCGGTCATGCTGGGGCAACTTACACTGGGGGAGTTGGTCGCATTTCAGTCCTTGTCGGCGAGCTTCGCGGCGCCGGTGGCCGGTCTCGCCGGATTCGGCGCCGAGCTTCAACAACTCCGCAGTTACACGCAGCGGTTGGACGATATTCTCGAGCAAGACGTTGACCCGGCCTTTGCCCCGGAACGACCCGTGGTCCCCGAACGCTTGCCCAAGGGACGGGTTATCCTGCGCGATGTGTCGTTCGGGTATGCGCCTTTGGATCCGCCGCTGATCGACAAACTGTCGTTGGAGCTGGAGCCTGGGATCCGGGTCGCCCTGGTCGGTGCATCAGGTTCGGGCAAAACGACAGTCGGCAAGCTGATCACTGGCATGGTGGTCCCGCGTGACGGCGAGGTTCTGATCGATGGGCAGCCCCATGCGGAATGGCCCCGGCGTGCCTTGGCGGCGCGGCTGGCATATGTCAGGCAAGAGGTCGTGCTGTTCGCTGGATCGGTCCGGGACAACCTGACCCTCTGGGATCGATCGGTCCCCGAGACAGCACTGATTGCCGCGACCCACGACGCTCAGATCCACGAGACGATCTCGGCCCGTCCCGGCGGTTACGAAGCAGAGATCCGCGAAGGCGGCAGCAACTTCTCCGGTGGCGAGAAACAGCGGATAGAGATCGCGCGTGCGCTGGCGACAGAGCCTTCGATCATCGTTCTGGACGAGGCAACCTCGGCGCTGGATCCGGTAACGGAGCAAAACGTGATGGAGGCGATACGGCGTCGCGGGACGACCTGCATTGTGATCGCGCACCGACTCTCGGCCATCCGGGATTGCGATGAAATTGTGGTTCTCGACCAGGGCCAGGTTATCGAGCGTGGACGCCATGATGCCCTCATGGCCGCTGGCGGCATCTATGCCCGGCTGATCGAGGCCTGAGCATGGAACCGAACCCACTCGCCCCGTCCGAAAGCGGTCCGATCGTACCAGGCGAGCTGGTTCTTTCCGGTGGCGCACCGATTGCACTTCCGGCACGCTCTGCGTGTTGGCGCGTGACCGACGGCAGCGTCGAGGCATACCTGGCCTGGCCGAACGGACGCCGGATGGTCACGGTCGCGGGACCCGGCGCTCTTCTGTTCGGGATTGCCGGCGGCTCCTCCGCTGCTGCTGCACTCAGCCTTGTCGCTCCGGGCGGCGCTCGGCTCGAACAGACCACACCCGAGTTCGATGAGTTGTGTGCGGGCGCCGATGCTTGGGTTCATGCGTTAGTGCGCGGAGTCTCGTCACGCGCCCCAGAGGCCACCTTCACTCTGGATGCCGCCGCCATGTTGGCCGTCGAGGACGGAGAGATTCTGACGGCCGAACAACACGTGCTCTGGTTGTCCTCCGGTCCCGGCCCGGTTCTGGATTTCAACCTGACGGGAGAAATGGTGCTGGCGCCCGATGTGATTGGCCTGGCAGGATCGCTTTTCGTGCAGGTCCGCGGCCGCGGTGATGTCCGTGTCAGGACAACCGCCGACCTCGGAAGCCAACGGATCCCCGATGCAGTCTCGGGACTCGCGCAGGCCGTGACGGCTGTGTTCGACCAGCAGAACGCTGCGACCGACGCCCAAGCCTTGAGGCGGCTGACCGGGCTGCCTGGAACGGATGATGCCAGGGCAGAAAGCGGGATCGACAGTGCGTTTGCACGTCTCTGGCAACTCCACCGCATCCCAATCGCCGAACGCCCGATCCTGCCTGCGGGGGCTGAGGCAATGCCAACGTCCGCTCTGGCACGCATTTCCGGATTTCGGGCGCGCAAGATCACGTTGGAACCGGGATGGCACCGTCGCGATCATGGTGCTCTGCTCATCCGGAAACAGAGCGAGGGTTCGCCGCTTGAGGCTCTGATCTGGGATGGCCGTTGCTACAGTTCGGATGTTGCGCGGGTGACCGAGGCGGACGCTGCCGCCTACCGGCACGCGGCACATGCGATCTCCGCTGCCTTGCCGCTTAAGATCAAGGGCATCTGGTCGCTCGCCTATCACGTCATGCGTTCGGGCAATTCCCGCGACGCGGGTTTAGCGGCCGCGGCCGCGGCGGGTGTCGCACTCATCGGCATTCTCACACCGCTCGCCACAAGCTGGCTTTTGTCGGACATCGTTCCGTCCGGCGCGGCAGGGCTGCTGATTGCCGTCGGAATTGCACTGGCGTGTGGCGCGCTGGTGTCGTCGACGCTTGGCATCGCCCGAACCGTTGCAACGACCCGGATAGAAGGCCGTGGGGCTACCGTTCTGGCGGCGGCTCTGACGGACCGGATCCTTCGACTGCCAACGCGCTTCTTCAAGGAATTCTCGGCCGGGGACCTGAACCAGAGGCTGCAGAACGTCGATCAGATGCGTCAGCTTGCGGTTTCGATCGTGATGAGCGCTGGCCTGACGGCAATCCTGTCGATCGTCTATCTCGGTGTACTGTTTTACTACGACACCAATCTTGCGCTGATCGGTTTGGCGCTGGTCGCAGTCTATATCGTCGCCGTGATCATCGCGCGTGTCTTGCAGATGGAGGCAATCCGCGAGGCCGCATCCCTGGACGGTGAGATCGCCGGGCTAACATACGAGACGCTGGAGGGTGTCGGTAAACTCCGTGCCTCGGCAGCCGAGGAGCGGGCGATGGAGCGCTGGCTGGACGTCTATCGGCGCGAGCGCGCTGCTGGCGTGCGGGCCGGACGTGTCGGCGTCAACTTCGGAGCCTTCGCAGACACCTATCAAACGGTGACCCTGATGGCACTATTCGCGGGCGCTGGCGCTTTATCGGCGCTGGACGCGTCCGCCGGCGTGTTCATCGGTTTTCTCGCGGCGTTCGGGTCGTTTCAAGGTGCGTTTGTCGGCCTGAGTCAGGCCTTGCTCCAGATCTATTCGGCGCAGCCATTGGTCGAGCGCGCCCGCCCAATCCTGGAGGCCGCACCCGAAGTCGATCCCGGCAGAAGCGACCCCGGCATCTTGAAAGGCGCGATCGAGGGATCGGGCTTGACGTTCGCTTATGCCGAAGGGCTTCCACCCGTCCTGAACAATCTGTCGTTCGAAGTCAGGCCGGGAGAGCACATGGCGATCGTCGGCGGGTCCGGATCCGGCAAGTCGACCCTGCTGCGCGTTCTTCTGGGTTTCGAGACGCCCCAGCGAGGATCCATCCTCTATGACGGTCAGGATCTGGCGCGGTTGGATCTGACGCGCGTGCGCAGCCAGATCGGTGTGGTGCTGCAAGCCAGCCAACTGTTTGCAGGATCGATCCTGGAGAACGTTCGCGGTGCGACAAGCACGCCGCTGGAAGACTGTCTCAAGGCCGTCGAACGTGCGGGGCTGGCGCGCGATCTGCAGGTCTTTGCGATGGGTATCCATACGCCGATCACCGAGGGCGCCGGAACCCTTTCAGGCGGTCAACGTCAGCGTATCCTGATCGCTCGGGCGCTGGCCGCAAACCCGAACATCCTTTTCTTCGACGAGGCGACATCGGCATTGGACAACGCGACCCAGGCCATCGTCTCGCACACATTGGATCTGTTGAAAGTAACGCGGATCACCATCGCACACAGGCTCTCGACCGTCCGCAACGCCGATCGAATTTGTGTGCTGCAGGACGGCAAGTTCATCGAGCAAGGCACATTCGACGAATTGATGACCCTTGACGGTGCCTTTACCGCACTGGCACGACGACAGTTGACCGAGGAATGAAGACGACATGCGCAAGGGCCTGATAATTCTTGCAGATCTGAAAGACGAAGATCTGATCCTGCTCTCGCGGATGGGCAAGCTGCGCGAGATTGCGCCGCGCGAAACCCTGATTGCAGCAGGCCGCGAGGTCCAGGACCTGTTCGTGATCACCGAGGGCCGGTTTCGCGTCGAAGTCAGCGGAACGATGGTCGCGGAACTGGCAACCGGAGATGTCCTGGGCGAAATGTCGTTCGTCGAAAAGCGGGCACCCGGCGCCTCGGTGCTTGCTGATGGGCCCGCTCGGGTGCTCGCGATACCGCGTGAAGACCTGTTGCGGGAGTTCGCGCACAACGACGGATTCGCGGCCCGGTTCTATCGGGCGTTGGCCGTATTTCTCTCGGATCGATTGCGTGCGATGACCCCGTCCGATGGTGGCGAAGAGATCGACGAGGGGCTGCTGGACACCCTTCATGTCGCCGGAGATCGGATGATCCGGCTGATCGGACTGCTGGAAGGCGAGGCAGACACGTAGGCGTCAGTCGCATCAGGGCCTTTGGAGTGACCGGCGTTAACCGATGTCACGGTTCGCCGATTTTTCATTCCTTTTCCCGAACATGACGGCATGTCGAGATCTGGTCGTTTCATGAGCGTCGTCAGAGGATTTGTGCTGACCTCTCTGCTTGTCATTGCCTCCATTGGCCCGGCTACAATCGCGTTGGCGCGTCAGGAACCGATTGCAGGCGAACCTATGATCGTGATCGTTGCACCGTGGCAGCATGCTCTACACGTCGCGGCGCGCGCCAACGGTCGTTTCGTTGCTCAAGGCCGCGTGGCGTCCATCGCGCTCGTCTGGTCAGCTAACCCGGCATTCACCGACTCCCTCTATGCACATGGGGCTTGGCTGGTCTTGAACAGTGACTTGTCGAGTATCTTGTGTCGAACAGAGTGATCACATGAACAAGTCGCTGAATGTCCCGGGTTTCATGACCGTTTACTGTTGGCTGCACGTGCCTTTGATCGGCGTTATTGCATGGTCGATTGGTGCAGAGGTGGTAACGCCTGTCATTGTATCGATGGCACTTGCACTGCTGGCCACGCTGGATCGTTGGCTCACACGATCGGCCGGCAGCATCGTACTTGCCTGCGCACTGATCACTCAGCCCGCCCTTATCGTCGGCGTCATGGCGCAACACCCGTGGCAAGTCGACATGCACATGTACTTCTTTGCGATGATGGCAATCCTGTCACTGCTGTCGAGCATTCCAGCGCTGATCGCGGCGGCAGGCGTGGTAGCGGTCCATCATCTTGCGTTCAATTTCATGCTGCCCGAGTTGGTGTACCCCGGTGGTTCGGACTTCTGGCGCACAATGGTCCATGCCGTGATCCTGATTGCTGAAACAGTGGGTCTGTCTTTGATGGTGTACCTGCGCCATCTGCAAGAGGATGAAAATGCAGAGAACGCACGGCGCGCTTCGGAGTTCGCCGAGCAGGCAGAGCGCGAACGAACCGCGCAGGAGGAATCCGCGAACGCAATCGCGTTGACGTTCGACACGGCTACCGAGAACATTTCTGCCGTTGAAACCAGCAGCGGCCGTGTCCGGGACCTGAACGCGAGGATCGCCGACGGCGCGACGCGTCAGACAGCGTCGGTCCAGAGTGCGTCCGCCGCGGTCGAACAAATGGCCGCGACGTTGCGCCAGTCCTCTGAAAACGCAGAAGAAACTGAACAGATTGCCAAGCGTGCCTCAGATCGCGCGAACTCGGCGGATCAGACCGTGGTCGAAGCCGTCAAGGCGATGCAGATGATCGCCGAGAAGATCGGTGTTGTTCAGGAGATTGCGCGCCAAACCGACCTGCTCGCCTTGAATGCCGCCGTGGAAGCAGCGCGCGCAGGTGAGCATGGCAAAGGATTTGCGGTGGTTGCCTCCGAGGTTCGCAAGCTAGCGGAACGCTCACAGGGTGCGGCGCAAGAGATTTCAGAGCTGTCAAACAATACGATGACGGTCTCGAGCGAGGTCAGCACACTGCTTGGCGAACTTGTGCCGGAGATCAATCGCACCGCCGAACTCGTCGGCAACATCTCTGCTGCCGCGCGCGAGCAATCCATTGGCACAGAGCAGATGCAAACGGCGATCCGAGACCTCGACAATGTCATCGTGCTCTATAACGAACTCACGTCGGAAGCCGCCGATGCAGCCAACGATCTTGGTAGTCGAGCAAGCGTTCTCGTCGATTTGCTGCGCGTGCGAGGCAACACCGGCACGCAGGCATACAGCAGTGCCGATGAAACCGTCGCTCATGCAGTCTGAAACGGGCCGGAACAGCGCCTCGGCGATCCTTGAGACGCAGTGATCAAGATCTGGAACGCGCGACCTTTTGTTCGCGCCAGATGATCAGCAAGCCTGCGCCAACGACAAAGAGCACACCGGGAAACAGCGTATCCACCGGGGCTTCGTCAAAGAACAGCCACCCGAGGCAGAAGACGATCAAAATGCCGGAGTACTCGAACGGGGCGAGCACCGAAGGGGCGGCCCGGCGATAGGCGAAGATCAGAAACAGGACGCCCAGCCCGCCGGAACAGCCCATGAGGGCGATGAGGCCAGCATCCGACCAGCTCTTGATCATCTGAACCTCACCTGACCCCAACATCAAAAATGTGGCGCAGACCATAGCCGCGGCTGTTGCGTACAGGTTCACGACAGGCGCCGGAACAGCGCGGTCGATCCGGCGGATCAGGACCGAGGAGCTTGCATACCCGAAGGCGGCGCCGAGCGGCAGGAGTGCTGCAAGCGTAAAGGTATCGGACCCCGGACCCATGATCATGATGATCCCGACAAAGCCGATCAGAACCGCAGACCAACGCCACGCACCAACCCGTTCTCCCAGGATCGGAACCGAGAGCGCCGTGACAATCAGCGGCGATGCATAAACCAAAGTGCCTACAGTCGCGAACTCCAGTTCGAGAAGTGCGAAGTAAAAACAAACCTGAGCACCAGTCACAAGGACGCCGCGGAGCATCCCGATCGGCCATTGCCGCATCCTCAGCGAACGCCCGTTGCTATGCCAATCCGCGCTCGTCGCCAGCACCAGTAGCGACGGAACAAGGCCGAAGAAATTGCGCAGCGCCGCGAGCTGAAGGGTCGGATACTCATCCGACAGCACCCGGATGATTACCGCCATGACATCGAGCAGGAAGATCCCGATCAAGATATACGCGATGGGGATCAACACAGGGGCGGCACGGCTCATCCAAGTGCCGTAGCAGGCAGGGACACCGACAGCTATCTGAATCGCGAACGCGCACTTTGCAGCCGTCCAGAAATCCTGTATGCCGCGCCGGTCCCGATTGGGGACTCAGACACTCAAGGAATGGAGAAATGGGTTATCGGATCGCCGTCGCAGGCGCCACCGGCAATGTGGGCCGCGAAATGCTGAATATCCTGGACGAGCGGCAGTTCCCTGCCGACGAGGTCATCGCACTGGCCTCGCGCCGGTCGCAGGGCACAGAGGTCGGCTATGGCGATAAGACACTCAAATGCCAAGACATCGAGACATTCAACTGGTCCGGTGTTGACATGGCTCTCTTCGCTATCGGTTCCGGCCCAACCAAGGAGTACGCGCCACGCGCTGCGAAAGCAGGGTGTATCGTCATCGATAACTCATCGCTCTACCGCTATGATCCGAGCATCCCGCTGATCGTTCCGGAAGTGAACCCGAACGATGTCGAGATGTATTCGAACAAGAACATCATCGCGAACCCCAATTGTTCGACTGCGCAGATGGTCGTCGCTCTGAAGCCGTTGCACGACCGGGCACGTATCAAGCGCGTGGTTGTCTCGACGTACCAGTCCGTCTCGGGCGCCGGGAAGGAAGGCATGGACGAACTTTGGGATCAGACCAAAGGCCTCTACGTCATCGGGCAGGAGAAAGAACCAGCGAAGTTCCAAAAGCAGATCGCCTTCAACGTGATCCCGCAGATCGACGACTTCATGGACGACGGGTCGTGCAAGGAAGAGTGGAAGATGGTGGTCGAGACCAAGAAGATCGTCGACAAGTCGATCAAGGTCACAGCGACCACAGTGCGCGTTCCGACCTTTGTCGGGCATGCGGAAGCCATCAACATCGAGTTCGAGGATCCGCTGCCTGCGGATGAAGCGCGCGAAATCCTGCGTGAGAGCCCGGGGATCATTGTCATCGACAAGCGCGAGGACGGTGGATACGTCACCCCGGTCGAATGCGTCGGCGATTACGCGACCTTCATCAGCCGTATCCGCGATGACATCACGGTCGAGAACGGCATCAACCTTTGGTGTGTAAGCGACAACCTTCGCAAGGGTGCGGCCCTCAATGCGGTGCAGATCGCCGAGCTTCTGGGGCGGCGCTGCCTGAAGAAAGCCGCGTGATCCGATGCCATAGGGTGCGCTTGGCGGATCCTATGGTTCACTCCATCGTGAAATAGCCAAGTGCGAGGGACGCATTGCCTTGCTGGGCGGCTCCAAGCAGCCGCTCGATCCCTGCACTGGGGTCGACCGTAGCACCCGGGCGAGGCTTGGCGGCAATCAGGATCTGCCCTCCTGTTCCGGCCATTTCGATTGAGAACCCGGTTTCGCTGCCAACGGTCTGCAGTTCATCGCTAAGATCGTGCAGGCCGCCCTGACTGTCATAGAGGAACAGTTTCGCGCCACTCCCGCCCTGGAGTTTTCCTTCGAGCCGGTCATTCCCGGAAAGCTCATCGCGCGTCAGCGTGATGACGAGGGCATTGTCCAGAGCGGCCGCGCCAACCTGATCAAGCGCGTAGATCAGCGGGCACTGATCCTCTGAGATCAGGCGGACATTGAAGTCGGCCTCGAAACCCATGTCGCGAATGAAGTCGTCGTTGAGCTTGTAAATCCTGTCAATCGCGCTTTCGGCGGCGAAGACTTCGACAATTGCCGACGTCTCCGTCAACACATCGGGCCGTGACAAGGTGCAGGTGCCGCCCGGATAATCCGAGATGTAGCGCCAGGCGCGCAAATTATCTTTGGTGGACGCCACGGTCAGGGTGATTTCGATCGCATCTGATAGCTGACCGTCCGGGTCGCGAGCGGCAAGGCGAACCGGGAAGCTGCCATACTCCAACGGTGTTCCGGACAGCAGGACACGGCCTTCGCTGGTCACTTGCGCCGCGACGCCAGCGGGCAGAAAGCCATCAATCTCGAGGCTGAGATTCTGCGCACCGGACTCATCAAAGATTTCTGCGACAAGCGCTTCCATCGGCACATTACGCGCAAGACCCAAAGGTGCGGGTTGCCGGTTCAGGATCGTCGGTGCTTCGCTTGGCGGCCGGGCAGCCAAATCCAAGTTGGAACCGGCATCGCTTGGAGCCTGTGTCGGTCCCAGCAGGTTACCGCTCTGAGCGCTTCCTCCCGTCGATGGTAACTGAAACGTACCGTCCGAACTGCCCGTTGAAAGACTGGTCGAACCGCCGTTCCCGCCGGGCGGAGATGGCGCAAGCAGGCTGTTGGACAGCCGACTAACCGACGGTTCCTGCGAGATGTCCGCCTGAACTTCTGCTTCGGACTCCGGATCACGCGGCTGTACGGTTGATGACCCGATGCCTGGTGTGACAGAGGGTGTACCGAGACCTGTACCCCCGCCGGTGGTCGGCAACGCGAGACCTTCGGTAGAGCCGCTGCCGCCAGTCGATATTCCTGAAGATGCCCCACTTGAAGGTACCGTCGGCTGCAGCGTTGCTTCGGAAGATGTGGTGATGTTCGTCCCCGCCGACGCTGTGTCTTGATGAGTATCCCCGGTCGTCAAGTTCGGCGCTTGAAGGGCACCGCCGCTTGTCGGGTCTGACGGCGTCGTCGCACCGGTGGAGAGCGGAGCACTCGATACACCGTCGTCTCCAGTCGTAGGCGCAAGACCGCTCAATCCAGAGTCTGTCGGCGCGTTTGTCGGCAGCGTAAGCCCCCCGGTGGGCTCAGCTGGTCGATCAGGTTCCGCCAAAGCTATGATCGCGCGCTCAACCTTGATCTGGAGTGGAAGCCTTGCGGACGTGTCGCCAGGTCCATTCGCCAAAATCGTCACACTGTAGGTGCCCGTCGTCGTTGGCACGCCGACGATCCTCGACGTTCCATCCGTAGATGGTTGAAATGTCAGACCAGGTGGCATCGATCCAAGCGCCGTGATCGAAAGGGCGGACTTGTCTCCCGGATACACGAACGCTGGCGTTGACCAATCGAACGTTTGCCCGATGATTGCGGGTGGGACCGAAGCGGGCGAGGACGGCGCCGCAAGTGCTGCCACAGTGTCGGAACCGGTATCCTGAATGAGTGTCCCGGTTCCACCGTCAGGCGCTGGCGTCTGTTGCTGCTCCGGACCCAGAAGAACAACACCTGCAACGGCGGCTGCAGCCACGGCGCCGCCGCCTAGGCCAATGAGTGCCCAGGGCGTTCCTTTTTTCTTTTCACCTTTGCCCGCCTGCGCCTCACGCAGACGGTCACGCGGGTGCAACCCAGCAGCCGACCCCTTCGGTGCCGCAGCGACTGCTCCCACACTATCGGCTGCGTCCCAATTGGCGACCTCTTCCAGATCCGCAGGACGATCTGCCGGGTCAGGCTGGAGCATCCACTCGAGCAGTGGTCGCACAAAAATCGGGACCTCTGACAGGTCGGGAACAACCCTGCGCTTCTCGGTAACCTCAACGTGGGTCCCCCCCATTGGCAGGGGGCGTCCGACCGCCGCTTCGGCAAACACGAGGCCAAGCGAGTAGATGTCAGATTTTGCAGTCACTTCGCCGGTCGCCAGACCGAGTTGCTCGGGCGAGACGTAGTTCAGCTTTCCAGCGAAACCGGATCCGATAAGCGTGCCTTCAGAGGTGGTCGATTTGGCGATGCCGAAATCGATTATTTTCGCATCCTCGACTTTGTCATGGACCAGGATGATGTTGTCCGACGAGATGTCGCGGTGGATCACACCTTTTTTGTGAGCGGCATGCAGTCCGCCTGCGATCCGCTTGCGCAGGACCGTGAGTTCGTCTTCGGAAAGCGCGCCTTTCTCAATCAAGCGATCACCGAGCGCCGGACCACCCGCAAACTCCATCGCCATGTACGGGCGGTTCAGATCAGGATCGACCGAGAATGCAAAGTAACGGACAATCGCTTCGTGGTAGACATCGAAGAGGGTGTTCGCCTCCTTCCGGAACAGTTCCAGGATCAGGTCATTGTTCGCGTGCTCGGGCAGGATCATTTTGATCGCGACCTTCTGGCCCGTCGCGATCTGCTTACCAATGTAAACCTCGCCCATGCCCCCCATGGCGATGCGCTTGCCGAGCTCATACATCCCGTTAAGCGTGGTTCCTTCTGGAACGCCACCGCCACTCACCTGGGTCATATCAATCCTCTGTCCGTCATGGCTATCCCGGCGCGATCGCCGTTACCCCGCTGCAGGTAATCTGTATCACCGTCACGTTATCCTTGGCGCCTCGTTCGAGCGTTGTCGAGATCATTGAGTCGACAGCACGATCCAACGGGCGCCTGAGAGCAAAACGCTCAATCTCGTGGTCTTCGACATGCTCTGTCAGACCATCGGAACAGATGACAAACACATCTCCGTGCTCGACGCGACCCTGAACCATCTCAAGCTCGGGTTCGTCAAAAACACCAATCGCACGGGTAATCACGTTCTTTCTTGGCCAAGTCCTGGCCTCTTCCGCCGTGATAGTACCACGATCAACCAATTCCTGCGCCTCGGTATGATCGCGCGTGATCTGTTCGATCCGACTGTAGCGAACCCGGTACACCCGGCTGTCACCCGACCACACACATGCGTAGGCGTCCTCGAAGATTACAAGTGCCGCCAACGTGCAGCCGATCACAGTTCCGGGACCGCGTTGCTCTGCTGTTTCGCGGAGCGTCTTGTTCGCGACGATGACCTTGTCTTCGATCGCTGTCAGCAGAGCCGGCGCGCTCTCGGCCTTGGAGATTCCTTCGAGTTCCGCGACAAGTGTCTGGCTTGCAAAATCGCCCGCATCATGTCCGCCCATACCGTCGGCAACAACCCAGAGACCGACCTCTGGCTTGATCAAGTAACTGTCCTCGTTGAGCTTCCGAACGCGCCCGGGGTCGCTGGCGCCCTCGCTCTCGCTCCGGAAGGGGGGGGGGGGGGGGGGGGGGGGGGGGGGGGGGGGGGGGGGGGGGGGGG
>ERZ1740062.402-NODE-402-length-24767-cov-3.996115_pt1 | contig 24767 bp, 22 predicted proteins | sample MGYA00581741_ERZ1740062 | MGnify/ENA primary metagenome ERZ1740062 (study PRJEB43018, sample SAMN04849747) | marine metagenome | isolation source: floating plastic debris | place: Pacific Ocean | collected 2008-09-01 | study: EMG produced TPA metagenomics assembly...
GAATGGAACAAGCACTCCTTAAAGGAAGAGTTGGTGGTCATAGGGTTCTATAAATATAATTTCAAGATCAGAATACCACTCAGCAATACATCACAAATTGTGGCACCATCGCGGGGCACAGGCGTCATCATTTCCGGATCCATCACATCAAGATCGGCGAGCGCATGATAACGTACACCTTGGCGGGCCATGAGCGCCGCCCTATCCTCGACTGATTATTCATTACAGTCCGAATTCCAGTCGCAGAGAACAGAGGGGCCATAAGTTTCTGTCAGGCCATACACATGGGTGACATCAAACCCCATGCTATCCATTTCTGCGAGAACTGTTGCCGGGGGCGGCGCGGCGGCGACCATGAATTTCACGCCCGACGGCGCCTTCGCCTTATCCTCTTCCGACGCATTGATCAGCATTGAGAGAATAATCGGCGCCCCACACATATGATCAACTTTGTTCCGCTGCATCTCGGAATAAATTGCGCTTGCCTCGATTTTGCGCAAGCAAACATGGGTGCCGCCTACCGCTGTCAGCGTCCAGGGAAAGCACCAACCATTGCAATGGAACATCGGAAGGGTCCAGAGATACACCGGATGCTTCGGCAAGCTCCAGGAAACCGCATTTCCCATTGCCGAGAGATATGCCCCGCGATGATGATAGACAACTCCCTTGGGGTCGCCAGTTGTCCCGGAAGTATAGTTAAGAGAAATCGCCTGCCATTCATCCACCGGTCCTTGCCAGTCAAATTCCGGATCGCCTGTCGCAAGGAAGGCCTCATATTCCATATCACCGATCAATTCGCCGCTTTCAGCAAGAGAATCATCAATATCGATAACAGTGGGCTTGACCTTGGCCAGAGACAATGCCTCCCTGATCAAAGAGGAATACTCACGGTCCGTCAGCAACAGCTTGCATTCCGCATGATCGAGAATAAAGGCAAGCGCCTCGGCATCAAGACGTGTATTGAGCGTGTTGAGAACGGCGCCTGTCATGGGCACGCCGTAATGCGCCTCTAATACCGATGGAATATTTGGCGCCATCATCGACACAGTATCCCCTTCCCCGATACCGTGTTTTGTCAACGCACTCGCAAGCCGGCGCGCACGCGCATAAAATTCCCTGTAGCTATACGTAAGGTCACCATGAACGATCGCGGTCTTGTCGGGGTAAACTTCCGCAGACCGGGACAAAAATGTCAGCGGTGACAAAGGCTCGTAATTCGCCCGATTGCTATCGAGATCAGCTTGATACGGATTTTTAGTCAAAAGAGTCTCCCAATCTTTTTCTAAAAACAATGCAGTTTGGTATATTTTTAGTCTTTTCCGGTGTCTTCCCGGCCATCTCCAAGTTCCACCGGTACGCCGGGCAGGAATTTCGATACCCGAATGCCAAGCGACGTCTTCACATGCTCCACATTCGGGGCAGCCGTCAGTTCATGGGTCAGGAAATGTTGATAAGTATCCCAGTCTTTTGCTACGACCTTCAGAATGAAATCATTTTCCCCGGCTAGCATGAAGCATTCACGAACCAGCGGCCAGCTCTTAACAAGCCCTTCAAACGCGGAGAGATCGGTTTCCGCCTGGCTTTGCAAACCAACCAGCGCGAAAACTGTAACCCCGAATCCGAGATGTTCCGAGTTCAGTTGCGCATGATACCCCTCGATATATCCAGCCTCTTCAAGGGCCCGGACCCTCCGGAGGCAAGGAGGCGCGGAAATGCCAGCGTTTTTTGCCAGTTCTACATTGGTGATGCGGCCATCCTCCTGCAAATCATGCAGAATACGGCGATCTATTTCGTCGAGCTTTACGCGTTGCATTATGTCCTCCGACTATCAGTTACGCGCAATATTATTACAAAGAATGCGCGAGGCCAAGCTATAGAAGCAGGGACTATGCCAAAAGGTTAAGAAAATTACCCAAACGGCGCCAAAACACTTGACCCACGTCAGATGCAGGGCTTATGCCAGAAAAATGAGTGCTGACAGCAAAATTAAACAGGCGTCCTGCTGGGTTGTCACTGACGGCAGCGCAGGAATGGAAATTCAGTGCATCGGACTTGCTGAAGCCTTAGGCCTTGATTTTAAAATCAAAAGAATAAGGACAACAAAGCCTTGGCGCTGGCTGCCGCCGCATCTTTGGGTCAATCCGCTTAAATCCCTCGACGAACGAGGGGATTTACTGGAACCCCCATGGCCGGACATCCTGATTAGCTGCGGCCGTCAGGCAATCCCCTTGAATCTGGCGATAAAAAAGGCAAATGGCGATAAAACATTCACTATCCATATCCAGCCGCCAAATTGTAATGCAAGGAAATTCGATCTGGTCATTGTTCCGGAGCATGACAAGCTGCGCGGCGAAAATGTGCTGGTCTGTCTCGGGGCCTTGGGCCAAATAACTCCAGAGAAACTGCAGGAAGCAGGCGAGAAGTTCTCGGCCCAGGTGGCGCATCTCACCTCCCCGCGCGTCGCCGTCCTCGTCGGCGGTAGCAACGGCTGCTACGACATGACCGAAGAGGTGATGCGTGATCTCACGCAGAAGCTGGCGACGCTACATCAAGAGACGGGATGCAGCTATCTGGTTACAACATCCCGGCGAACGGGCGCGGAAAACGAGGCTATTCTGAAAACAGCGCTTAAAGGTCTGCCGCATCAACTATGGACCGGAGAGGGCGAAAATCCGTATTTTGGCTATCTCGCGCTTGCGGATGCACTCATCGTGACGGGTGATTCTGTCAATATGGTCTGCGAAGCCTGCTCTATGGGAAAACCGGTACATATCTTCGAATTGCCGGGCGGCAATCCCAAATTCAAGCATTTTCACCAAAGCATGCGCGAGAATGGATATACGCGCCCAATTTTGGGTCGGCTAGAAGAATGGAGCTAACCGACACTCCTAGAAAACCAAAAGATTGAACATAATGTTGAAGAAGTTCTAAAAAAGCGCTTTTCGCGGCGATAATTTATCAAATTCCGGGGCATAATGAGCAAAGTTGCGGCTTACCCTTGCATGGCTTCCCCGCAAGATATAAATAATCCAGTATCCTAGATATCAGAGCGATTTTGTCCCGGAGTTCGACATGGCGGAAATTCATCATACGGATGTTCTTATCATTGGCTCCGGCCCTGCGGGGGACACAGCCGCAATTTACGCCGCCCGCGCGTCCCTTGATCCAATTCTTGTCCATGGGATACAGCCCGGTGGCCAGTTGACGATCACGACCGATGTAGAAAATTATCCGGGGTTTGCAGATCCTATTCAGGGTCCGTGGCTGATGGAGCAGATGGAGGCACAGGCCCGCAACGTCGGCACACGCATTTTCAATGACTACATTGTCGATCTGGACACTGGCCAGCGGCCGTTTGTGGCAACGGCGGATTCGGGCACAAAATATATCGCCCAGTCAGTCATCATTGCAACAGGTGCCGCAGCAAAATGGCTTGGGCTGCCAACGGAGCAGAAATATATGGGCTTTGGCGTTTCCGCCTGTGCAACCTGCGACGGCTTTTTCTATCGTGGCAAGGACGTCATGGTCATCGGTGGCGGCAATACAGCGGTGGAAGAGGCTATCTACCTCACCAACCATGCCGACAAAGTAATATTGGTCCATCGCAGGGATGAGCTCCGTGCGGAGAAAATTCTTGTCGAACGACTAAAGAAGAACCCGAAGATCGAGATTATCTGGGATCATGTCTTGGATGAGATTCTTGGAGAAGAAGATCCCTTCGGCGTCACCGGCGCACGGCTTCGCAATGCCAAAACCGGGGAAACACAGGATGTTCCTGTCCATGGCGTCTTTATCGCTATCGGCCATTCACCAAACACAGAGTTGTTTAAAGGCAAGCTCGATTTGGATGAGGAAGGCTATCTGATTACGGCCCCCGACTCCACCGCGACGAATATTCCCGGTATTTTCGCCTGTGGCGATGTCCAGGATAAAATTTACCGCCAGGCCGTTACCGCCGCAGGAACTGGCTGCATGGCGGCACTGGAAGCCGAGAAGTTTATTGCGGAAAATGAAAGCGCCTCGGCGGAAGCCGCCGAATAGGGAGATCGCAAGGCTATCTGACGGATAATCCGGGATGCCGCAGCGAGCAGCGATATGGATTGGGACAAATTACGCATATTCCATGCGGTAGCCGAAGCTGGCAGTTTTACGCGCGCTGGTGAAACCTTGCATCTTAGCCAGTCCGCCGTCAGCCGTCAGGTCAGCGCTCTTGAGGAAAGCCTGCAGGTTGCCCTGTTCCACCGCCAAGCCCGTGGCCATCTCCTGCCCGAACAGGGCGAACTTCTGTTCCAGACCGCCCATGACGTGTTAGCGAAGCTCGCCATGACCGAAGCGCAGTTAATGGATGCGCATGAAAAGCCATCCGGGGAGCGCAGGGTAACCGCTACTGTCGGCCTTGGAGCCAACTGGCTAACACCGCGGATAAGGGAGTTCATCGAGCTTTACCCGGAAATTACCGTCAACCTGATCCTCGCCGATCGTGAGCTTGATCTTGGTATGAGGGAGGCCGACATTGCCATTCGTTTACGCGCGCCCGTACAACCCGATCTTATTCAGCGTAAATTGATGACCGTGAATCACCATGTATACGCATCTCCGGATTTTCTGAAGAAGCACGGCACACCCACGCGTTTGGAAGATATCCTGGAGAGCAATCTCATTACCTATGGCGATGAAGCGCCCACAAATATCGCGAATTTGAACTGGTTGCTGAAGGATCTAAACAAGGCGGGCCGGACGAAAGAGCCGGTTTTCAAGGTCAATAACGTCTATGGATTGTTGCTCGCCGTGCAAAGTGGACTTGGCATCGCCAGCCTGCCCGACTATATCGTTCATGGCCATAGCAATGTCATCCGTATTCTGCCCGAATTAGGCGGCCCGACCTTCGATACTTATTACGTCTACCCGGAAGAACTGCGCAAATCCAAGAGAGTGACTATTTTTCGCGATTTTCTCATTCAGAAAATCAAAGAATACGCATTTTAGCGAAGCTATGCGGGTCACGCATAGTAGCGTTGACAAGATTGATCTTTTCTAACGCTGCTAAATCTCATAGAAAGACCGCAGACGATGTTGCGACGCAATAATCGTCTTCATGAGGGTGTCGAGCCCGAGTGATTTTGCAAGATCTCCTCCCAGATTTTTGCAATCCTATGTCTTCTTGACATAATACCTCCCTGTTAGACTTGCCGGCCATTCACTTGGCCGGCATTTTTTTCCAGCAAAACTAACCTTATAGGCCCCGCAACGCTTTTCAGGGCTCCAAAGGTATTTTTTGAGGTATGCGTTTTTTGCATATGTGCACTGCAATATTATCGGTGGAAACCAGGGCAGATATTGGCTATTTATAATGCATGAATGTTGCATTGCAGCATTTACTTAATATCAGCTCCCTGCTGATATCGATTGCATGTATTCCTCCCAATCACATGTAATCTGTATTGCCGAAAGGCAATACCTCCCTGTTAGACTAAGCCGGCCTCTTCATTGAGGCCGGTCTTTTTTTTGCAACAGATTTGAAAAACTTACCCGATATGTAGTTTTACATATTCACATTGAAGGGCAAAACCCAATATAATGAATAGATGATATTGAAATATATATCATCTAGGTGCCGGATTTTCTGGCAAGGGATGAGAGGTTTCCTCCCTTTCCTACTTATTCCTTTGCATCTCTATTCGAGATGCGCCTCCTGTCAGACTTGCCGGCCATTCATATGGCCGGCTTTTTTTGCCCGTCACAACCGCTTAATCGTGATGATGTCCGATAGGGCCTTCCTTAAAGAGATAATCCTTTAACTCTTTGTCCATGGTCGGGTCTTGACGGCGAATCCATTCCAGAACCATCGCCGCATGCTCTTTTTCTTCATCACGGTTATGGGCGAGAATCTTCTTCAATTCCTCATCTTTGCAGGCATCAACCCGCTGATTGTACCAGTCAACGGCTTCGAGTTCCTCCATCAGAGAGGTGATTGCTCTGTGCATATCTCGCGTTTCATCAGAAAGTTCCTCGATCGGCTCGTGATACCCTTCATTGGCCATATGGGTTTGCCCTCCTTGGCGTAATTTCGAATTATTCCAGTTTATTGGTTCCTCATTGATAGCAGAACCATCGGCTTTCGCAAGGCACCGCGACCGGAAAATTCACATACAGTTGACGCAGGGCAATATCACATAAAGAGACGTTCACCCTTCATATCCTTGTAGATATCGGCAACATACTCGCCATAGCCATTATAAAGAAGAGTGGGGATTTTCTCACCCGTGCCGATGTCCCGTTCTTTCGCCTGAGACCAGCGCGGATGGGATACTTCCGGATTAATATTCGCCCAGAAGCCATACTCATTCTTAATCAGTTTTTCCCAAAAAGTTACGGGCCGCTTATCCGTGAAAGAAAAGCGAACAATAGATTTGACCTGCTTGAAACCGTATTTCCATGGAGCAGCGAGCCGCAAGGGCGAGCCATTTTGCTTCGGCAGGGGCTTTCCATAAAGCCCTGGCACCATGAAGGTAAGATCATTTGTTGCCTCTTCGATCGTTAATCCGTCCGTATAAGGCCAAGGATACCAGAACTGCCGCTGACCCGGGGCGACGGATTTATCCTCAAACGTTTGCATGACAACATATTTTGCTCCCGATGTCGGCGCCGCCAGCTTAACGCGCTCTTTCATCGGAAACCCGCTCCAAGGCACAACCATTGACCAAGCCTCTACGCAGCGATGCCGGTAAAGCCGCTCTTCAAGGGGCAGCTTCGCGAGCAGATCGTCAATGTCAATTTCCATTTCCTTTTCGACCATGCCATCTATCTTGACGGTCCATGGCCTAATTTTAAGTGCCTGGGCAGCCTCATAGATTTCCTTGTGAGAGCCGAACTCATAGAAATTGTTATAGGTCGTCACAATTTTCTCCGGAGTCAGCGCCCGTGTGACTTTATACTGGTCATTGCGCGGGACAGGATACAGACCTGCGCTCGGATCGACATTATCTGCGGCAAAAGCCTCACCAAACGCAGCGTTCGAGCCAATTGAGGCAATCAAACCGGCGCCGGCCATGCCTTTAAGAATAGACCGCCGGTTCAAATAAGCACCTTCCGGCGTCGCCTTGGATTCTGGGAGTTCCCAGCCTTTTGGAGTTTTAATCAACACGCGCCCGATTCCTTCCGTAATTTACATATTACAGAAAATAATCGGGTGACGCGACTTCAACTACAAGTCAACAGTCTGTGAGCACGCTCCAGAACGCTTTTCAGTTCCGATTTTGGAGCACCTTTTCAGCGTTCTGACCCGTCAGTTCCTGAAGATGATCAAACTCACTACGATAGGTTCCTACCCCAAGTGTGACGGAACGCAGATCGACGATCAGATCATGCACCTCGGATTCCGGGATCATCGCTATGAGGGCATCCCACCCCTCCCATCCATCGCGCGCATCAAAGCCAAGGATCTGCCCACGACGACCGCTGACAATGCTGATGACTTTCGACGTGTATTCCGACGGCATGGAAAGCTCCACCTTATAAATAGGTTCCAGCAAGACCGGATCGCATTTCGGCATGCCCTCACTCATGGCAATCCGGGCGGCCGAGCGGAAGGAGTTTTCCGAGCTGTCGACCGAGTGGAATTGTCCGTCAAACAGGGTAACGGCGACATCGACGACGGGAAACCCGAGCGGCCCTTCAGCAAGATATTCTTTCACGCCATGCTCAACAGCCGGAATGTACTGACGAGGGACCGCACCCCCGACAATTTTCTCATTGAAGTTAAATCCCGATCCGCGCGGCAACGGTTTAATCTCGATATGCACATCGCCAAACTGTCCATGACCGCCGCTTTGCTTTTTATAGCGCGCATGCTGCTTCGCCGCTCTTCGAATTGCCTCCTTATAAGCGACTTTCGGGCGGCGGGCCTTGACGCTCAAACCATATTTATTGCGCAACCGGTCAAGGGCGACATTGAGATGGATTTCCCCCTGCCCTAAAAGGAGCAATTCCTGCGTCTCCTGCTTATGCTCTATCTTGAGAGATGGATCCTCCTCAACGATTTTATTAAGAGCCGCAGAGAGCTTGACCTCGTCATCGCGTTTTTCCGGCACCAGCGCGAAACTATAGACCGGTTCAAGAACGGCATCTGTCGGCGAGCTGATTGTTTTATCCGCCTTAAGCACATCGCCAGTTTGTGCGGCTTCCAGGCGTCCGAAAGCCACTATCTCCCCCGCGCTTACGCTACCCAGCTTTTCAGACTTTCCGCCCTGCAATCGGAACAAACCGCCGAGCCGGCCCGCGTGAAGGCTATCGCCGTCATTGACATGTCCAGACCATATGCGGGCCAGAGAGAGCTTGCCGCCCTGAGCAGACATGTAGGTCTTGATGATTTGAGCGACCACTTCGTCTGAATTGGCATCAAATCCAGCGCGCTCGGCAGCGAGAGAAGCCTCAGGCACTTCATGCCGCAAGGCTTTCAGGAGACGCCGCACACCATTTTCATTCTCCGCTGAGCCAAGAAATACCGGTGTTACCAACCCGTCGCGAAGATCATTCTGCAACAGCGAATATATTTCCTCCCGCTCCGGTTCGATATCCTCTAACAGTTCTTCCATCAAGTGATCATCAAAGTCGGCGAGTTTTTCGAGCATCGCAAAACGCGAAGTTCCCTCCTCCTCCGCCATTTCAGGCGGCAGGTCTATAATGCGCGATGCATCGCCCTCCTTGTAGACATAGGCCCGCTCGGAGGCGAGATCGACATAGCCGCTGATTATGCTATCCCTGAAAATTGGAACCTGACGCAGGACAAGAGCGCGATCGGACACCGCCTGAAGAGAGTTAAATAAATCATGTACGGAGCCGTAGGCCTTATCTATCTTATTCACAAAGACAAATGTCGGCAGTCCCTTTTCCTGCAGACTTTTTAACAATGGCGACAGAGTCAGCACACGGTCACTTTCCGGCTCACACACCACCACAGCGGCATCTACCCCGGCAAGCGCATTCTCTGTTTCCTGAAAAAATTCGATTGAACCGGGGCAGTCCAATATAGTGAATTCATCGCCGAGATATTGGGCATGGGCAGCGTTTACCTCTACGCTCATTTGCCGCTCCCTTGCTTCTTTGGAACTGTCCCCACAGGATGTCCCTGCCGTAACGCTTCCCTTTCTATCTGTCTCATTGCAAATATGCAGAATGGCTTCCAGAAGAGTGGTTTTCCCGCTTGAATAGGGGCCCACCAGCGCGATGCTGCGAGGCCCCTTTGGTTTGTCTACGACCATGACGCGCCTCCCTTGCTTGTTAGATAAATCTAATGTTCCTCCTCCGTCTTCAATGGTGCAAGAGAAAATTTCACGGCGCTGCGGGAGTGCGCAGAATTGCGCGACCGCCGTTTTATTTTTCTTATCCTTTGCTGAAACCATAAAAAAAGGCGGCCGAATCATCGACCGCCTATTGGCAACTATTTATCGCGGATTAGCTCAGGCTAGAACAGAACCGTTGAATGCGCTCGCAGGCCTCAGTAAGCGCTTCGGTTGACGTCGCATAGGAAACGCGGAAATGCGGTGACAAGCCAAATGCCTCGCCATGCACAACGGCCACGCCTTCTGTCTCAAGAAGAGCGGAAACAAAATCGAAGTCATTCTCGATTATCTTGCCGTCCGGCGTTTTCTTGCCGATGCACCCCTCGCAGGATGGATAGACATAAAAAGCCCCTTCTGGCATCGGACAATTCAGGCCGGTGGCCTGATTGAGCATGCTGACCACCAGATCGCGCCGCTCTTCAAAGACTTTCGACCGCTCATCGATAAAGCCCTGTGGTCCGTTTAGTGCCTCAACGGCCGCATACTGACTGATTGAGCAGGGATTGGAGGTGCTTTGTGACTGAACCTTCGCCATTGCCTTGATCAGTTCAACCGGCCCCGCGCCATAGCCGATCCGCCAACCCGTCATCGCATAGGATTTCGAGACTCCGTTCATGGTCAACGTCCGCTCATAGAGCTTAGGCTCCACTTCTGCCGGCGTTGCAAATTTGAAGTCGCCATAGACGAGATGCTCATACATATCATCGGTCAGAATCCAGACCTGCGGATGACGCAACAACACATCGGTTAGCGCCTTCAACTCATCATGGCGATATCCCGCGCCAGAGGGGTTGGAGGGAGAGTTGAAAATCAGCCATTTAGTTTTTGGCGTGATGGCCGCCTCCAAATCTGCAGGCTGCATTTTAAAACCATTTTTCGCAGTGGTCGGCACAAACACCGGCTCGCCGCCGCCCAACAGAACCATGTCAGGATAGGATACCCAATAGGGCGCCGGGATCAGGACTTCATCACCCGGGTTCAAGGTAGCAACCAGCGCGTTGTAAATAATCTGCTTGCCGCCGGTACCCACGGTTACCTGTGAGGGTTCATAATCAAGGCCATTGTCCCGCTTAAATTTCTCGCAGATTGCCTTTTTCAGCTCCGGAATTCCGTCCACAGCCGTGTATTTCGTCTTACCCTCATTAATCGCTCGAATTGCCGCTTCCTTGATATTGTCAGGCGTATCAAAATCCGGCTCTCCGGCGCCAAGACCAATCACGTCACGTCCGGCGGCCTTCAGCTCGGCTGCTTTAGTGGTCACAGCAATGGTAACAGAGGGTTTAATGCGTCCCAGGCTTTCCGCAATAATAGACATAACTTCCCATCTCTTTTGGCTAGGGTAAATTCAAGGCGCAGATGCGCGCCCACAAGCAACCGATCTATAGCGCTTATTCCGCCCTTAGACCACCCGCTTTTTAACGGCAGAAGCTAATTTCTCAATAAAATCCGGGACATCGCATATTCATTTTATTTTTACCATATTCAAGGAAGCTAATGGGCATTACCAACGGGAGATGAGAACAAGGAGATTATGCTCATATGTCCGGAACAGAGTACAAGTCCGACGAATTTGTTGCAATATTGGCGACTGAGGTCGGCAGTCTGGGCGTTGAAGTCGCCGAAATCGCAGGCCATCTCGCCGAGGTATCGACACGCAGCAAATTGCAGTCAAAACAGTTTGAAAACCTCTCTGAGGTCGCGACGAGCATGATTGCCGCCAACAACAAGATCAGTGAGGCGGCGCAAACCTCAAAATCAGCGACAACCCACACAGCCTCTGAAATTCATTCTTCCCGTGAAAAAATCCCTCATGCCGTTGGCGAGATACAGGAACTTGTTACTGGCGTTACAGAGCTTGAAGGCCAGCTCGAAGGCTTGAGTGAGGCGCTTGCCAACGTCGCCAAGGTAGCCTCCGGCATTGAAGGCATCGCCAGTCAAACCAACCTGCTTGCATTGAATGCAACAATCGAGGCCGCCCGCGCAGGCGAAGCCGGCAAAGGTTTCGCCGTTGTCGCGACCGAAGTGAAAAGCCTTGCCGATGAAACAAAAAAGGCGACCATTGAAATTACCAATACCGTCAAGATACTGACCGCACAGGTGAGTGAGTTGCAAGGTCAGGTTGCCGGAAATTCGGAACGGGCGAAGTCCGCACAGGACGGATCCGCCGATATTGCCGATATTTTTGAAACCGTGGAAAGCAACCTCACGCAGATCAGTGCAGAAATTTCCACTATGGCGTCGGACGCCAACAGTAATCTCACTCAATGCGATCTCGTCTCGACTGAACTTAACTCCCTGATGAGAAGTGTCGCGGAAACGGATGAGAATCGCTCGCTTGCGGACGCCAAGGCATCCGGACTGCTTCAGGTGAGCGAGACCCTTATCGAACTGATTGCGGGAAGCGGTCATGAAACGGTGGATACGCCCTTTATTCGTCTTGCAACGGAAACCGCCGCGGAAATCGCCAAGCAGTTCGAAGCCGCCGTCGATGAAGGGATTATCTCCCTGGATAACCTGTTTGACGAAAACTATCGCCCTGTAGACGGCACCAATCCCCTTCAGCAGATGACGAATTTCATCGATCTGACTGATCGCATTTTACCGAGTATTCAGGAGCCCGCGCTCAAATCGGACGACAGCATTGCGTTCTGTGCAGCTGTCGACCGGAATGGTTATCTACCCACACATAATAATAAATTTTCACTTCCGCAGCGGCCCGACGATCCCGAATGGAACGCCGCCAATTGCCGTAACCGCCGCATATTTGATGACCGGACAGGGCTCGCCGCAGGGCAGAACACCAAATCCTTTCTGCTGCAAACCTATCGCCGGGATATGGGCGGCGGAACCTTCGCGATGATGAAAGATTTATCAGCGCCTATTTTCGTGAAGGGGAGACATTGGGGCGGATTTCGCATCGGCTATAAACCGAGAAGTTAATCGCCTCTTAATGGGGAAGGCTCAATCGATTGGTCGGTGTGGGACTTAAATCTCCCTGAGCTTTCCGATGCCTCCTCCAATATCCAGTTGCGGAAGGCAGCTATTCGCGGACGCTCTGCAACATCTTCCGGACAGACGATATAATAGGCATGACCGGCCTGCATCGGTTGGACATCGAAAGGTTGAACCAACCGACCAGCGATTAGATCATCCGCCGCAAGCGTACTCCGGCCCAGCGCGACTCCCTGCCCCTCCATCGCAGCGGTAAGCAACATGGAGCTGTCATTGAAACTTGGTCCACGCTTCGGATCTACATCTGTAACCCCCGCCATGGCGAGCCAGGCCTGCCAATCGATCCGCATATCATCATGCAGCAAGGTGTGATATTTAAGGTCCTCCGGCATGCGCAAAGGATGCTCCCCTTCAAAGAGACTTGGGCTGCAAACCGGAAACATCACTTCTTCAGTCAGGAGCTTGTCCACCCGAAGGCCTGGATAATTTCCATGCCCGTATCGAATCACAACATCCACATCCTCGCGGTTGAAATCGGTGAGATGATCGGAGGCGGAGAGGCGCACGTCAATATCAGGGTGCGCATCCCGAAAGCGGCTAAGGCGCGGCAAAAGCCATCGCGCTGCAAATGACGGCAAGGTGTCTACATGAAGTGCCCCGGAGGCGTCCTCCTGCATAATCTTTTCAGTTGCCGACCCAATCATCTCAAGACCATTGCGGACATTGACAACATAGTTCTGCCCTTCATTAGTTAGGATAACCGCTCTATTCAATCGCTTGAACAAAGAAACACCGAGCCAATCCTCCAATGCCTTGACCTGATGACTGACGGCGGCGGGGGTCACGAACAATTCTTCCGCCGCCTTAGAAAAACTTAAATGCCGAGCGGCGGCTTCAAAACTGCGCAATGCCTTTAGTGGAGGAAGGCGCATATCCAACTCCCATTTCAGATTAGAAAAACTAACTCATTCTATTAGAATTTGTCGTTTGTAATCAAGACTGAAAATTGGCAAATATACCCCATCAGAACAACCGGAGAAGCCAGCGAGATGGCTCCTCTATGTAGGTAAAGGAGTAGGAAAATGGCAACGAAATCATATATAAATGGCGGAAATATGCACCTTGCACCTGCCAGAAGGCATGTTGGTGGCAACGGGATCATGGGTTCCATTGCATCAACAATCCTGAAATGGCAAGAACGGGAATCCATGCGGCATCAGCTTGCTGGCTTGGATAAAGAATATTTAACCGATATGGGGCTTTCAGCCTCGGAAGCAAAATTGGAAACTGCAAAATCTTTCTGGCAGTCATAAGTCTTTCAAGCCGCCGCCTGGAATTGTCCCCTTCCCCTGTCCAAGGACGTCCGGGCGGCACCCTGATTTCTGGCTATCAGTCATAGCCGCTTCTCATCAAAATTTCATAATTTGGCTCAGATATAGATGGAAATTTCAGGGTAACCACCCTATAACCAATCCATGCAGATTGAGAACAAAAATGAAACATCCGAACTGGAAGACGCCTCGGCGCCCTTCATTCCGCATCGCCCACTCCGGCCTGAAAAATCAGAAGGCGGTATCGCCTTCGAGGTTGTCTCGGAATATGAACCGGCCGGCGATCAGCCTGAAGCCATCAGCGACCTTGTCGCCGGCATAAAACAGCATGAAAAAGATCAGGTTCTTCTGGGCGTAACCGGTTCGGGAAAGACCTTCACGATGGCCAAGGTCATCGAGGAAATGCAACGACCAACGCTCATTCTTGCCCATAACAAAACGCTTGCCGCGCAGCTCTATGGCGAGATGAAGGCGTTTTTCCCTAATAACGCCGTTGAATATTTTGTCTCTTACTATGACTATTATCAGCCTGAGGCCTATGTCGCTCGGACGGATACCTATATTGAAAAAGACGCCTCGGTGAATGAGCAGATCGACCGTCTTCGCCATTCCGCTACGCGCGCGCTTCTTGAACGGGATGATGTTATCATCGTCGCCTCCGTGTCCTGTATTTACGGTATCGGTTCGGTTGAGACCTACAGTGAAATGACACTTGACTTGAAGGTCGGCAAGGAGTTCGACCGACAGAATCTACTCCGTCAGCTGGTGGAAATTCAGTACCGTCGCAATGATGCAAGTTTTACGCGCGGCACTTTCCGGGTACGCGGTGACACCATTGAGATTTTTCCGGCCCATTTGGAGGATCGCGCCTGGCGCCTCTCGCTTTTTGGTAATGAGTTGGAAAGCATCACGGAATTTGATCCCCTGACGGGAGAGAAAGCGGGCAGCCTTTCGGAAGTGCGCGTCTATGCGAACAGCCATTACGTGACGCCAAAACCAACATTAAAGCAGGCTCAGGAGAAAATTAAACAGGAACTCAAATCCCGCCTTGTCGAGTTCGAGGCTCAGAACAAGCTGCTTGAAGCGCAGCGCCTTGAACAACGAACCATGTTTGACCTTGAAATGATGGAAGCAACGGGCGCCTGCGCGGGTATCGAGAATTACTCACGCTATCTATCCGGTCGCGGCCCAGGGCAGCCACCACCAACCTTGTTCGAATATCTGCCGGACAACGCCATGCTGATGGTTGACGAGAGCCATGTCACCGTCAGCCAGATTGGCGCCATGTATAAAGGCGACTTCCGCCGTAAATCGACGCTCTCCGACTATGGCTTCCGCCTGCCCTCCTGCATGGACAACCGTCCGCTCAAATTTGAGGAATGGGAGGCTATGCGCCCGCAAACGGTATTCGTTTCCGCCACCCCTGGCCCATGGGAGTTAGAACGGACAGGTGGCGCATTTGTGGAGCAGGTCATCCGCCCAACGGGGCTGACGGACCCGGAATGTATTATCCGCCCGGTTGATCAGCAGGTAGACGACCTGATGCGCGAGAGCAAGCTATGCGCTGCAAAGGGCGAACGTGTGCTGGTCACCACATTAACCAAGAAAATGGCGGAGGATTTGACTGAGTATTTCCATGAAAACGGCATCAAGGTCCGCTATCTCCATTCGGATATCGACACACTGGAGCGCATTGAAATCATTCGCGATCTTCGTCTTGGCACCTTTGACGTACTGGTCGGCATCAACCTGTTACGTGAAGGGCTGGATATTCCTGAATGTGCGCTTGTCGCCATTCTTGATGCGGATAAGGAGGGTTTCTTGCGCTCCTCCACCTCATTGATTCAGACAATCGGCCGCGCGGCGCGAATTGTGAATGGCCGCGTCATCCTCTATGCGGACAAGATCACGAACAGCATGCAGTTCGCTCTCGATGAGACGAAGCGACGCAAGGACAAACAAGAGGCATTCAACGCAGAACACGGGATTACTCCCATGTCGATCCGGAAGAATATCGACGATGTCATGCAGAGCGTCTATGAACAAGATCATTATAACGTCAGCCTGGGTCTCGACGACGCAAGTCATATGATCGGCCATAACCTTGAAGCCCATATCGAAGACCTTGAGAAGAAAATGCGCACAGCGGCCGGAGATCTGGAATTTGAAGAAGCGGCACGGCTGCGCGATGAGATCAAAAAGTTGCAGGACCGCGAGCTTGGCATCGGCGGCCCGAATAGCGGTCGCCCGCAGGGACGCTCAAGCAAAGGAAGGTCTGGCAGCGGCCATGTGCTTGGCGGGCGCTCCCGTAACAGCTAATTCTCGAACGCGAGAAAGCCATACCGCCGGAGAATTTCTCGCCCTTCTTCAGACCGCACAAATTTATAAAATAGATCGGTTGAATGGCCATCATTCCCTTTGATCTTCGCCATGGCATAGGAAATCGGAGGATGGGAATCTCGTGGGAACACCGCGGCAAGCTGAATATTCTTGGCAAGTCGCATATCTGTTTCATAGATGATCGCGAATGGCGCCTCTCCCCCGTCCACAAGGGCCAGAACCGCCCGGACATTGGGCAGCATAACCAAGTTATTCTTTACCTTATCCCATAGATTAAGGGATTGAAGTGATGCTTTTGCATAGGTGCCTGCGGGTACATGCGCAGGGTTGCCAATAGCCAGTCGTCCCGCCCCAAGAATGGCTGGAAACTTCTCGAACTGGAAAGGACTGGGAAGGTTGGCCTCGCTTGGGGCGACAAGGATCAGATTATTGGACGCAATTGTCGCCAGGCTTCCCTGCTGAATCAGTTCCGCCTGATCGAGATAATCCATCCAAGGCAAATTCGCAGAAATAAATATATCAGCCGGCGCACCTTCCTTGATCTGACGTGCTAGGGTTCCGCTTCCGGCGAAGGAGGCGATTACAGGAAATCCGGTTCGCTTTTCAAAGGCTGACCCAAGTGCGGAAACGGCCTCAGACGTGCTGGCTGCCGCGAAAACAACCACATCCTCTTCCGATGCATGCGCTGTCGCAGTAAATACAGTGAAGAGCAAAAGCAGCACCAATAACCGCTGCAAAAACATCTGATAGTATCCATAGGCCATCATCACTTCGCCCCTTTTTCCGTCTACTACGTGAAAATAAGAAACTTTATGCTAGTCTAGGATTAATCCGGCGCATTCGCAATCGACGAGGCTTATCAATGACAATGCTAATAAGGCTTTTCTTTGCCTTTACTTTTCTGCTCCTGTCCACGGGCTCGTCATCCCCTGTTCTCGCCAAACCGCTCCCGCCGGAAAACTGCGTGGATCGACCATTTGATGAGGGACGGCTCTGGAAGGTATCGCGAGAGGACGTACCGCCGAGCTATATTTTTGGCACCATGCATTCCCGAGATCCACGCATTCTTCACCTTCCCGGAGTCGTCATGCAGGTTTTTATTGCCTCCAGCACGGCAATTTTCGAAACCTCCCTGAAGGATGACGAACTAGCCCGCAATCAGCAACGGCTACTTCTCAACCCCGGAGAAAGCCTGCGAGAAAAGGTCGGTTCCGAACGGTTCGATATGCTTGCCAAACTTGTCGCACCCTATGGAATGGACCCTGGGACGCTCGACCGGGTAAAGGTCTGGGCAGCCGCAACGATTATAAGTCAGCCGCTGCCCGCCGGAGGAAATAGTGGCCGCTCTTTAACCCTGCTCGATAAGGAACTTGAGAAATCAGCCCGAATAGCCGGAAAGCGCGTGAGCGCCCTCGAAAGCAATAAAGAGCAACTGGATATTTTTGATTCCATGTCAGCAACCGTGCAACTTGAATATCTGGATCAAGCGATGGCGGAACATGCCAAACTCGATGAAGAACTCGAAAAAATGACGAGCTACTATCTTTCGGGCAATACGGGCTGGATTGCCTGCGATCTTGAGGAAACCCTTGAAGGCGTAAGTTCAGCGCTCAATAAAATCATGACGGCAGACCTTATCTATATACGGAACCACCGCATGGTGGAACGGATGCTTCCCGAATTGGCACGCGGAAATGTATTTGTCGGCGTTGGCGCTCTTCATCTTCCGGGGGATGAGGGAATTCTCTCCCTTCTCAGGAAAAAAGGATTTACCATCGAGCGAAAATATTAGCGACGAATTTCCAAATACACCGCGGTACCATGGTCACACCTTCGAACAAAACCACCATCCGGCCCGAAATGACGCTAGTTTAGCGCCTTTTCCCCTTTTACTGTTACCTAGCCATGTCTATATAACAACCAATTGTCTTCTTGGAACAGTGGTGACGGGATGAGTGTAACGGGAAATTATTCACGGGGTGTATGCCCTATATGATGTACCTACAAGTAGCTGCTGGTCTGGTTATCCTTCTGGTTTGCGGTGAACTCCTTGTCCGGGGCTCGGTTGCCCTTGCCGAGCAGTTAGGCGTGTCCAAGCTGGTGATCGGCTTTACGATAATCGCATTTGGCACCTCGGCGCCGGAACTGGTGGTGTGTATTCAGGCCGCACTTGATGGCGCGCCGGGAATAGCCTTCGGCAATGTAATTGGCAGTAATATTGCCAATATTTTGCTGGTCATCGGTGTCCCGGCCCTGATCTATCCACTGGTCTGTGACACGCGTTCTGCACTGCGCGACTGCCTTATCATGGTTTCCGGCTCCATCCTCTTCATGGTTCTGGCATGGAATGGTGTAATCCAATTCTGGCAAGGCGCTCTTCTTGTCGGCTTCCTTGCCGCCGTCGTGCTCAGATCCTATTACCGCGCCCGCAAAGAGGGCGACGAAGGTGCGGAAGAGGCCTTGGAAGAGTATGAACAGAATATGCCGAAAAACATTTTCGTCAGCATAATTTTTGTTCTGATGGGCCTTCTCGGCCTGATACTTGGCTCCCACTTGCTTGTGCAGGGCGCAGAAACCATTGCCAGAATTGCCGGCGTGTCGGACGAAATCATCGGCCTGACTCTTGTCGCGCTTGGCACCTCTCTCCCCGAACTCGCCACTTCGATCATCGCTGCGTTTCGCCGTCATGGGGATGTTGCAATCGGGAATGTCCTTGGGTCCAACCTGTTCAACATCACCGGCATCATAGGCGCAACCGCAATCGTCGAGCCGATGCAGGCGCCAATGCAGGTCTTACATTTCGATTTGTGGATAATGCTATTTGTGTCACTTCTCATGATCCCGATTTTTATTTCCAAAAGACCCATCGGACGGGTTTTGGGCGGCGCCTTTTGCATTGCCTATGTCGCCTATGTCACGGCGCAGTTTTATGGTATGTCTGGCGTCTATGCCGCACCGGTGCACTAAGAAATTAAATCGGAACATCGCGTGAATGCCAAATAACGTCTTAATTACAGGAGCTGGCCAGCGTATCGGCCGCGCCATTGTCAGGGCCTTTGCCGATAATGGCTGGGGAATCGCGCTACACTATCACCAATCAAGATCGGAAGCCGAAGCATTAAGAAATGATCTTTCCAAATCCGGAGTACAGGTCATGCTTGTCAAAGCCGATCTGACGGACGCAACCGATGTTGCCAAAATCATTCCTGCAGCGACCGACACCCTCGGACCGTTAAACTGCCTGGTGAATAATGCGGCCTTGTTTGAGAAAGATACGATTGCTGACGTGACGGTTGAAAGCTTCCACAAGCATCTCGACACGAACCTTCTGGCGCCTATGCTGCTCACTCAAGGCTTTGCCCGGCAGCTCCCCAAGGGAGTGCAAGGCAATATAGTCAATATCGCAGATCAGCGGGTTTTCAACCTGCGCCCGGAGTTCATGTCCTACACCTTAAGCAAAACGGGGCTCTGGACGCTTACACAGACAACAGCAATGGCGCTCGCCCCGCATATCCGCGTCAATGCCATTGGGCCCGGGCCTACCCTGGCAAATACAAGACAGACGGCGGCGCAATTCAAACAGCAGCAAGAATCAGTTCCCTTAGGGTATGGTCCGACACCTGAGGAAATCGCCCTCGCGGTCCAGTTTATCCTGACGGCGAAATCGATGACAGGTGAGTTTGTTTCCCTTGATGGTGGCCAGCATCTACCAATATATCAAAGTGAGGCGAAAGAAGGTGCGCATGAATAAGACTACGACTGCCAATGTTCTTTATCCCGGACAAATGCCCCGGCCGACCTCAACGCATAAGGTTTTTATCAACGACCTTATGGTGGACATGCTGATCGGCGTTTACTCGCATGAGAAATCCACGCCGCAACCCGTTCGCTTTAACATTGAGATGACGGTTACCGATTCCCATACCCCTCTCGCCGATAACTACAAGAATGTGGTTTGCTACGAGACCATCTCGAATCACGTCACCAGCATGGCAAAAAGCGAGCATGTTAACCTCGTCGAGACACTCGCCGAGAAGGCCGCGGCAATCTGCCTTGAACATGAAAGGATTAGCCTAGTGACAGTAAAAGTTGAGAAGCTTAACGCCATCAAAAACACGACAAGCGTTGGCGTTGAAATTATTCGCGGAAAGTCTTAAGTCCGGCGAAGAAAACATAAAAATCGTAAAATTTGACGAAATCTCGGCAATAGTTGTGCACATTCCGGCGGAAACCCCTCAGTTCCCCTGCGATACCCGAAAAAAATTACGTTTTTCCCGGAACCTCTGGCTTGACTTTTAAAAATACTATATAATTCAAATAGTTATAAAATTGCTTAAAAATTAGGCAGTGTCGTCAAAGGCTAGGTTTACCACGCCCTGCAGCAGCATGTCAGAGGCTTATTCACAAAGTTTTCCACAGATATCGTGGATAGTGTAAAAAAACTGTAACAGCAAAAATTGAAGGGATTTTTTTCATCTCTAATGTCTCATATGAATAAGGGGGTTAGAGTGTTTTACTGAAAATCGTTTTAAGTCCACCTACTAAGCTATCGTAGCTTTTTACGAACTGATAACGTTAATGATGCAGCAAAGTTCAGAATCGACCGACGACAACAGCGAATCACCTTTCCGCCGTGGCGCTAGAGTGATCGAACGATTCCTAAAAAACCTTCCCACCTCCCCCGGCGTATACCGCATGATAGATGCAGCGGGTCAGGTTCTCTATGTCGGTAAGGCCAAGAATCTGAAAAACCGGGTCAGCTCCTATGTGAAGACGGCGGGTCAGTCGACGCGCATTATGCGCATGGTTTCGCTCACCCGCTCCATGGAATTTGTCTCGACCCATACCGAAGTGGAGGCGCTGCTCCTCGAAGCCAATCTGATCAAGAACCTGAAACCTCGTTATAATATCATCCTGCGGGACGACAAATCCTTTCCCTATATCCTGATTACCGGCGATCATGAATGGCCGCAAATCACCAAGCATCGCGGCGCAAGGTCCCGCAAGGGCGAATATTACGGCCCCTTTGCGTCCGCCGGTGCCGTGAATGAGACACTCGCGACATTTCAACGGCTGTTCCCATTACGCTCCTGCTCAGACTCCGAATTTCAGAACCGCACCCGCCCCTGCCTGCAATATCAGATCAAACGCTGCTCTGGCCCCTGCGTAGGACTCATCAGCCGTGAAGACTATCTCGATGTCGTGGATGAGGCCCGAAGCTTTCTCTCAGGCAAGAGCCATATGCTGCAGGAAAAGCTTGCGGACCGGATGCAGGCAGCGAGTGATGCGCTTGATTTCGAGCAAGCTGCCATTCAGCGTGACCGACTCAAAGCAATGGCACATATCCAGTCGAAGCAAACGATTAACCTACCCAGCGTCGAGGAAGTCGATGTCATCGCAGCCTATCAGGAAGGAGGTCAGACCTGTGTTCAGGTCTTTTTCCTTCGTTCCGGGCAGAACTATGGTAATCGCGCCCATTATCCGACCCATAACAAAGATGACGATCCATCCGATATCTTGAGTGCCTTTATCGGCCAGTTTTATGACGGGAGAAGCGCCCCCCGGCGTATCTGGACAAGCCATGAACTCACGGATGCCGATCTGATCGGGGAGGCCTTGTCGATCGCATCCGAACGAGTCGTCAAGATTGAAACGCCAAAAAGGGGCGCAAAGCGGGAAATGGTCGAGCATGCGCTCTTGAATGCGAAAGGCGCCCTGCTGCGTCGCATGGCGGAAAATGCGACCCAGCGCAAACATCTGGAAGGCGTTGCGGCAGCATTTGGCCTTAACGAACCGCCCACCCGCATAGAAGTTTATGATAATAGCCATATTTCCGGCACCCATTCTGTCGGCGCGATGGTAGTCGCCGGGCCAGAGGGGTTTGAGAAAAAAGCCTATCGCAAGTTCAATATCAAAAATACTGCTCTCGCGCCCGGCGACGATTATGGCATGATGCGTGAGGTTCTGACACGGCGTTTTTCCCGCCTGCAAAAGGAGGACCCGGATAAGGCCGGGCCTGCTATTTCCGGCTCAAGGGAACAATGGCCTGATCTGATCCTGATAGATGGAGGCCAAGGACAGCTTAGCGTCGTACAGGAAGTTTTTGACGAACTTGAGATCAGTGATGTCGCTCTTGTCGGCATCGCCAAGGGACCCGACCGAAATGCCGGACGAGAGCGGTTCTTTATGACTGGAAAATCCCCTTTTTCACTCCCTGAGAAAGATCCTACTCTCTACTTCCTGCAAAGACTTCGTGACGAGGTGCATCACTTCGCCATTTCAACGCATCGAGCGAAACGATCCCGGGCAATCGGACGATCTCCACTTGATGAAATTCCGGGTATCGGCGCCAAACGCAAGAAGGCGCTCCTCAACCGGTTTGGCTCTGCCAAGGGGGTCGAACAGGCGGCGTTGAGTGATCTGCAGGCGGTGGAAGGGATTTCCCGTGCAACCGCTGAAACCATCTATCAGTTTTTCCATGAAGAAAGCTGATTTCTACTCTTTAATTCGACTAGCCGCGTGCCTATACTGTTTTTTTCACCAGCCGTCTGCGTCACATAACCCATGCTATCAAGCTTACCAAATTTACTGACACTTTCACGTATCGTTGTCATTCCTCTTCTGCTGGCGGCCCTTTTTTTGCCGGGAAAACTGGGAAGCTGGGTGCCGCTTGGCCTTTTTATCGCTGCCGGAATAACGGATTTCTTGGATGGGTATTTCGCGCGGCGCTACCGGCAAACCTCAAATCTCGGACGGTTTATGGACCCCGTCGCGGATAAGCTGCTTGTTGCCTCGGTTCTGTTCGTTCTCGTGGGCATCGGGCGCATTGGTGAGTGGGACCTTATTCCCGCCACGATTATTCTCTGTCGGGAAATAATGGTATCAGGATTGCGCGAATATCTGGCGGAATTGCGGATCGGCATGCCAGTCAGTAAACTCGCCAAATGGAAAACAGCCGCTCAAATATTTGCCCTTTGCTTCCTGTTGGGAGGGCCCGCAGTTACAGGCCAGTTCGACGCCATCCTTATCGGTCGGATATTGCTCTGGGCTGCTGGCTTACTTACAGTCTGGACTGGATATGACTATTTACGCCTCGGCCTAAAGCATATGATGGAAGAAGGGGCGTAATCACGCGGATGTGGGCAATTGAAGTATGAAAATCATCGGCATTTCAGGCTGGAGCGGAAACGGTAAGACGACTCTGCTAACGCGATTGATCCCGGCGCTGATCGGACGCGGTTTCAAGGTTTCAACAATCAAGCACGCGCACCACAAGTTCGATATTGATACGCCGGGCAAGGATTCCTATCGCCATCGGGAGGCCGGGGCCGAGGAAGTACTTATTTCCTCGTCAAGCCGCTGGGCCCTGATGCATGAAAACCATGACCGTGGCGAGGCGCATCTTGAGGAACTTATCGCCAAGATGGCGCCCGTGGATATTCTCCTTGTTGAAGGATTCAAGTCTGAAGACTTTCCAAAAATCGAAGTTTGGCGCCGGGAAAGCGGCACGGATCCAAGAGTTACCTCAGATAGCAGTATTGTCGCGTTGGCGACGCCCGAACTTTCCTACACAGCGCCTGTCCCGGTTCTCGATTTGAATGATGAAAACGCCATCGCGGAGTTCATCATTCAGTTTTTCAAGCTGGAGGTGGCCGCCCATGGCACGGCTGGCTAACGATTGCTTTGCAAATCCGTCGGAGATGATCAGCGCCGCGGAAGCGCTTGAAAAGATCTCTGCAGCTGCCGCCCCCGTCGTCGGCGCAGAGAATATATCCCTGTTCGACGCCGAAGGCCGTATCTTGGCCAAGGATGTGACCTCCTCTCGCAATGTGCCACCCGCAGATAATTCTGCCGTTGATGGATACGCCTTTCGGTTTTCAGACTATGAAAAGGACTCCGATAGGCCTTACGACATTATGGGACAGAGCAAGGCAGGGCATCCCTGGAAAGGCTCATCAGCGACCAACGCCGCCATCAAGATACTGACCGGGGCGATCATGCCGGAAGGCTTTGATACCATTGCCATGATCGAAGATGTATCATTGCAGAACAATCAAGTTATCTTGCCGACTGGACTAAAGGCCGGTGCCAATTGCCGCAGGATGGGGGAGGATATTCGCGAAGGACAAGTCCTTCTGAAAAAAGGAACGCGTCTTCGCCCACAGGAACTTGGGTATCTTGCCTCCGTCGGACTGGGAACCGTTCATGTTTTCAAGCAGCTGAAAGTCGCGCTTTTCTCCACAGGGGATGAATTGATCGATCCCGGGGAGACGGGCTCCCCCACAAACACCTATGACAGCAATCGGTTGATCCTTTCCGGTCTTCTTGCTAATCATGGATGCTCTGTCACGGATCTCGGTATCTTGAAAGACCGTCTTCCCATCGTCCGTACCGCCCTGAAAGAGGCGGCAAAAAATCATGATCTGGTTCTTACCTCCGGCGGCGTTTCCATGGGGGATGAGGATCACGTCAGAACCGCGCTCAGCGATATTGGCCATTTGCATTTTTGGCGTATTGCCATCAAGCCGGGGCGTCCGTTGGCCCTCGGTCAGATTGGCAATACGGCCTTTGTCGGCTTGCCAGGAAACCCGATAGCAGCTCTCGTTTGCGCGTTGATGTTTGTCCGCCCATTGATTAAAATCCTGAACGGCGCAAATGCGGAACCTCCCCTGTCCTTCAAAGTAGCGTCAGATTTCAACATGAAAAAGAAATCTGGTCGCACGGAATGGCTGCGGGGTCGATATTCCGTTACGGATGACGGCTTCGGAACGGCCGAAAAATACCCAACGGAGGGCTCCGGCAT
>ERZ1740062.403-NODE-403-length-24752-cov-7.114872_pt1 | contig 24752 bp, 22 predicted proteins | sample MGYA00581741_ERZ1740062 | MGnify/ENA primary metagenome ERZ1740062 (study PRJEB43018, sample SAMN04849747) | marine metagenome | isolation source: floating plastic debris | place: Pacific Ocean | collected 2008-09-01 | study: EMG produced TPA metagenomics assembly...
CCTGCTTGCCCTTGAGCATGTCGGACAGCGACTTCAGCGGACGCTTGTTGGCGCCCGTGATCACGCGGCCACGGCGGCCGTTGTCGAACAGAGCATCGACCGATTCCTGCAACATCCGCTTCTCGTTGCGGATGATGATATCCGGTGCACGCAGCTCGATCAGCCGCTTCAGGCGGTTGTTTCGGTTGATCACACGACGATAGAGATCGTTCAGATCCGAGGTCGCAAAACGGCCACCGTCCAGCGGCACCAGCGGACGCAGTTCCGGCGGGATGACCGGAACAACCGTCAGAACCATCCACTCCGGCCGGTTGCCAGACTCAAGGAAGCTCTCGACCAGCTTGAGACGCTTGATGATCTTCTTCGGCTTCAACTCACCGGTTGCCTCGGCGAGATCCTCGCGCAGGGTTTCCGCTTCCTGATCGAGATCGATCTCGGCAAGCATCTCGCGGATCGCCTCGGCACCAATCCCGGCACGAAACGCGTCTTCGCCATATTCGTCCTGAGCGTCGAGGAACTCTTCCTCGGTCAACAGCTGGCGCGGAGCAAGATCGGTCAGGCCGGTCTCGATCACGACATACTGTTCGAAGTACAGGATCCGTTCCAGATCACGCAGCGTCATGTCCAGCATCAAGCCGATCCGGGACGGAAGCGACTTCAAGAACCAGATGTGCGCGACCGGAGCCGCAAGCTGGATGTGGCCCATACGCTCACGGCGCACCTTCTGCAGCGTGACTTCAACGCCGCATTTCTCGCAGGTGACGCCGCGATATTTCATGCGCTTGTACTTGCCGCACAGGCACTCGTAGTCCTTGATCGGCCCGAAGATGCGGGCACAGAACAGGCCGTCACGCTCGGGCTTGAAAGTCCGGTAGTTGATCGTCTCCGGCTTCTTGATCTCGCCGAACGACCACGACAGGATCCGCTCTGGCGAGGCCAGAGAGATCTTGATTTCTTCGAACGTCTTCGGCGGCTCCGCCGGATTGAAGATGTTGGTCAATTCCTGGTTCATAATCAGGTCTCCATCATCCCCCGGTTGATCTAGATCACCCCGGCAGACCGCGCGCAAGGGGGGCTGGCGCGGTCAGGGGCCGGGATGGGTCAGATTGCTTCGTCGTCGCCGTCCATCAGTTCGACGTTCAGGCCGAGAGAGCGGATCTCCTTGACCAGGACGTTGAACGATTCCGGAATACCAGCCTCGAAGTTGTCCTCGCCCTTGACGATCGACTCGTAGACCTTGGTCCGGCCCGCAACATCGTCCGACTTGACGGTGAGCATCTCCTGCAGCGTGTAGGCGGCACCGTAGGCTTCCAGGGCCCAGACCTCCATCTCGCCGAAACGCTGACCGCCGAACTGCGCCTTTCCGCCCAGCGGCTGCTGGGTGACGAGGCTGTACGGGCCGGTCGACCGTGCATGGATCTTGTCGTCCACCAGGTGGTGCAGCTTCAGAAGGTACTTGTAGCCAACTGTGACAGGACGCGAGAACGTCTCGCCCGTACGACCGTCGAACAGTCTGACCTGACCAGACTGGCTCATTCCGGCTTTCTCGAGCGCCTCGTTGACATCCGCTTCCTTCGCACCGTCGAAGACAGGTGTCGCGATGGGCACACCACGGATGACATTGCCCGCGGCTTCGGTGACCTCGTCCTCGGTCCAGTCGCTGATCTCGTCCATGATGTGATCACCATACGCGAGCTTCATTGCGTCCTTGACCGGGTTCATGTCACCCGAACGTCGATAAGCCTGCAACGCCTCGTCGATACCCTTGCCGAGGTTTGCCGCTGCCCAGCCCATATGGGTTTCGAGGATCTGACCAACGTTCATCCGCGACGGCACACCCAGCGGGTTCAGCACGAAGTCGACCGGCGTTCCGTCTTCCAGGAACGGCATGTCTTCCTCGGGCACAACGCGGCTGATCACACCCTTGTTGCCGTGGCGTCCGGCCATCTTGTCGCCCGGCTGCAGCTTGCGCTTCACCGCGACGAAGACCTTGACCATCTTCATGCCACCCGGCGGAAGATCGTCACCCCGGCGTACCTTCTCGACCTTGTCCTCGAAGCGATTCTCAAGGACCTTCTTGGCCTGCAGGTACTGACCGTTCAAAGCCTCGACCTCTTGAGCATCGGACTCCTCGGGCAACGCAAGCTGCCACCACTGACCGCGTGACAAGCTGGCCAGCAGATCTTTGTCGATCAAAGAACCGGAACTGACACCTATGGGTCCCTTCACCGCCGTCTTGCCGAGGATCATCTCCTTCAGACGCGCGTAGATGTTGCGCTCGAGGATCTCGAGCTCGTCATCCCGGTCACGGGCCAGACGTTCGATTTCCTCGCGTTCGATCTGCAAAGCACGCTCGTCCTTGTCGACACCGTGGCGGTTGAAGACCCGCACCTCGACGACCGTTCCGAAGTCACCCGGAGGCATACGCAATGAGGTGTCGCGTACGTCTGATGCCTTTTCACCGAAGATCGCGCGGAGAAGCTTTTCTTCCGGCGTCATCGGGCTTTCGCCCTTCGGCGTGATCTTACCAACGAGGATATCGGCCGGACCGACCTCGGCCCCGATATAGACGATCCCGGCCTCGTCGAGGTTGCGCAGCGCTTCCTCGCCGACATTCGGAATGTCGCGGGTGATCTCTTCCGGGCCCAGCTTCGTGTCGCGGGCCATGACCTCGTATTCCTCGATGTGCACCGAGGTGAAGAGGTCATCCTTCGCAACCCGCTCCGAGATCAGGATCGAGTCTTCGTAATTGTAGCCATTCCACGGCATGAACGCGACCAGAGTGTTCCGGCCGAGCGCCAGTTCGCCCAGATCAGTCGATGGACCATCGGCGATCACGTCGCCGGCGGTAACCCGGTCACCCACCTTAACGCGCGGGCGCTGGTTGATGCAGGTGTTCTGGTTCGACCGCTGGAACTTGCGCAAACGGTAGATGTCCACGCCCGGATCGCCGAGCTTCATCTCGTCCGTCACACGGATAACAATCCGCATCGCGTCGACCTGATCGATCACGCCACCCCGTCGTGCCGTGATGGCGGCGCCAGAGTCGCGCGCGACCTTTGCCTCCATCCCCGTGCCGACAAATGGCGCGTCCGCTTTCAACAGAGGCACCGCCTGGCGCTGCATGTTCGAGCCCATCAGCGCGCGGTTCGCGTCATCGTTCTCGAGGAACGGGATCAGCGAGGCCGCGACCGAGACCAACTGCTTGGGCGAGACGTCGATCAGCGTGATGTTCTCGCGCGGCGAAAGCTGGAAGTCACCGGCCTTGCGCGACGACACCAGGTCGTTTTGGAACGTTCCGTCCTTGTTCATGCGCGCGTTCGCCTGAGCAACCGTGTGACGCATCTCTTCAGTCGCGCTCAGGTACCGCACCTCGTCGGTGACCTTACCATCGATGACTGTGCGGTACGGCGTCTCGATGAAGCCGTACTTGTTCACGCGTGCGAACGAGGCCAGCGAGTTGATCAGACCGATGTTCGGACCTTCCGGCGTCTCAATCGGGCACATGCGTCCGTAGTGTGTCGGGTGAACGTCACGAACCTCGAAGCCCGCGCGCTCGCGCGTCAGACCGCCCGGGCCAAGCGCCGAGAGGCGGCGCTTGTGGGTCACTTCCGAAAGCGGGTTGGTCTGGTCCATGAACTGGCTCAACTGCGACGACCCGAAGAACTCGCGGACGGCCGCTGCCGCCGGTTTCGCGTTGATCAGATCCTGCGGCATCACAGTGTCGATCTCGACCGAAGACATACGCTCGCGAATTGCACGTTCCATGCGCAAAAGGCCGACGCGGTACTGGTTCTCCATCAACTCGCCGACCGAGCGGACACGCCGGTTGCCAAGGTGATCGATGTCATCGACATCGCCACGACCGTCACGGAGGTCGACGAGTGCCTTGATCACCGCCAGGATATCGTCCTTGCGCAGGGTTCGCTGCGTGTCCGGCGCATCCAGTTCGAGACGCATGTTCATCTTGACGCGGCCGACGGCGCTCAGATCGTAACGCTCGGCATCGAAGAACAGTGACTGGAACATCGTCTCGGCGGCTTCGACCGTCGGCGGCTCACCCGGGCGCATGACCCGATAGATATCCATCAGGGCCGACTCGCGGTCGAGGTTCTTGTCGACGGACATCGTGTTGCGAATGTAACCACCGATCGTGATGTTATCGATATCGAGTGTCTCGATCGTGGTGAAACCTGCGTCGATCAGCTTCTGGACGCGCTCTTCATCCAATTCGTCACCGGCTTCGACATGAATCCGTCCTGTTTCCTCATCGATCATGTCGATGGCGGCAAAGCGACCGTAGATGCCCTCGAACGGTGCCAGAACCTTCTCGACACCACTCTCAACAATCTTCTTGAGCGCGCGGGGCGTCAGCTTCTTGCCGGCAGGAGCAATCACTTCGCCCGATTTAGCGTCGACCAGATCGTAGGCCGGGCTCGAGCCGCGCAGACGGTCCGGATTGAACGGAACCGACCAGCCCTCGCCATTGCGTACATACGGGAAGCGATTGTAGAAATAATCGCAGATCCCTTCCTGATCCAGACCAAGCGCGTACAGCATAGTCGTGATCGGCAGCTTGCGGCGCCGGTCGATGCGAACGTACGAGATGTCCTTGGCGTCGAACTCGAAATCGAGCCACGAGCCACGATAGGGGATCACGCGGGAGGCGAACAGCAGCTTGCCTGAAGAGTGCGTCTTGCCCTTGTCATGGTCGAAGAACACACCTGGAGAGCGGTGCATCTGGCTGACGATCACCCGCTCGGTCCCGTTCACGATGAACGTCCCGTTCGGCGTCATCAGAGGCATGTCGCCCATGTAGACGTCCTGCTCCTTGATGTCCTTGACCGATTTGGCGCCAGTATCCTCGTCTACCTCGAAAACGATGAGACGCAGCGTTACCTTCAGCGGGCAGGCATAAGTCATGTCCCGCTGCTGGCACTCCTCGACGTCGTACTTCGGCGGCTCGAGCTCGTAGCGCACGAATTCCAGCACCGCCGTTTCGTTAAAGTCCTTGATCGGGAACACCGACTGGAAGACGCCCTGAATCCCCTCGCCATCGATCGGGGTTCCAGTGTCTCCCGAGTCGAGAAAGAGATCATACGAGCTCTTCTGAACCTCGATCAGGTTCGGCATCTCCGCGACTTCGCGGATCTTGCCAAAGTACTTCCGAATGCGCTTGCGGCCTGAAAACATCTCGCCCATGCGTGCGTGTCCTCGAATGTCAATGCAGAGCGGCCGACACCGGGTGCGCGGCGGCCTCTTGCCCTGCTTGCCTCAACTCGGTTGGCCCAATACGAACATCCCCGACCCCTCGTGGATGCTTCCCGGACCTGATCCGCGCCGTCCGAGAGATCCGCCATGCGGGTCCCTGAGACGAAGCGGGCCGGACCCGGATTTCTCCGGGTCCAGCCGTATCTTCAGCGCTGTCCGCCGCCAAACAAGATCCTGGATTGCTGCGTCTCCGGGATGATTGTCGGCCAGCGGCCGCCAATCACTTGAGCTCGACCTTGGCGCCTGCCTCTTCGAGCTTCTTCTTGATTTCTTCGGCTTCTTCCTTGGTCGCGGCTTCTTTGACGGCCTTGCCGCCAGCTTCGACCAGTTCCTTAGCTTCCTTCAGGCCCAGCGAGGTGATCGCACGGACTTCTTTGATGACGTTGATCTTCTTCGCGCCTGCTTCCAGCAGGATCACGTCGAATTCCGTCTTCTCTTCGGCCGGTGCGCCACCAGCATCCGCACCCGGAGCCGCTGCCATCATGACAGCGCCGCCACCGGCTGCCGGCTCGATGCCGTACTCGTCCTTCAGGATGTTCTTCAGTTCAGCTGCTTCGAGAAGGGTCAGACCCACGATCTCTTCGGCAAGTTTCTTTACATCAGCCATTTCAGGTTCCGTTTCATTGTCCAGTGTGGGGGTCCGGCGCGCATCACACGCGTCCAGCCCGTCATTCGCTTCTCAGGTTCAGGCCGCCTCGCCCTTTTCCTCGATCGCAGCCAGACAGGCAGCGATGTTCGAGGCAGGTGCCGTGATCGCAGCAGCCAGGTTCGCAGCAGGCGCACCGATCATTCCGACAATCGTCGCGATCAGTTCTTCACGGGACGGCATTGCCGCGACCGCTTTGACCCCTGCCGGGTCCAGCACCGACTCTCCCATCGCGCCGCCAACGACTTCCAGCTTGGAATTGTCCTTGGCATACGCTTCCACGACTTTCGCCGCAGTGACGGGGTCCTCGGAATATGCGAGCACCATTTGCCCGTTGAGATACTGCGCCATGTCTGCACATGGCTTTCCCTCGAGGGCGATCTTGGCGAGCCTGTTCTTGGCGACACGGACCCCACCGCCTGCTTCACGCATGCGATTGCGCAGGTCCGTCATCTCAGCGACTGATAGGCCGGCGTATTGTGCAACCACAATCACGCCAGAGTCCGCAAAGATGTTGCCGAGTTCGCCGACAACAGCTTCCTTTTGGGCTCTATCCACAGTCATGCTCCAAGTTTGGAGGTGTGACACCTCCGGCTCATTCATGCTGCGGGCGCAGGCTGCGTCCGCAACGGTTGGTTCCGTCCCGGGAACCGGCCAAGATCGCACACCTCAGAGAGGCGCTAGATCGAAACCATCTTCCCCGTCTATGGCAGGACTTGCAGTGGGAATTCCCACACGCCCACCGTCTCGGACGGTGATGAGGCTGATATGCCCCATCGGCTACCCCGCATCACACGGGGATCTTCTTGCAGGATGGGTGCCCACCCATTCCGCGAAACTCAGGCGTTCAGGCTCTCGACCGAAATCGAAATGCCCGGCCCCATTGTCGAGCTGATCGAGACCTTCTTCATGTAGGTCCCTTTCGCGCCCGAAGGCTTGGCTTTCTGAACCGCATCGATCAGCGCCTTGACGTTCTCGGCGATCTTGGACTCATCGAAGCTGGCCTTGCCAACACCCGCGTGGATCACGCCGGCCTTTTCGACCTTGAACTGCACTTCGCCGCCTTTGGCGTTCTGCACAGCGGTGGCAACATCCATTGTCACCGTGCCGACCTTGGGGTTCGGCATCAGATTGCGTGGGCCCAGCACCTTGCCCAGACGGCCAACGATCGGCATCATGTCAGGCGTGGCGATGCAACGGTCAAAATCGATCGTGCCGCCTTGAATGGTCTCCATCAGATCTTCAGCGCCGACGATGTCTGCACCAGCTTCCTTGGCTTCGTCTGCCTTTGGACCGCGCGCGAACACCGCAACGCGAACCGACTTACCGGTTCCGTTCGGAAGGTTCACCACACCGCGCACCTTCTGGTCCGCATGGCGGGGAGCAACGCCGAGGTTCATGGCGATCTCGATGGTCTCGTCGAACTTCGCCGTCGCGTTCGACTTCACCAGGCTCACCGCCTCGTCTATCGAGACGTTCTGCTTGCCTTCGGTCGCGGCCTTGATGGCCTTTGTGCGTTTGCCAGCCATCGACTTACCCCTTCACTTCCAGGCCCATCGACCGGGCAGAGCCCGCGATGATTTTCATGGCCTGCTCAACGGAGTTCGCGTTCAGGTCCTTCATCTTTGCCTCGGCGATCTCACGCACCTGCTTCGAGGTCACCGAACCTGCAAAATCGCGGCCAGGCGCTTTCGAGCCCGAGCTCAGCTTCGCAGCCTTCTTCAGGAAGTGCGAAGCGGGCGGCGTCTTGATCTCCATCGTGAACGATTTGTCCACATAGTACGTGATGATCGTCGGACACGGCGCGCCTGGCTCCAGATCCTGGCTCCGCGCGTTGAAGGCCTTGCAAAACTCCATAATGTTGATCCCGCGCTGACCCAGCGCAGGCCCGATTGGCGGCGATGGGTTCGCCTTGCCGGCTGGGACCTGAAGCTTCAGTGTCCCGGCAACTTTCTTGGCCATCTAGCAGCCCTTTCTCTCGTCCATGCCCATGGGACGCGTCCCCCAGGCGTTGCCTTGGAGGTGGTTCGGTCCGGACAGCGCGCTGCCCTCGCCTCCCACCACGAGTGACGCCTCAAGCCGCCTTGGCGACCTGCGCGTATTCCAGCTCGACCGGGGTGGCCCGGCCAAAAATCGAGACGCTCACCTTGAGGCGGGCGTTATCGTCGTCCACTTCTTCGACGAGGCCCTGGAATCCTTCGAACGGCCCGTCGGTCACGTTGACCTCCTCTCCGATCTCGAAGGTGATCATCGGACGCGGACGCTCGGCGCCTTCTTCGACCTGATTGATCATCCGAGCAACTTCGGTATCGCGGAGCGGCGTCGGTTTGCCTTGCGGGCCGAGGAACCCTGTCACCCGATTGGTGTCGTTGATCAGGTGATATGCGCGGTCGGTCATATCCATCTTCACCAGCACGTAGCCCGGCATGAAGCGTCGCTCGACCTGCACTTTTTTCCCGCGTCGGAGTTCTGTCACCTCTTCGGTCGGAACGAGCACTTCTTCGATTTCTTCCTCAAGACCGTGCTGTGACACGGATTCTCGGATCGATTCGGCTACCTTCTTCTCGAAGTTCGAAAGGACACTGACGGAATACCAGCGTTTCGGCATGTACGTTGCGTCCTCTCGCAGCCTTGGCTCAACACGTTCACCGCCCCAAAACATCCAGACACTCCAGAGTCTTAGCACGGTCCTCAACAGACAAGGCGCGCCAGACGAATCGAAGCGCGCCACGAATGGTTGTGAAGATTTGTGAGCTAATGCCCGATTCACCAAAAATCAAGCGTAAAGTGTACCGCGCGCAGCACGCCAAGACTGCACCCCGATGCCGAGATTAAACGCAATCTTGCCCAGCAAATCAAGTTTGAGGATTGATATCGTTCGATATCGAATTATATAGTTTGATATCGAACTTAATGGAGTGCGATCATGACCCTCTCAAGACGCATATCCCTCGCTTTGATCGGCGGCGGCATCATTGTCGCTGCGGGCGCCGCAGGCGGTGGCTTCGCGCTGACCCGTACACCGCACAAGGCGCTCGCGCCATGGGATCAGGCCGGACAGTACGCCGACCCCCGGATGCGTGCCTTATCCTACGCGATCCTTGCCCCCAACCCGCACAACCGTCAGCCCTGGGAAGTTGATCTGCGGACCCCGGGCGAAGCTGTCATCTGGCGCGATAAGACCCGAGACCTGCCAGAAACCGACCCGCTGGACCGGCAACTGACCATAGGCATGGGGTGCTTCGCGGAACTTCTCTCCATCGCTGCGGGCGAAACCGGACACAAAGTCGCGTTCGAGTTCCTGCCCGACGGCGAAGACGGTCCAGTGGCCCTTGCCAGATTTTCCGAGGGAGGTGCGCTCGACCCGCTCTTCGCCCATGTCATGGATCGCCGCTCCTGCAAGGAGCCGTTTACGGGCCAACTTGTGGATCCAGATCAAGCGTCGGCGCTAACGGACCTGGCCTCGATCCACTTGGACGCTGAGATAGTCGACAAAATCCGGGAGATCGCCTGGGATGCCTTTATGATCGAGGTCACGACTGAGGCCAAGATGAAGGAAAGCGTGGATCTCTTCCGCATGGGAAAGTCCGAGATCAATGCCAATCCGGACGGCATTGATCTGGGCGGACCGTTCCTGGAATCACTGATGTTGTTGGGCATGCTGACCCGTGAAGGCCAGCTCGATCCATCGACGCGGGAATTCGAGATGGGGCTGGACAGGTATCGCGAGATGTTTGCCACGACGCATGCATTCGCATCGATTGTCACCGATACGAACACACGTCTCGATCAGATCGCGGTCGGGCGGCGCTGGATGCGTCTAAACCTGATGACAACCTCCCTCGGCCTCGCGCTGCACCCGGTGAGCCAGGCGCTTCAGGAGTACGACGAGGTTGCCGCACAAAACACGGCGATGCATCGACTGCTTGCGAAACCGGGTCAGACTGTGCAGATGCTGGGGCGTCTCGGGTATGGCCCGCAGACACCCCGGACGCCCAGATGGGCTTTGGAGACACGCCTGAGGAATGCCTGACGAGGACGCGCCGCCAGCCGAGCCCAATCCCGGCACTGTCTTCGAATTCTTCAACGAGATCGGCATCATTCAGCAACTCAGCCGCGCCATGTTCGAGGCGCGGCTGCCAGATGGCATGATCGTCCAGCACTTCAGTGTGCTGAACCACCTTATCCGTGTCGCCGATGGCAGGACGCCTCTGGAGTTGTCGCGGGCATTTCAGGTGCCGAAAGCCAGTCTGACCAACACCCTATCGGGCCTGGAAAAGCGCGGATTTATCGAGATGCGGCGCCATCCGACGGATGGGCGGTCCAAACAGGTCTGGCTGACCGAGACAGGCAGAGCGTTCCGGGAAGAAGCAATCCGCCTGTTGGTGCCTGACATCATGGCGCTGTCTGACAAACTGAATATCGATCAGTTGACGCGCCTTACCCCTCAGCTTGCGGAAATCCGCAAGATCCTGGACGAGAACCGGAGTACTTGAATGCTCAGATTTTGCGCAGTGCAGGGCCCGAAGCCAGACTGCGCGGTGAGCGACCCAGTCAGAGATGAAGCAGGACGTCGATGCCCCAGGCGAGAATCTGATCGACAAAGAAGAAGAAGATTGCGACCAGCGTCGCCATCACGAAGACCATCACGGTGGTCATGCCGGCATCCTTGCGCGACGGCCAAACGACCTTCGCTGTCTCGGACCGGACTTCGTTTACGAAATTTACTGGGTTCTTCATCGCGTTACTCCCGGAAGGACCTGGCAGGGGCGATAGGACTCGAACCTACGACCCTCGGTTTTGGAGACCGATGCTCTACCAACTGAGCTACACCCCTTCGGTCCGGAACCGCGGACATACGGTGAAAGCCTCGCGGATGCAAGGTCTCCCTCACGGCATTCTGAACACGACAAACGCATTGTATCATTGCGCCAAACCGGCCTCTTCGAGGTATTTCATGGACGCTGGAATCCCTGCGTGATCCCGCAACTCCAGAACCACGTGGGGGTTCGACGGCACCTCGGCAATCGCCCGGAACACGGACGGCCAGAGGATGTTACCCTCGCCTATCGCCCAGTGCCGGTCGGCATGACCATCCGCATCCTGAATATGGACGTGCGCGAGCATGTCGCCCGCTGCCCGGATAAAGTAGTCAACAGGATGCGCACCTTGTGACCCATGCGCCAGATGTGCGTGTCCGGTGTCGACAGAAACCCGCACAGCTTCGGAGTTGAAACTGCGCGCGAGGTCAACCCTGACGTGGACATCTTTGTCCGCGATGTTCTCGATGACGAGGACGACGCCCTGATCCTCGGCACGTTTCACGACGCTGTCCAACGTCGCGTGCGTTTCATCATAAACCCATTGAGCCCCGCCCACGAACGCCAGTGCGTTGTTGTGCATCCAAGGATTGAAGGGTGAGTGGATCACCATCTGGCGCGCACCGACCGCCTCGCAGATATCCAGTCCCTGCATCATGCGCTTGGTCACAATGGCGCGAACTTCCGGATCCTTGGAACAAATGTCGAAACCCCAAAACGGCCCATGAATTCCGATCCGACCCTTGTGGCCATCAAGAACCGCATTCGTCTGATCGGCGAGACTGCGCCAGTCCCCGTTCAGAACCTCGGCCGCGTGAAAGGTCTGCAATTCCAGATCACGGTCCTTCTCGAACAACCAGTCGCGGAACTCTGCCAACCGATGCACGGGCAATGCCGCACCGATTGTGAGAGGGAGCGTGTCAGCCATGTCCTTAATCCTTCCTCGCGCACGGGATGAAATGGTGCCGTGCCATGTTTCGCGTCCTAATCCAATTCTTCGTCTGTGTCTTATCGCCTGCGCACGGGTTCCGTCGCATCGCGAATTTGTTCGAGACATGACTCGTACGGTTCTGCGCAAATGGCGGTGCGCCGTGCGGTCGCATCCCGAATTAAGTCAATACTGTCAATCGCTTATTGCTCACCAGAGGCCCTGAGGCTTGCTTGACACCCCTATACCGCCGCCATAGGGTGCGCGCGACCTTGGCCGGGGGACCGGCCGCGCAATGAGGTGTCGCATGTCCGGACGGTCTGGTGATCGCACCGGGGATAAAGCGAAACGACTGGAAGATCTTGAACGGCGCATCGCCGATGCAAGGGATGCCGGGACGCCTAAGTCGCGCGGTGACAAGGAAAAGTTCGGTGCCATGTCGTTCGCATGGCGGGTAATGGTAGAGCTGGTCGTGTCCATCATGATCGGCGCCGCTATGGGGTGGGGGCTCGACAGTCTCTTCGGGACAATTCCCGCGTTCCTGGTGGTTTTTTGTTTGCTGGGGTTTGCGTCCGGCGTGCGCACGATGATGCGCTCGGTCGCGGAGAACCAGAGAAGAGATGCGGCGCGCGCCGCAAAAGACGAGATAGAGAGCTGAAGCCATGGCAGTAAGCGAATCCGGCGCCCCCGTGATCGACCCGATGGGCCAATTTACCGTCGGGCCACTGTTTGGCGGTGGCGACGTCGGCAGCTTCCTCACAATCACGAATTCAACGCTCTGGATGTTCGTCGCGATCCTCGCAATCTCGGCATTGCTGATCGCGGGCATGCGCGGTCGTGCCTTGGTCCCCACGCGGACGCAATCGGTCGCGGAGATCCTGTATACGTTCATACGTTCGATGGTGATGGACATCTTAGGAGAGGATGGGAAAACCTACTTCCCGTACATCTTCACGATCTTCATCTTCATTCTGTTCTCGAACCTGCTGGGCATGGTGCCGGGGTCATTCACGACAACTTCCCACATTGCGGTCACCGCAATTCTGGCGCTTGCGGTCTTCATCAGCGTGATCGTGATCGGCTTCATGAAACATGGCGCAGGCTTCCTGAAACTCTTCTGGGTCGAAAGCGCGCCGCTGGCGCTGCGGCCGGTGCTGGCGCTGATTGAAGTCATCTCATTTTTCGTGCGACCGCTCAGCCACTCCATTCGTTTGGCCGGCAACATGATGGCTGGTCACGCAGTCTTGAAGGTGTTCGCGGGGCTTCTGGCGCTTCTGATTTATTCGGGTCTTGGAATTCTTGCGATCCTGCCGCTCGGCCTGATGGTCGCGATCACCGCTCTCGAGTTTCTGGTGGCCTGTGTTCAGGCGTACATCTTCGCCATTCTGACCTGCATCTATCTCAACGACGCTCTCCACCCGTCACACTGAGGCGGCTGGACCCGTAAATCCTCAAACAACCCATCATCCAAGGAGATTGAACGATGGAAGGTAATATCGCCGACATGGGTAAGTTCATCGGTGCCGGCCTGGCCACGATGGGACTGGGCGGTGCTGGAATTGGTGTGGGCCTCGTGGTCGGCAACTTCCTCGCTGGCGCACTGCGCAACCCGGCAGCCGCTGCTGGCCAGACCGCGACCATGTTCCTTGGCATCGCATTCGCAGAAGCACTAGGGATCTTCTCGTTCCTGATCGCTCTGTTGCTGATGTTCGCTGTCTGAGGCAGCGCCAACAAGACAACGCGGCGGCCGGTCTGACCTCGGCCGCCTGAAAGTGGCGCGCAAGCGCCGCACCTAATTCAGGAGCAGTCCATGGCGACGACCTCCGTTCTGGCAGCAGCCGCTGATGCGGCTTCGGACGCCGCCGATCACGGATCGGGCGGGCTGCCACAACTTGATATCGGGACGTTCCCCAGTCAAATCTTCTGGCTGATCGTCACTCTGGGCGTTCTCTACTGGCTGATGTCAAAGATCGCCCTGCCCCGCATTGCGAGTGTTCTGGAAGAACGCGCCGATGCGATCGCGGACGATTTGGACAAGGCAGAAGAGCTCAAGCGCAAGGCTGAGGAAGCGGAAGCAGCCTACGATCAGGCGTTGATAGATGCCCGTGGCAAAGCGCAAGCCATTGCGGCGGAAGCCCGTGCCGAGATCCATAAAGATGTCGACGCTGCCGTCGCCAAAGCCGACGCGGAGATCGCGGCCCGTGCAACGGAAGGCGAAAAACGCATCGCCGAAATTCGCGAAAGTGCCATAGCAAGCGTGACCGAGGTTGCCAATGATACGGCGGTCGCAGTCGTCGATGCCGTGATGCCGGGCCTTGCCGACGCCGACACCGTGAAAGCGGCCGTCAGCCAGAAGCTGAGCTGAGGGAGGACGGACAATGGAAGTTTTCTATAACTCCACACTGGTCGTTGGGATCAGCCTGTTTCTGTTCCTCGCACTGCTCGGGTACCTAGGTGTGCACAAGCTGCTCGGCAAGATGCTGGACGACCGCGCCGACGGCATTCGGACCGAATTGAGCGAGGCGAAACGCCTGCGGGAAGAAGCACAAGAGCTCTTTGCCGAGTTCGAGCGCAAACAGAAAGCTGTCGAGGGTCAAGCGCAGGAGATCGTCGCGCACGCCAAGGCCGAGGCCGTGGCAGCCGCTGAGAAGGCCAAGGCGGATCTCGCCCTCTCGATCGAGCGCCGCTTGAAGGCTGCGGATGATCAGATTGCATTGGCGGAGTCGGAAGCTGTGAAGGAAGTACGCGACACGGCTGTCTCAGTTGCAATCGCGGCGGCCGCGCAGATCCTGAGCGAACGCTTGGGCGACGACAAAGCCGAAGGCCTGGTCGACTCCGCAATCGGTGACATCGGCTCGCGATTGCACTGATCCATCGTACGCTCGACGCAACGCTCTAAAGGCTGGGATCCGAGCGATCCCGGCCTTCTTCATTTAGGACGTATCGCGTTTTCCACCGAGCCAGTCGGTTCTCTCAAGATTTTGAGACTGCGTGGTATGGCGGATGGATGCAGGGAAACCCGCTGCCTGCCGCGCCTATTGCATCTTTTTGGCATCATTCGGCGCGTTCACAGTGCGTCGAGCGTGCTCGCATCGCGAGCGTCACATGCAGGGGATCTCCTTGACCAATGACGAGGCCAGACCGTTCTACATGGTAGCGAGCCATAAGGTTCTGGACCGATCGACCCTGAACGACTTTTATGTACCACGCGCCGTCGAATGCCTGAACAAGTTCGATGTCGAGATTCTGGCCGTCAACGAGGCGACCGAAGTGATCGAGGGGCAGACAGGTCACGACCGCCTGGTCATTTTGAAGTTCCCCTCGCGCGAAGAAGCGATGCGTTGGTACCAATCCCCCGAGTACCAATCGATGATCGATCTCAGGCTCAATTCGGTCGAGGGTACTCTGGTGATGGCCGAAGGATTGAACGCCGCAGACCTGGCTGCCGCTGGCGCAAACCCAACGCACAGCACGACTACTTGGCCAGCCAATCAGCAAGTCACGCGCACAGGTGCTGCGGTAGCGCCTGATACCAAAACGGTCGCGGACAACTTCCGCTCAGGGGAATTGGCAACAACTGGCTTCGATGGCTGGCCTGACGAGATCAAGCATGAGTTCCGGACAAACGTCTACAACGGTCGGATCGGTACGGATCTGGTCTTTGAGAATGCGTCCGTCCGTGTTTGGCATATGACCCTTAAGCCGGGCGAAAGGATGCCGGTCCACCGCCATGTCCTTACGTATTTCTGGACGGCGGTCACACCGGGACGCTTCCTGCAACGCACATATGACGGAACGACCTATGAAAGCGACTACCAGGCGGGTCTGACGCATTTCTATGATGTAGGCTACGGCGAGTTCGCCCTCCACAATCTCGAGAATATCGGCGACACCGAGATGATCTTCTGTGCGGTCGAGCTCAAGGAGGAAAGTGCGAACATCCCGCTCTCTGTCCCAGACAACCCGGTTGGCCACGCACCAGAACCTGCACACGTCATCGGCCAAGCGGACAGCTTCCGGTCCGGTGAGCTCACGACCAGCGGCTTCCGGGGGTGGTCGGACGCGATCAAACGAGAATTCCAGACCAACGAATACAACGGTCGGATCGGAACGGATCTGGTGTTCGAGAATGACTCGGTTCGTGTCTGGCACATGACCGTGAAACCCGGTGAGCGCATGCCGGTCCACCGCCACGTGCTCACGTACTTCTGGACAGCGATCACACCGGGGCGGTTCCTGCAGCGCACCTATGACGGCACGACCTACGAAAGCGATTATCAGGCCGGACTGACCCATTTCTATGATGTCGGCGCAGGTGAATTCGCGCTCCACGACCTCGAGAACGTCGGATCGACCACGATGGTGTTCGTTGCGGTCGAACTGAAACGCGAAAGTGCGAACGCTCTCCTGCCCGTCTGAACATCGCAAAAACCAGACTGGACGGTATATCCGGTAGATCAGCCGAAATCGTGTCTCTCCCCGGACCGACGCAGGATGTGAGCATTCGGCGCCGGTTCAATGGCGTCCACGCTCAATGAACTCACAGGGGAGGTCCTAATGAGCAAGAAACTTCTCGGCGCGGTCTCGGCAATCGCCATGTTCGCCAGCGGCGCACTGGCACAGGCCGATACGATCAAGATCGGTGTCATGGCGACACTGGAAGGCACCTACACCGTCCTCGGCGAAGACGGCGTACGCGGTATCAAAACGGCCTTGGCCGCGTTTGGCGGGAAAGCCGCCGGCAAGGACATCGAACTGGTTATCCAGTCGACAGATGCATCACCCGACAGCGCTGTCCGCGCCGCCCGCAAACTGGTCGAACAGGATGGGCTGGACGTGATCGTTGGGCCGCTTTCCGGCTCGGAAGGCATCGCCATCCGCGACTATTCTAAAACGCAGCCTCAGGCGACCTTCATCAACGGCTCGTCCGGCGCACAGGAAACCACCTTCGTCAGCCCTTCCGACAACTTCTTCCGCTTCAATTCGGATGGCGCGCAATGGTCCTGGGGCCTTGGCAAGTACGTCTTCGAGGAAAAAGGCTACGAGACGGTTGCGACGATCGGCGAGGATTACTCGTTCATCTATACCCAGGTCTTCGGCTTCGCGCTGGACTTCTGCCAAGCCGGTGGCGAGATCACGGAACGTTTCTGGGTCCCGCTCGGCACCAAGGACTTTGGATCGATCATCGCGGCCCTGCCGGATGATGTCGACGCGATCTATCTTGGCCTGGGCGGCGGCGACGCGGTCAACTTCCTGAACCAGTACCAGCAGGCAGGCGGTGATGCGAACCTGATCGGTGGCACAATCATGGTCGACGGTACGGTCCTGAACTCGAAGGGATCGGCCAAGGAAGCATTGATCGGTGTGCCCTCTTCGGGTCCGCAGGCTGATACCTGGGAAGATCCGGACTGGCAGAAATATGTGAAGCTCTACCAGGACACGTTCCCGCCAGAAGAGCGCTTCCCGGCACCGTCGCTGCTGGCGACGCTGTACTACAAGGCAACCGCGGCGACGCTGACCTGCCTGAACGAAACGAACGGTGATCTGTCCGACGGTCATGCCGCGTTCCGCCAGTGTCTGACCAATCTCGAGCTTGACAGCCCGGTCGGCAAGGTCACGCTGGATGGAAATCGTCAGGCGGTTGCCCCGACGTTCATCTCGGAAGTGGTTGAGCTTCCGGACGGCAATCTGGCGAACAAGTTCATCTCCTATGATGCAACGGTTCCGCAAACGCTCGGCATGGACGCAGCCAAGTTCGCAGCACTCGGTGCACCGAGCCGCGAAAACCCGGCCTGCCAGAAATCTTACTGACTTCTCCCTGAGATGGGTCCGGGCGTCAGCGCCCGGTCCCTATCCGACGCGGGGCAATTCGGCATGACCCTGATCAACTACCTGACGCGCGTTCATTTCGCCGATGGCGTTCTGGAAGAGGCCTTGCGCTCGGAAATGGAGCGCCACGGCAAGCGACGACCGCTCGTGATCGCGGAAGAGGGCCACCTTACCGGAACGATGTCCGAACGGTTCTTCGCGAGCTTCCCGATCCGGTCGCGCATCGAGGTCTTCACGGCCATCCCCAACCGTATCACTGAATCCGCCGCTCGGGATATCTCGAAGACCTATACCGATCTTGACTGCGATGTCCTGATCGCGTTTGGCTCTAACAGGGCGATGGATCTGGCAAAGACGGCGCGGATTGCGATAGCGCACAACGAGCCGATCTCGGCCCTCTCGTCCGAAGAAGGCGGCGGGCAGCGGATCTCGGAGACGTTGCCCGATCTCTATACGATCCCCGGGATATTGGGATTTGCATCCGCCATCACCGACTACACGCGGGTCGCACCGGACGAAGGCGGTCAGGTGTTGCTGTCGTCACCGCGCCTGCTTCCACGCCTGACGATCTGCGACCCGACGCTGACATTGGGTGCCAGCCAGTCGGACAGCGCCATTGCCGCCGCCGGAATCTTCGCCCGCGCGGTTGATGGCTACCTGGCGCCAGGGTTCAATCCGCCGGCCGAGGGCTTGGCGCTTGATGCTCTGTCCCGTGCGATCACATATGCGACCGACGTCCTCAAACAGGATCGTCTGCCCGCCCGGCGGCAGATGATGGCAAGTGGGTTGAACAGCTCCCTCGCCCTGCAAAAGGGTCTCTGCCCGGTCCATGCGATTTCGAACGCGGTCTCTTCGATCGCTGACAAGCCGATCGATCCCAGCACGCTCGGCGGAATCCTCATCCCGGTCCTGATGCGCCACTACGAACCCTTTGTGGCAGCGCGGGCCCAACCGCTTAGGCGTAGTCTTTCGCTTGGCAAACACGAGAGCCTTGCTGATCGCATTGATCGCTTTCTGGCAATGCTGCCGCTGTGCAGATCGCTCGAAGACCTTGGGTTGACGCTCGAGGATCTACCACAGGCCGCACAGATCGCGTCTGCAGACCGCGCGATCGGGAATGGCCCTGTTCAAATGGATGCGGATGACGTTCTCGACATTCTGATGTCAGCCTATCGGCAGCCCGAACTGGCGAACGCATCGACCGCCTGACTTGGGAACAAACCAAGACTCCATGCCGGAGAGTCTTCGATCCGCATGTTCACGGTTGCCAAACGCAGCGATTCGTCCCGTAGTCGAACGCAAAGAGCCGCACGAGACGAACGATGCGGCCAGACAAGGGAGGACTGCGCGATGGCGAGAGCAATCTCGGTCCATCACGGCTCTTTTGGCCGTGCAACGCTGTATGAACTCGACAAGCCACTGATCACCCATGCGCATCGCGAGGGGCATCTGGTCTTCTATCTGGGTGGTGCGCCCGGACGCATACGGGTCGGGGATGTCGATTTCGCGATCGACAAGGATAACAGCATCGCGATCAGCCCATGGGAGCCGCACAGCTTCGAGCCGCTCGCCGATGATGCGTGCAGCTATGTTCTGACCCTCTACATCAAACCGATGTGGTTCCTCGAGAACAGTAGTCTCGCTGAATTCGCGCTCAGTTTCGGAACGCCCGCAGTGACCATGACGCCAGCCGTCGAGATGTGGGTCGGGCGTCTGACGAACCTATTGCTCGACGACCAGCCATCCGACCGGTTCGACGGCTTTCTGTTCGAGACGACCCGGCTTTGCTTTGATCAGTCCTGGCAAGGTCACAAGGAACGCGCCTGCCTGCAGAACGTGCAGCGCCGGTTCAACGATTTTCGCGTGCGCCGCTCGCTCAGGCTGATGCAGCAAAGCTATGCCGAAGAGACAGGTATGGATGATCTGGCCCGCGAGGTCGGCTTGTCCCGCCCGCATTTCTTCAAGCTCTTCAAGATGCAGATGGGGATCACTCCGAACCTGTATCTCAACACGTTGCGGGCCGAGCATGCGATCGAGGATCTTATAACCACGCGCAAATCCGTCACGGATATCGGGCTGGATCTGGGTTTCGCCAGCCAGGCCAGTTTCACGCGGTTCTTCACGTCGAACGTCGGTATCCCACCGACCGATTATCGCCGGGTCGCCAACATCGTCTGAACCCGGCTTTTGCCGATGCCGAGCCAACCGATCAGACTGCGCGGTATGACACTCACTGGCGGGACCAGCTAGCGTTGCACTGATGCGACGTACCAGAGGGCCGCAAACAGTGCGAAACCAGCGGGACCGGGCCGAGACAATCGGGAGACGGGCATGAGCGCCTTCGCCCGCCGTCATCCTGTTTGGACTGTGATACTGCTGATCGCGGCGGCAGTCTTGCTCTGGATGATCTTCGCGCTCTGGCCAAAATGGCTGGTCGAACTGATTGGGCGAAAGAAGGTCTTTCTGAACGCGCTGTTCAACGGCGTCACCCTCGGCGGTTTGTATTTCCTCGTCGCCTCGGGTTTCACCCTGATCTTCGGCCTGATGCGCAATGTGAACCTGGCACACGGATCGCTTTACCTGCTGGGCGGCTATATAGGCTATGAAATCGCGGATCTGACGGGCTACTGGCTGATTGCCTTCCCGGTCACCTTCCTGGTCGTCGGAGCGTTCGGCGTGTTGATGCAGATCGTCGTGTTCCGACGAATGGAAGGCCAGGACCTGCGCCAGACGCTGGTCACTATCGGCATCTCGATCGTCATGGCCGATCTTATGCTCTGGATCTGGGGAGGCGATTTCTATCAGGTCCTGACACCGTCCTGGCTGTCTGGACCGATGGAGACGATCCTTGTCACCGCGCAGAAACGGTCTGGCGATCTGGTTTACATGAAATATCCGATGGTCCGGATCGTGATTTTTCTGGCTGCCGTCGCCATAGGGATCGGCATGTGGTTGCTCCTCAACCGCACCCGGATCGGGATGCTGATCCGCGCGGGCGTTGATGACCGTGACATGCTCTCGGCCACAGGCGCACGCATCCAACTGGTCTTCGCCGGAGTGTTCGCCTTTGGTGCCGGGCTGGCCGGGCTCGCGGGCGTTGTTGGCGGAACATTCCAGGCGCTCGCGCCGGGCGAGGATGTGCGTTTTCTCTTGTACTCCCTGATCGTCGTGATCGTGGGGGGCATGGGTTCGATCCCGGGGGCCGCCATCGGTGCGCTTCTCATCGGCCTCGCGGACCAATTTGGCTCGGTCTACATGCCAACCTATGCGGTGGTGTTGACCTTCCTGATCATGGTCGTCGTGCTCGCCTTCCGCCCGCAGGGCCTGATGGGGCGCGCCTGACATGGCAGTGGTCGATCCTCCCACCTTTTCCAGCGGCGAGGCCGCTGAACGCCTGACCTGGGCCGAGCGCGTGCCAGCCGCCTATTGGGTGCTGGCGATTGTCCTGCTGGTGATGCCGGCCTTCGCAGGCAACTTCGTGCTGAACGACATCTTTGGACGCACCTTTTACACCGGCATCATCGCCCTCAGCCTGATGTTCCTCGCGGGCTACGGCGGCATGGTCAGCTTGGTGCAGATGAGCATCGCCGGTGTCGGCGGCTACATGGTGGCGATTTTCGGCGTCTCGGCCATCGACACGATCTCACTCGGCTGGCCCTGGTACGTCGCGATCCCGATCGCTCTCGTCGTCGCGGTGCTGTTTGGCACTCTGGCAGGCTGGCTCGCCGTCCGGACCGAGGGCATCTATACCATCATGATCACGCTCGCCATCGCGGCGGCGTTCTTCTACTTCACCCGTCAGAACTACGTGATCTTCAACGGCTTCTCCGGCTTCAACGGCGTCCTGCCGCCCAAGCTTTTCGGAGTCGATTGGCAACAGGCGGTGCCCTTCTACTACCTCACGCTGTTCTGGGCGGTCGTCTGCTTTCTCGTCGTCTTGTACCTCTCACGCGCTCCATTCGGGCTTGCGCTTCAAGGTGTGCGGGACAATCCCCGCCGCATGGCGGCGCTGGGCTATAATGTCATCGGCCACCGGGTCGCGGCCTACTCTTTCGCTGCCATTCTGGCCGGGATAGGCGGCATCCTGCAGACCTGGAATCTGGCTCAGATCTCGCCCGGCACAGCCGGCATAGGCCCGGTCATCGATGTTCTGATCATCGCCGTCATCGGTGGCCTGCGCCATCCAATCGGCCCGTTCATCGGTGCGTTTGTGTTCGTGATCCTCGAGACCTTCGCCATCGACGCGCTGATCGCCGTTGGCCTCGCCGGAGACCGCTTCCAGTTACTGATCGGGCTCGGCTTCCTGGTCATCGTTTTCTGGTCGCCGGACGGCATCCTCGGCCTGTGGGAAAAGCTGCGCGCCGCGCGCAATCGTGATCCGTTACTGGACCGGGGAGGTGACGCACCATGAACGCGCCCACCTCGATCTCTGAACGGCTGGGCGCCACGGGTACCGCAAACGCGCTAGAACTGCGCGGGGTGTCGAAGTTCTTTGGCGCCCTTGCGGCGATGGAGGATATCAACCTGACCGTCCGCCCCGGCGAACGCCGGGCGGTGCTTGGCTCCAACGGTGCGGGCAAAACGACGCTCTTCAACTGCGTCACCGGAGACTTCCCTTCGACCACCGGAAACATCCGCTTTTTCGGCGAGGACATCACGGCCTTCCCGGCACATGAGCGGATCCGGCGGGGCCTGCGCAGAACCTATCAAATCTCGCTTTTGTTCACCGGCCTGAGCGTGGTCGACAACATCTATCTGGCATCGGTCGGGGTCTCGCGCTCACGGTTCTCTTTCCTGCGGCCGAGGCGGGATGATGCACTGATGTCCGCTGCCGAGAACCTTGTGCGTGTGGTCCATCTGGACGACGTCAAGGACACCGTCGTTGCCGAGCTTGCCTATGGCCAGCAGCGTCAGCTCGAAATCGCTATGGCCCTGGCGGGGGCTCCCCGTTTCATTCTGTTCGATGAACCGGCGGCAGGCTTGTCACCCACCGAGCGCGCCGAGTTGATCGAGATCCTGATGGGCCTGCCCGGGCACATGGGCTTCATCATCATCGAGCACGACATGGACGTCGCCCTGCGCGTCGCCGAAAGCGTGACGATGATGCACAACGGGCGGATCTTCAAGGAAGGCAAGCCCGCAGAGATCGAGGAGGACGAGGAGGTCCAGGCACTGTACCTCGGGGACGGGAGCCATGGCCATGGTTAGTCCCGCGAACCTCCAGATCCGTGACCTCAACGTCTACTACGGACAAAGCCATGCTTTGCAGGGTGTGAACCTGTCGCTGGACCACGGCGTGCTGTCCGTCGTTGGCCGCAACGGCATGGGCAAGACGACCCTCTGCAAGACAATCATGGGGCTCGAACCTGTCGCTTCTGGCACGATCACCATGGACGGTCAGATCCTGAACGGGCGCAACCCGGCCGAGATCGCGCGTATGGGTGTCGGCTATGTCCCACAAGGTCGGCGCCTCTGGCGGTCACTGACCGTCGACGAGCACCTGAAGCTGGTCGAGAAGCGCGGTGGCGCCTGGACCATCGAGCGTATCTACGGAACCTTCCCGCGCCTTGCCGAACGGCGACAGAACGGTGGCGCACAGCTTTCCGGCGGCGAACAGCAGATGCTAGCGATTTCCCGCGCGCTTCTGCTGAACCCACGCCTTCTCGTGATGGACGAGCCAACCGAGGGGCTGGCCCCGGTTATTGTCCAACAGGTCGAGGACATGCTGATCCGCCTCGGCGAGGAAGGCGATGTCGACGTCCTGGTGATCGAGCAGAACATCGGCGTTGCCTGCGCCGTGGCCGAACAAGTCGCGATCATGGTGAACGGCCGGATCAACCGGGTCATGGACTCAGGTCTTCTGGCCGGAGACCGCGATCTTCAGCAGGCTCTGCTGGGCGTCGGACGTCACGCGCATGACGAGACGCCGGAACCCGCGCATGCGCCCGCCGCACCGCCAAACACCCAGCCCGCCAAAGGCCCGGTCAAGGTCTACGTCTCGAACCCGACGCCACCGACCCGCTGGTCCCGGCCTGTCCCGGTCCGCGTGATCGAGGGGTCGGCCCGCACTGTGACCGAAGCACCGACATCGTCCACGTCGCCGATCAAACCGCTCAGCGCCCGCGCGTCGAACGGCGCAGGCCGCGTTCTGGTTGCAGGCACGCTCGACACAAAGGGTGACGAACTGCGATTCATCCGGGACATCCTGAAGGTGCAGGGCGTGTCTGTGCAGATGGTCGACCTGTCGACGTCGGGCAAACCCTCTGGCGCCGAGATCCCGCCGAACGCCGTCGCCGCGTTCCATCCGCGCGGTGCCGCTGGCGTCTTCACCAGCGACCGGGGCTCGGCGGTTGCAGGCATGACGCTGGCGTTTGAACGCTGGATGGCGGCGCAAACGGACGTGTCCGGGGTCATATCAGCAGGCGGCTCTGGCGGCACGGCACTCGTCTCTCCGGCCATGCGTCTGCTGCCTGTCGGTGTGCCGAAAGTCATGATCTCGACCATCGCGTCGGGCAATGTCGGGCACTATGTCGGCCCGTCCGACATGCTGATGCTGCATTCGGTCGCCGATGTGCAGGGCCTGAATTCGATCACCCGCGAGGTTCTGGCGAACGGCGCGAACGCATTGGCCGGAATGGTCAAGGCGCGCCAAAGCGCCAAACCTGCCGCACCAGAAAAACCCGCAATTGGCATCACCATGTTCGGCGTCACCACACCTTGCGTGCAGCAGGTCTCGGCCATGCTCGAAGCCGATCATGACTGTCTGGTCTTCCACGCCACCGGCACAGGCGGGCGGGCGATGGAAAAGCTGCTGGACTCCGGCATGCTGACCGGTGTGCTGGATCTCACGACCACCGAGATCTGCGACATGATCGCGGGCGGTGTCTTCGCCGCAGACGAAGATCGGTTTGGCGCATCGATCCGGGCTGGCCTGCCCTATATCGGCGCCTGTGGCGCGCTCGACATGGTGAACTTCAACGCGCCCGAGACTGTGCCAGAGCAGTACCGTGGCCGGAACCTCTATCACCACAATCCGCAGATCACGCTGATGCGGACCACGCCGGAGGAAAACACACGGATGGGGATCTGGATCGGTGAAAAGCTGAACCAGATGACAGGACCCGTGCGCTTCTTCCTGCCGGAAGGCGGGGTCAGTGCGCTCGATGCACCCGGTCAGCCCTTCCATGACCCAGAGGCCAACGCGGCGCTGTTCAAAGCCCTGACGCAAACGGTGCGCGAGACATCGAACCGGCAACTG
>ERZ1740062.404-NODE-404-length-24712-cov-6.543132_pt1 | contig 24712 bp, 19 predicted proteins | sample MGYA00581741_ERZ1740062 | MGnify/ENA primary metagenome ERZ1740062 (study PRJEB43018, sample SAMN04849747) | marine metagenome | isolation source: floating plastic debris | place: Pacific Ocean | collected 2008-09-01 | study: EMG produced TPA metagenomics assembly...
CGATTAGTTCTCCAACCGCGACGGAAGAGATCAGCAGGCGAACGTTTACGAGCTACCGCGGCCTCTAAGCTTACGTCCGCTTTTGCTCGCAAAGCTGACGCTTCAGTCTCCTCAAAATTCGACAATTCCCGGACTTAGCAAATTGGATGCGGACTCAAGTATTCAACAGCTCAGCGGATCGAGTACTCAATCGAATGACGGATCGTTCACTGCCAAATCTGTCACGATTTTCCACTCCCCATCAACTTTGCGCCAGACGGTAAGATAGCTGCCCTTCTCATCCGGGGCTCCGTCAATTCCAAAACTGCCCCAGGTGATTCCCAAGTCCGCGGACTTCGATGACATCGACCCTGTGGGATTCCAATACACGGGCGACGGCGCCTGATCGAAATTCCGTTTTGACAAAATAGTTTCTTCGCCGGTTAGTATGCCTTCTCCAGCTTCTATGATGAATGCTGAACCGAAATCGAAATAGGCTTCGGTCGCCTGCTTAAACCCAAATTCTCGATTGTAGTCGTTATAATCCTGATCAATCCGAATGAGCGCGTCGTCAGCACTCGAATGTGTCGGCGTTGGATCAAGTGCGCATCCGACGGTGACCAGTGAGAGGCAAAGCGCAAAGCGGGGCATGAGTCTGCGAATGTTCATGATCAATCTCCTTACTGATCAGAGGCTTGAACAATTCGCAATCGAGTTTGAAGTTGACTTCCAGCGCGGGCTCGGTGCGGATTCATCACTACACTGAGATGCCGCGCGGATGCCGTGGTGCAAATGGGGCACTGCGTGGCAAACTTAAGGCAGCTTGGATGACCGCGCTTTGATCGCTCTCTTGTGATCATCGAAGGCGTTGTTTGAGCGCCTAAACTAGACTTCCGACGAATTGCCAAAAACAGGTGAATTTTGAGCTTTCACGAATACAGCGATTTCGATGCCATTGGATTGCGCGACTTAATAATATCCGGCGAGGTTAGCGCGCACGAAATATTGACTGCAGCTTTCGATCGCATCTCAGCGCGTAATCGGACGCTCAATGCGATCGTGGCAACGTTCGATGGCCTCGCCGACGAACAATTGACGTTGCTCGCTTCGGCAGCCTCAGAACAAGATTGCGAGAAACGGACATTAGCCGGTGTTCCTATTGCGGTAAAAGACTGCGTGGGCGGCGTCCGTGGTGTTTCGCAAAAATTTGGCACCAGGCTGACCAGGTCCTTTACCGCAATACGCGATGAAGAGATCATTCGTCGGTACCGCGACGCTGGAGTTGTGTTTGTGGGACAAACGAATGTCCCGGAGTTTTCTTCGTCGATTACGACCGAATCTGTTCTCTATGGCCCCTGTCGAAACCCTTGGAATCCCGCCCTGACTGTCGGCGGATCAAGCGGAGGATCAGCCTGCGCTGTCGCGTCGGGTATGGTGCCCGTCGCAACCGCTAATGATAGCGCCGGTTCGATTAGAATACCGGCATCGTGTACCGGCATCTTTGGCTTTAAACCCAGCCGGGGGCGCACCCCAAATGGCCCAGATATTTCAGAGGTCTGGAACGGATTGTTCGTCCAACATGTGTTGACGCGAAGCGTCAGGGATAGTGCCGCGTTTCTCGACATTTCACACGGAATTGATGTTGGAGCACCGTATGTGGCACCAGCTTTTGAGGGTTGCTATCTGGATGAGACTATAAAGCCGGTGGAGCAGCTAAAAATCGCCTTCAGCTTACGCGCATTGAACGGCGTCACAGTTGATGATTCTTGCAAGGCAGCAGTTTTGGATACGGCACGGTTTTTGGAAAACCTGGGCCATCAGGTGGTAGAAGACGAACCTGACCTGCCTTCGGATCGCTATTTTGAGGCATTGGAACACTTGCTGTGTGCAAATCTCGCCTATGAGTTCGAAAGACACGCGAAGGCTCAAGACACTTTGATCACCGACGAAACTGTAGAAGCGTGCCATCGGCAAATGATCGATATCGGCAAAGATTTACCCGCCATGGCGTTGATGGAGTTTTTCTCGCTAAAGGCGCTCTGTGAGCGACAGATGGGGACGTTCTTTGAGCGTTATGATGTTTATCTGACACCGTCCCTGGCGAAACTGCCCGTGCCGCACGGGCACATCCATGCAAACAGCTCAAATTTCAGAGAATATCTCGACAGATTTTGGGCGTTTTCCCCATTCACCACTTTGGCAAATATTTCAGGTATCCCATCCATGAGTGCGCCCCTGTATCAAAGCGATTGCGGGTTGCCGATTGGTTCAATGTTCAGTGCGGGCTACGGACAGGATGACAAGCTGTTTCGTTTGGCAGGCCAATTGGAGCGATCGTTGCCGTGGAAACAGAGAACGCCACCCGCCGCGTGAAACTTATCCGGCGCGCTGTGCTCGGGCGCCTGAAGAGAACAGCGCGACCGAAATTCCAAACCCGATCATGACGCAAACCAGCATGAAGCCTTGCCCCATCCCCATATACAGAAAACCGCCCAATGCTGGCCCCAGAGCCAAGCAGACGAGTTGTAATACTAACGCAATAATTGCAATCGATCCGTCCTGATCATAGCGGGACAAGGCGCCCATCTGGAACGGGAACACAAAGTTCAATGAAAAAATGAACAATGATGTTGCGCACAAAAAACTCCAAAACCCAGTTGTCGTAAGGAGCAGGCCGAGGCTAATTGAGTGCAGCAACGTCCCAAAGCCCAGCAACGCCATTCGATTGAAGATCGGCTGCAAGAGTAATACTGAGAGTGGACCCAAAATTCCAATCAGGGAGGCTATACCCAAAGCACTCGCGATCGCAGGAATTTCTAGAGTGGCGCTTTGACCGATGGGATCGAAAAATGCCCAAACCGCCGCAAACCCGGCGAAATAGAGACCGAGACCAATGAGAGGAAATATCGCGCTGGCAGGGATTTGTAGGAGGCGACCAAATCCTCTCGCGATTTCTGCCTCACGCCCCGCCGGCGATGTGCTGTCAGCTGCGTCTCTGTTCTGAGGAAAAAACGGAACGATGACGATCAAGGCGGTTGATAACAGGGTCAATGTAACAAAGATCGCATCAATGCCGAATTGCGCGACCATTGATGCGAACGCCGGAATGGACACCGCCTGAGCGACGAGTTGCCCAAATGTGTATAGACCAAAACTTCGGTCAGGATTTGAGCTTGCAGATAATGCCGCAAAAACCAGAGAAACGATAACACCATTTCCTAATCCCGCTATAACGCGAGAAACGAGGACAGCGCTATACTCGGTGCTTAATACAGACAGCACACTACCAAGAGCCGAGACAACAATCGCTGCGACCAGTAATGCGCGCCAATTCAACCGTCGCTGCACAAACAGACATGCGACGCACCCAATCGCACAACCACCAAGGTCCGCCGCCGCTAGTATCCCGGCTTGCTGCGAGTCGAGGTCAAAGGCCTGAGAAATCCTAGCGATAAATACTGGAAGTGCGCCCAGAGTGAGCGTCGCAACAACACCGCTAACAAGCGTGCTTATAAGTTGCAGAACACGAGTACGTCCGGATGTGTCGTCACTTGTGACTGGACGTCTCAATCTTTCGGCCATATCGGCGACGGTAAACACTCGGCTCATCGCGGCGAGGTGGGAAAATAGCACCAACGGAAGACGAAAAGTCATCGCCATGTGACGCATCACCCGACTTATCGTTTATCCAGCTGTATTCGCTTACAAGGTCCAGAACCGATGATCGATCGCCGTGCAGGTGTCGTATTCCGCAATCACATTCCGGGAATTGGCGCGTTCACATTTGAAGCTTATGAAAACGACCGCGACGCCCAGATCATTCATCCTTGGGTGAACATGGAATACGCAAAGTTTTGGCTGTTGAGCAACTCAACTTTGGCGGACGTGAAAGCAGAGTATCGAAAAATCATGGCTCCACCTGGAACCCATGTGTATCTCGGCTTCTTGAACAACACGCCAGTATTTCTGACGGAAATATATGATCCAGCGCAGGAAGAGATCTCTGCGCATGTCACACTCAAACCGGGAGACTTTGGTATGCATGTCCTGGTCGGACCAAGTGAGGTGCGCATTCCAGGCTTCACTCGAGGCGTGTTCGCCAGCGTCATGAAATGCGTGTTTGATCTGCATGGCGCGGAGCGCGTAATTGTCGAGCCAGATGTCGCCAACACCAAAATCCACACACTTAATGAAGCTGCGGGATTTCAAGTTGTCAAAGGCAGTGTTGAACTCGCCGCTAAAACAGTCCGAATCGAGTGCTGCGCAAGGACCGACTTTGAGAATTCTGCACTCATGAGGTCACTTTCCTAAATGGTGACGTGGGCGCACCGGTGTGGCCAATTTACGCGGCTCGTCTACACTTCGGGACACGCCTTTTTTGGAGCTGTACGAATACCTCGCTCCGATTTCATATATCGCGGTGATAATCCACTTACGGCCATTTCAAGCTCTCGCTGGAGCAGGACATAGAAAAGAGACGTATGTATGACTCGTGAAACTGAAATTTGGGGGCATCCCAAAGGCCTCTACTATATCGTCTTCACAGAGGCTTGGGAGCGGTTTTCGTTTTACGGCATGCAAGCCTTGCTCGTGCTCTATATGGCGACCCATTTGCTTCAGCCCGGCAGCGTCGACGTCATCATTGGGTACCCGTCCTTTAGCGCCGGAATTCAGAGTATTTTTGGCGAGCTGTCTGTACAAGCGCTGGCGACCCAGGTTTTCGGGCTCTATGTGGGATTGGTCTATTTCTCACCTGTACTGGGCGGTTATCTTGGGGACCGATTCATTGGGCGCCGCAGCGCGGTATTTCTAGGCGGCGCACTTATGGCCGTCGGCCATTTCATGATGGCGTTTGAACCTCTATTCCTGTTCGCTCTTCTAATGCTCATTCTTGGGTCGGGCTTCTTGAAGGGAAATCTCGCCGCTCAGGTCGGTGATCTGTACCAAAAATCCGATCAGCGCCGCGACACCGCATTTTCCATTTATGTCATGGCGATCAATGTTGGCGCATTCATCGCACCGTTGATTTGCGGGACCCTAGGAGAATTGTACGGTTGGCACTATGGATTTGGTGTCGCTGGACTTGGCATGCTGGTCGGCCTGATCATTTATTGGACCGGTCGGCAATACCTCCCGGTAGATCACATTTCAAAGACATCTGAGGACCGACCAAAGCTTCAACCAGGCGACCGAACGGCGATCGTCGCGATCATACTTGTGCTGGCCATCACAGCGCTTTATTGGACCGCGCAAACGCAAGTCTGGAACACCTATCCCCTGTGGATCAAAGAGCGGGTCGATCGGGAGATCTTGAGCTTCCAAACTCCGATCACCTGGTTTCAATCACTGGATTCGCTTGCTGTCCTGGTGCTTGCACCACTTGTCATCTGGTGGTGGAAAACGCTCGCAAACCGAAAATCGGAACCCAGTGACTTATCCAAAATCGCCACGGGTTGCCTCGTGTTTGCGATTGCCAATATCTGGCTCGCCGTCGGTGAGAGCGTTTCTGGGTCTGGCCAAGTAGCCATTATTTGGCCCGTCGTCTTCCACTTTATCTGCGCAATCGGCTTTCTTTATATTGGCCCTATCGCACTATCTCTGACGTCTCGCGCAGCTCCGGTCGCGGTGAACGCGATGATGGTCGGGTCATATTATCTGGCAATTTTTGTCGGCGGGATCGCCAGTGGATGGCTGGGACGCTTCTATGAAAAAGTGTCCCCGGAAATATTCTGGCTCATTCACGGAACGATTGTTGGATTCGGAGCGCTGCTTGTTTTCGCCCTGCGCCCGACCCTGGTTAGAATGATGAAACTCGATAATGGGGAAATCAGCGACGAGGCGGTGGACTAATCCGACTTTTGCATTGGTAGATTTCTTACCGACCGACCTTTTCGTGGGCCGAAATTACCCAGCTAGACCGCCCATGGCGACATATTTCAGCTCGAGATATTCATCGAGCCCATGACGAGATCCCTCTCGCCCAATGCCGGACTCTTTGATTCCGCCAAAGGGTGCAGCTTCGCTCGAAATGACCCCCTCATTCACTCCGATCATTCCAAATTCCAACGCCTCACTGACCCGCCAAGTCTGGCCCAGTTCCTGCGTCCACATATAGGCGGCAAGCCCATACGGCGTATCATTGGCTAAACGGATCGCATCGGCTTCGTTTTGGAATGTCATCACCGGAGCTATCGGACCGAATACTTCAGTTTGCGAAATCATCATGCCTGGGGATACGTCGGTCAGAATTGTCGGCTGGAGAAACAGATCGCCACCTCGTGCTGGCACGCCGCCGGTTGCGACGGATGCGCCAGCTTTTATGCTATCGTTCAAAAGCCCAGAAACTTTTCGAATAGCATTCTCATTGATCAACGGGCCAATATCGGTTGATGGCTCGGCACCGTTTCCGATGTTTAGTTTCTTTGTGCGCGCCACCAATCGAGAGACGAAGGCGTCCTTGATTGAATCCTGCACCAATATCCGATTGGCGCAGACGCAAGTCTGTCCAGCATTCCGAAATTTTGAGAGAATTGCGCCGTCCGCAGCGGCATCAAGGTCGGCACTTTCGAACACAATAAAGGGCGCATTCCCGCCTAGCTCCAGCGAAACCTTTTTCACTGATTCTGCGCATGCGCGCATGATTTTCTTTCCGGTCTCTGTGGATCCGGTAAAACTCAATTTTCTAATCACTGGATCGCCCGTTAGAACGGAGCCGGTTGATACAGGATCCGAACTCGTCACGACTCTAAACAAATCTGCAGGAAGCCCCGCCTGATGAGCCAGCAATTCCAATGCTAATGCCGAGAGCGGTGTATCTTCTGCAGGCTTAACAATGATGGAGCATCCAGCCGCCAATGCAGGCGCCACTTTGCGGGTAATCATAGCGCTTGGAAAATTCCACGGCGTAATCGCCGCGACGACACCAATTGGCTGTTTCAAAACAAGCAAACGCCGGCTGGGTGCATTCGTTGGAACAATCTCGCCGTAGGCACGCTTACCCTCTTCCGCAAACCACTTAACAAAGCTAGCCGCGTACCCAATCTCACCTTCCGCTTCACGGATAGGTTTGCCTTGTTCAGCAGTGAGAAGTTCCGCAAGCGCGGACTTCTCTTCAAGGATGAGATCGTGCCAGATCATAAGTGCGTCGGCGCGTTGTTGTGCCGTCCGTTGCTGCCAATCCGGCATCGCCATTTGCGCAGCCGAGACAACCCGCTCCACGTCTTCCGAAGAATAGTCGGAAACCCGAGCAATCACCTTGCCCGTGGCAGGATTTTTCACAGCGAACTGCTGACTCATTCCGGCGGCGGCGGAATGTTCGATAATGCGCTCTAGTAGGCTCGCGCGTCGATTGTGATCCACCATGTCAAAGCCCGAAATGTTGTGCAGTTTGACGTAGTCCTGTGTCAGCTCGATCGATCAAGATGTCGATCTCCTCGCGTGTGATCGACAATGGTGGGCATAGTATCATGGCGTCGCCGACCGCGCGCATGATCAATCCGGCTTGCAAACAGTGGTCGCGGCAAATCACGGCCGCCTGTTCGTCTTTCAAAAAGGGTTCCGACGTCGCTCGATTCCTGCCCAGTTCCAGGCCAGCAAATAGTCCGCCCCCTCGGACTTCTCCAATCATCGAATGGCGATCTGCAAGTTCATTCAAACACTTGCGAAAATACGGAGCCGTCTCGGATCTAACCTTCTCGATCAGTCCTTCGCGTTCGATCAGCTCGATGTTCGCCAAGGCCACAGCGCAACTTACCGGGTGCCCGGAATAAGTGTAACCGTGAACAACCGGTCCGCCTTCGCGCAAGACACCATCAATCTTGTCGCTGAATGCAACCGCAGAGATCGGAAGATAACCAGATGAAAGCCCTTTTGCGAGCGTCATCACATCTGGTTCGATCCCGTAGAAATTGCTTCCGAACCATTCGCCTGTCCGGCCGAAACCACAAATGACCTCGTCCGCGACCAGAAGCACATCATACTTACGGCATATTTTCTGAATCTCACCCCAATAAGACATTGGCGGATCAATGACGCCGCCAGCGCCCTGAATAGGCTCTCCTATAAACGCCGCGACTTTTTCAGGACCGATTTCGAGAATTTTCTGTTCCAGCTTTTGCGCTGCTGCTTGCCCAAATTCGTCTTCGGAGAGTTCGCCTCCATGCGCATACCAGTGAGGCTCCTGGATGTGCTCAAACTCCGGCAATATATGATGATCAAACGCATGCATCGCTGTCATGCCGCCAAGACTGACTGCGCCTAGCGTCGAGCCGTGATAGCCTTTTTCACGCCCGATGAAATATCGTTTTTCCGGTTGACCAAGTATGCTCCAGTAGTGCCGCACGAGCCGAATGATGGTGTCATTGGCTTCCGATCCGGAATTTGCAAAAAAGAAATGATCCAGTCCCTTGGGCGTAATCTCGGCAAGCTTTGCGGAGAGCTGAATTTGGGGAGGCGTCGCCGACTGGAAGAACGTGTTGTAGTAAGCTAAGGCCTGCATCTGATTGGCGGCGGCATCAACCAGCTCTTGCCGGCCATAACCGACATTGACGCACCACAGACCTGCCATGCCGTCGAGAATTTTATTGCCCTCATTGTCCCACACGAAACATCCATCCGCACGATTGATTACCAGAACATCGCGCTCATCAAAGTATTTTGGGTCGGTAAACGGGTGGATGTGGTGGCGTTTGTCTTGTTCTGACAGGTCAGTGTTCGGCGGATCTGTGTATGGCATAATGGCCTCAAGGCTCTGTGTTGATTTAAACAACCTTTGTATCAACCAACACAGCACCAACAGGCGACTAAATCTGGTTACATGGTGCGAGAAACTCACCGGATAGCCGACGCGTTTACTCCGCGTCGATTGCAAGATTCCGTATGGCCCGAGCGATCTCTGCGTCGCCAAAATAGTTACGGCGTTCCAGCTGATCAGCGACGCGTAATTGATCAGGTCTTGGGTGCGTTTGATTCAGCTTCGTCACGCCAACAATGTCTTCAATCTCGATGTGAAACGCGGTGATAAAATCTATCAGGCTATCGACCTTTCCCTCTGGTGCATCGGCCAACGTCCAAGGTTTACCTTGGTAGGCTTCAGCACGTGCCGATACGAGTTCAAGGACCGCTAGTTTGGCCTCTGTGTCAGGAAGCACTTTGATTTTGCCACGAACATGCGCGGCAACATAATCCCAGGTTGGAACGGTAGGTCTATCTTCATACCAGTGCGCTGAAATGTAGGCGTGCGGACCGTTGAAAATGGCCAGCACGTCCATCCCATCAACCAAGGCCTTAGCTTGCGGATTGCCGGCCGCAAAATGACCAGCCATTGCGCTAGATGTCTTCGGATCACCGACAAAATAGAGGGGTGTCGCCGTAGCGAGAAGCCCAGGCGCCGCAGTTGTGACAGTCGCAAAGGGAAATCCCTCAATAATACTCCTGGGATTTTGGGCCGCGTAGGGTTTTGGAGTATACACGATGAACACTTCCTCATTGATCAATCGATAAGTCTGATTGCGTTCTTGCGCCACTTTCAATCGAACACTCAAGGCGGGTGAGCCGACGTGAACGGTGCGAATATCGCACCATACGCCCTCCTTTTCACAAATCGACAAGCACAAGCAAGCGCCTTCAATCTGGAGTTCGTTTGACCGTGACGTTTCGAAACTGGCGTTACGGGTAAAGGTCAAGGAGCCAAGACAAAATGCGTGACCAACAACTTGAAATCACGAGTGAATTTACCGAGCCTATTGGTGACGCAACAAATCTCTACGCTGGCAGACTCAGTCCCAGCACTCTGATAGCCACCGCTCAGTCGACTGAATTCCTGTTTCCTACGCGACGTGTTGATAATGCCCCGGGAATAGAGCCCAGTGCCTATGGCGAATCGCTGGATGCGTTGAGCGATTTAGTCATTCACAGCAATGATGTGACTTATGACATATTCGACTATCTGGGGCGAAACAATGTGGTCGGATTGCTGGTCCTGAAAGACTCACAAGTCGTTTGTGAGCGCTATGAGCTCGGGGTCAATCCGATGACGCCATGGATGTCTATGTCGATGGCAAAGTCGGTCAGCACAAGTCTCGTTGGTGCTGCAATTAGGGATGGTTATATCGGCGACATTTCTGATCCGCTGAGTGCCTATATGCCGAAGTTAAGATCTGGCGTTTACGCCGATGTTCCAATCGCAGACCTCTTGCAAATGACTTCCGGAGTTGAATGGAGTGACGTTCATACTGATCCAAATTCCGATCGTCGACACATGCTAAAATTGCAACTTGAGCAATGTCCGGGCGCAATAATCGAATATCTGAATTCGCGTCCAAGGCGGGCTCGACCAGGTGAAGTCTGGAATTACAGCACGGGTGAAACGCATCTGGTTGGGGCACTGGTCAAAGCGGCAACCGGGAAGTGGCCATCCGAATATCTGTCAGAAAAATTCTGGAAACCGATGAAAGCTGAGCAACCTGCAGAATGGTGGCTTGAAGCGACGGAGGGTCTGGAGTTCGCCGGTGCCGGCATATGCGCCACGCTCCGCGATTATGTCAGGTTCGTTCAATATTTCATGTCTCAGGCTGACAGCCGCGAAGGCAGTGTACTTCCTGACGGCTGGGTCGAGACAGCCACCTCTCCGTTGGTGGAGTCTGAAGCGGGCCGGCACTATGGTTATATGTGGTGGCCGGTCAGCGACGCCGACGGAAACTTCCGCGACGGGGCGTTCTCTGCACGAGGTATTTTCGGGCAATACATCTACGCAAACCCTCTCAACAATATTGTTATAGGCGTGATCAGCGCACGGGCGAAACCACGATACTCAGAGGTGATCGCGGACGATGATTTCTTCCGATCAGCTATTGACCACCTAACCTGATTCCGATGTACTATCGGACGAGCTATCCAGCTCGTTGATAGCGGTGGCAACGTCTTTTTTGATTTCACGTTTTAGCCACTGCCGAAATCTTCGCGGCAATCGATCAGACCAACGATCCGATCTCATATACAGATCATAGCGACCAGATAAACGCGTAAGACTGCCATTCTCGACATCGATTATTTTCAGACGATTTGTCTGAAAGTCTCTGGACGCTGTCACCAGATTGGCAAGTGCCACACCCCTACCACGTCGCGCGGCTTCAAGCGTGAGGTGGCCTTGGGACAGTCTCGGCCCGCTCAAATCCTCAACATCTCGAACGCCATATTCGAGCAACCAGTTTTGCCAGGCTTCATAACTGTCTTCGTGAAGAAGGCTGTGTGCCTTCAAGTCTTCCGCGCTCTGGATATCTGGTGACTTTTCAAGATATTGCGGGCTCGCAACACTGATGATCGGTACGTGCGCAAGCGTCTGGCTGTGAATGGCGCCCGGCATCTCCGGCTGCTCCTCATAGTCAGCATTGAAGGCGATATAGGCATCCGCCTCATGTGCGGCAAAATCCGGCGCTCTGACAGTTGGTTTGAGCAAAATGTCGATTTCTGGATTTTTTTCTTCAAACGCCTCTAATCGGCCCGAGAGCCAAAGCAAAGCAAATCCCGGGGCGCAGTGGATGTTCAGGCTGGTGTGATTGCCCTGGTTCAACAAGTCGAGTGTAGCGTGGCTGATTTCATCCAGCGCCAACGCAATTTTGGCGTGATAATCGCGTCCTGCAGGCGTCAACATTGAACCATGTGCGCTGCGCTCAATAAGCTTGGTTCCGAGCCAGGTTTCAAGGGTTCGCAAGTGTCGGCTGATAACCGCGTGATCCCGGTCTAGCCAGGTCGCCGCCTTTCTGATTCCGCCAAGCCGCCCTACGGCATCAAAAACGCGCAAAGCCTCGAAAGGCGGCGTATGTTGTCGCTGCGGCGGAATACGGCCCACTGGTTTTGATGCCAAGGCTGTTTTGTCGGTCATTGCTCAACTCCCAATACATCTTGATGACACACTCCCGCCCGACACGACAGATGAACATTGCCAATCTTATGTTGCTTCTGACGCACCACATACCCCTTTCTTTCGCATCTTTTCGTTGAGGGCCAATTTGCTCGAACGTTGGGCACACGGAGCAATACCCACAATTGTGAGGAGATAACGAAATGAAGACATGGTTATTGGCAGCAGCCGCGCTTGGGCCTTTGATTTTGCAAATGCCGGCAGTCGCTCAGGACGCGGACGAAGAGAACAGTTTGGTTCAAGAGAAGATCGTCGTCACTGCGCTCAAGCGAGACCAAAGTCTCATCGAAGTCCCAGCAGCGATCACCGTGCTCGGTGGAGAGGAGCTGCAAGAACGTGGGATCGAAAATATTCAGGACTTGTCTTTTGCGGTTCCGGGCCTGACTTTACGCGAAGACGGCCCCGGCAGCTATCAAATTTTCCTACGAGGACTAAGTAACCAGTATGGAAACGGCGCGCTCGTCGGCGTGTACCTCGATGAAATCCCGCTCAGCCTTTCAAGCATCGACCAGCTGGTGCAGCCCAGCCTGGATCTCTCGCAAGTTGAGGTTTTGAAAGGCCCGCAAGGAACATTGTATGGCCAGGGCGCCGTCGCAGGTGTTGTTCGATATGTTGCAAACAAACCGGACACAAACGAATTTGGCGCCAGCCTGCAAGCGCAACTGAGCAGTGTCGATGATGGAGATATCGGCACACAAGGTGAGTTTATGCTCAACCTGCCAATCGCAAAAGATCTCTTCGCTGTTCGCGTTGCCGGAATTATTGAGCGGGACGGTGGCTGGCAAGATCAACCCGAAGCCGGTATCGAAAACGGCAATGGTAATGATGTTGAGCATTTTCGTGTGAAGGCATTGTGGACGCCAACAGAGAACTTGGCGATCGAAGGCACTTATATAAATCACAACGCGGAAACCCAATTGGGTCTTGGTTATGAACAGCCTGATCGTACTGTTGTGGTTGCGATTGATCCGGCAAAACAACTCATCCCTAAAGACTTCGAATACCAAATTTACTCGCTCAACGTGAACTATGATTTCGGTTTTGCAGAATTGGTCAGCGCAACGACGCAGATCGATCATGATCACGATTACCCATTTTCATATGTCGGCGGTCCGCAAACCGTTTGGGGCGGCAATCTGGAAGGGAACGATGCGAGGTTTCAGAAATCTGAGCAGTTCTCTCAAGAGTTACGTTTGAGCTCTGCCGAAGATGGGGCTTTCCAATGGACCATTGGCGCTTTTTACCGAGACGCGGAAACAACTTTGTTAGCAAATGATATCGACACACTGTTTTTCGGCACAGTATTTCCTGATGACGTCTTCACCAATGACGGGCAATCTGAATCATACGCTGTCTTCGCTGATTTGGCCTACGATCTTACCGATCGCCTGACCATCGGCGTCGGCGGCCGTTACTTTGAAGACAACCAGACCAGCATTGAAAATGACGGTGACGAAACGTTTGATAGTTTTGACCCGCGTGCATACCTCTCATTTGAGCTGAATGATAATACAAACCTTTATGCGAGTTATGGTTCGGGATTCCGAAGCGGCGGATTTAACAGCCGCGGCTTGCCCGCTTATGATGCAGAGTCATTGCAAAGCTATGAAATCGGCATCAAAGGCACCGGCCTCGATGGCGCATTGAATTACGAAGTGGCCGCGTTTCATAGTGAGTACGAAGACATGCTGCGCCGCGGGTTGATTTTTGTAGAAGCGACCGCTGACTTCTTGGAACTGACCAGCAATATCGGTGAAGCGGAAGTGACCGGTATAGAATTTGGCGCGTCGATCAAACCGACGAACCAAATAACGCTGTATGCGAACGGCGCCTACACGGATACCGAAATCACCGGCGTCGACGGCACCGATGCGACCAACCTGCCCGGCGACATTATCGATTATGTGCCGGAGCTCGCATTCACGCTTGGCGGTATTTACGATTTTCAGGTCACCGAAAACATCGACGGCTTCATTCGCGCAGATTTCAGCCATCGAGACAAAGTTCCGTATACTGACCGAACCTCATTTCCAGCTGAAAATGTCCCTCAATACTCAGATGCACTCGACCTTCTGAATGCGCGCCTGTGGTTTGCGTACGAAAACAAGTCGATCGAGTTTTTCGCGACCAACCTGACCAATGAGAACGTCTATATCGACCCGTACGCAGCGTGGACCAATGCTAATCGAACACGTCCCCGTACCATCGGCGTCAAGTTCAGAATTGACTGGCAATAATAAAGCCCAACCGCGAGATTGCATTGCAACTCGCGGGCAGACTATCCTCCCAACTTTTCCAATTTGTGGACCCGCCAAAGCCCCCTTTTTAGAGGAGCTTTGGCGGGCTTTTCTTTGCGTATGTTTGGGCTCACGGCCGCCTGGTCGGCCTCCTTAGTACAATCGGCATGTCGCGAAAAATGCCTTCGATCGTCATTGCATTTCGGTGATGCTTTAGCGACCAGATTGAGTGTATCAAGTATGGGAGTTAGGATCGCTTCGGACGGATAATTCGTGCGCAGAAAACCGAACGGGGTGGCGAACGCTGAGATACTCACCCGCCGTCGGGTGTTGGCGCTGTTGGAACATAGATACCGCTTCCAAATGCGGATCACGAAGGACATCATCCAGCGTATTGTATCGCGCCACCGGAATGTCGACCTTCCGTAATAGATCCAGCCACTCCGCCGACGATCGTTTTGCCACGATTTCCGCGACTATGCTGTACAACTCTTCAATGCTTTTGGTGCGCTGCTTGTATTCAGCGAAACGAGGATCCGACATAACTTCCGGCTGCCCTGCAACAGCGAAGAAAGCTTCCCATTGGGCGGTCGAATATGGCACGAGCCCAATATAGCCATCACGCGTGCGGTAAGGCTTGCGAGAAGGCGCAACAGCCCGCGGATAAGACATCTCACCGGGACATTCTTCATATGTCCGACCGTACAGATTTTCGATCATGTTGAAGAATGTAAAACACTCAAACATCGGCACTTCGACAAACTGCCCCCGCCCAGATCGTTGACGATCATAAAGCGCCGCCAGAGTAGAGTACGCCGCGAAAAGTCCTGACGTCTTGTCGGCGATCAAGCTTGGCGCGTATTTCGGTTCTTCGGTATCGCCGTGAGCGGCGAGCGCGGCATAACCCGCAGCGGCTTGAATGAGATCATCATAGGCTGGTGCCCCGGCATATGGGCCATCGGACCCAAAGCCCGCACAGTGGACGTAAATTATGTCAGAGCGCAATTTTCGAACGCTCTCGAAATCAAGGCCAAGGCGTTGAGCCCCTCTCATTCTGATATTGTGCAAAAAAACATCCGCATCACAGAGCAGCGTTTTCAATTCTGTTTGTCCTTCGATCGTGTTTAGATCCAAGACCAACGACGTTTTGTTGCGATTAAGGGCGGTAAAAATCGGTCCGAGATCTCCGGTCGGCGACTCGCCCGCAAATCGCATAACGTCCCCCCGTCCCGGGGATTCAATCTTGATCACCTCCGCGCCCAGGTCAGCGAGTATCATCGTCGCCAATGGGCCGAAAACGACTGTCGACAAATCAACTATTTTGATCCCGGACAACGGCCCAGCTCCAACATATTTTTCCATCTTCACTCCGGACAGTTTTGCGTAACGGTTTATCGTTCGAGAAGCGGACGATCTGGTGCATATCCGGTAGACCGTGGTGTCACAGACCGCCCAAATTGTCTGCGAAGCGAAGCCGTGCGCTCGCGTAAAACGGTGCGCGAATGTCACCGAGTCCGCACGGAATCGCCGCTGTGACCGCAAGACGCGATCCGCCATGAACGATCTCACCCGCCATCAAAGGATGATATTCGAATGCAAGTTGCGCCTGCAGACTCACCCACTCACCGATCCCCTTCAGACAAAGCTCCCTTCAGCTGGTCGGATCCATTGCGGCTGGAAAACCAATTCACCGAAGACGAACGCTTGATCCAGGAAACTGCGCGGCGGTTTACACAATCTGAATTGGCGCCAAGAGTGATTGATGATTTCCGACGCGGTGAAATCCAGCGCAGCCTGATGTCTGCGATGGGCGGTACGGGCTTGCTGGGTTGCACGTTGCCAGAGGCCTATGGGGGATCAAATACCAGCTATGTTGCTTATGGTCTCATCGCGAAAGAGGTCGAGGCGATCGACTCAGGATACCGGTCAGCGATGAGCGTACAGTCTTCACTGGTCATGCATCCCATCTTCGCATTCGGCTCAGAAGAACAGAAACAGACTTACCTTCCAAAACTAGCCACTGGCGAATGGGTTGGCTGCTTTGGACTAACAGAGCCAGACCATGGATCGGACCCTGGAGGAATGGCAACGCGCGCTGAGCACGTGCCCGGCGGTTTTCGCCTTCACGGAAACAAAATTTGGATCACCAATAGTCCTATCGCAGACATTGCGATCGTCTGGGCTAAACTCGATGGCGCGATAAGAGGCTTTATCGTCGAGCGCTCTGATGATGGGTTTTCGACCCCCGAAATCAAAGGGAAACTTGCTTTGCGAGCTTCGCTGACAGGTGAGATCGTTTTGGACGGCGTTTTCGTGCCTGAAAATCGAATACTGCCCAACGCTTTCGGCTTATCGGGACCGTTTGGCTGCCTCAATCGAGCTCGCTTCGGAATTGCCTGGGGCGCTCTGGGCGCCGCTGAAGCTTGCTGGCACGCAGCGCGCGACTACACGCTGGAACGAAATCAGTTTGGGCGTCCACTTGCAGCTACGCAACTCATCCAGCTCAAGCTTGCCAATATGCAAACTGAGATATCAATCGGATTGAGCGCCTGCCTCTCGGCCGGCCGGCTGATGGATCAGGGCATTTGTCCGCCTGAAACGATTTCTTTGATCAAACGAAATAGCTGCGGAAAGGCGCTCGATATCGCGCGCACCGCCCGCGACATGCATGGCGCAAACGGCGTCTCTGATGAATACGTCGTGATGCGCCATATGTGCAATCTTGAAGCGGTCAACACGTATGAAGGAACGCATGACATTCACGCCTTAATCTTGGGCCGTGCTCAGACTGGGCTACAAGCTTTTGCGTAGTTTTACCGCTATTAACTCTGTCGGTAACGGCGAGAGGCTCAAGCGGGTGGTGCTGGGAACCTAAAAGGTGGCGCGCTTTTCGCACCATGCGGTCAACTTTAGGCACTTTGAAAAAGCGATGGTGCGCGTACGGTACGCGCTGATCTGATTTACCGGAGACTCCAATGAATTTGCGCGTAATCTCGTTCCTTTTGTTTGCGGCGCTTGCGACAAACATCTCTGCCGACGCAAGCCCGCAAGATGACCTTCCAATCACGATTAATAGTGGCACGGATGTGCTGAATTTCGACTGGCCCCAGATCAGTGTTGGTACGGCGGAGTATGAAGCAGGCCCAACCGGGGTCACGGTCATTCGATTCTCTGAAAAGTCCCTGGTCGCAATGGATGTCCGCGGCGGCGGCCCGGGCACAATAAATGCGCCCTATGTCGAGCTTGGATATGACTTGAAAGAGCTCGATGCGATCACACTGACTGGCGGCTCCTGGTACGGCCTCGAAGCCGTCACTGGGGTTGCAAGCGCCCTCAAAGATGACGGTGTGCGAGATGGTGATGCTTTCGCCTATCCATCTACTTTTGCTATGTCACTTGGTTCAGTCGTGTTTGACTTTGGCAGTCGGCGCCTGAATGAAATTTACCCAGACAAACGCCTTGGACAGGCTGCCTATCGCAACGCGGTGCCTGGCCGATTTGCGCAAGGTGCGCATGGTGGCGGCAGGTCAACGGTCACGGGCAGTTTATTCGGGTGCCACGCCAAATCCGGCCAAGGCGCGGCGTTCCGGGAATATGGCGACGTCAAGATTGCGGCCTTCACGGTCGTGAACGCACTCGGTGTCATCGTTGATCGCGACGGTCGCGTTGTTGCCTGTCAGGCTAAAAATGAGTGGCCCGATGACTTGACTGCGTCTGACCTGATGAACAACCTGCCGGCAATCCGCGAAGATAATTGGGGCGATGCTCAAAGCGCGCCAGAAGCGAGAAACACGACGATAAGTGTGATCGTGACTAATCAAACCTTGTCCCCGCAGGACTTAAAGAGGTTGGCTGTTCAGGTTCAGTCCTCTATTCCCCGCGCAATCCAACCCTATTCAACCGCATTCGACGGCGACGTTCTCTACGCCGTATCGACAGCCGAGCTTTCGGAGCAGAAAATTTCGGCAATCGATCTCGGTGTTCTAGCGGGAGAAGTCATGTGGGACGCGATCTTGAATTCCGTCCCGGCGCAGCCTGTCATCCCTCAGCCATTGGATGGCAAAACGCGAAATGATCCGAATTGGCGCCACCTTACCGGACAGTACCGATTTAGTGATGAGGTTTCCGTTGAAATTGTTCTTGGCGAACATGGACTTGAAGCAAAAGCGCTTGGTGACCGGTCTGCTTTCGCAATATCGAATGAAGAATTGACGCCGCTCATCGCGGCTGAAAACGATCAGTATATAATCGATGCCCGTCACCCTACAGTTGTAGCATTTCGATCTGGAGAATTGGTCCTCAACCCGGGGCGATGGCAGCAAGTCGGAATAAAAACGAACTAGACCGCACCAGGAGATCAATCATGAACGAGGTGTTTTGGTTTCGCAGCACTGGGCTGGCTCTAGCAATCTTGGGAATATGGCTACTTCGGAAATAGTCACAAACCCCGCGGTCTTCGATGTGGCTGCTCGCGGTGGCGTGGCTCGGAATTTTCATCTCGCTCATGTTGTGGAGCGTCACCAGCGGTGCCGATAAAGGCGCGGCTCTTGGCATTATTGCCGTCATTCTGGCAGTAACGCCTTTTATATTCGCCGCATCTTTGTTAACAGCGCCTCGCCAAGAACGTCCGATTTCCAACCGATCGCAGGCGCCCGTCACAAAAGCTCGAACGGTGTATCTCCGTAATGTATGGGTTGGTATGCTGATTGGGCCGTTAAGTGGCTTAGCCGCACTTGCTATGTCTACTCTAGTCTTCACCGGACTTCGGGTGTTCGGCGTGGATCACTCAATGAATCTGGCAGTCGTTTCTATTGCATTTCCGAGCTTTTGGGCTGCACTTGCAGTGTTTGCCGGCTACGAACCGCGCCTACTCCATAAGAGCGCCTGGGTTATCGGGTCCGGAATGCTGTCTGGAGTCTATCTCATAATCTCAAGCTTAGGAGTTTGACTATGAGCAACTCGATCTGGCCAAAGTCCTCGCCGCAACGCGTGGCAAAAGCCCTAGAGGCACACTCGATCATTGCTCTCGCTCTCGGGGGATTGATCTACATTCTCGCTGTGACCGGCACGTTGTCAGTCTTCAATCATGAATTTCAACGCTGGGAGCAGCCTAACGTCGCCGAGATGACATCGATTTCTCCCAAGGCCGCCGCCGCCGCCGCGAGAACAGTGTTTGAAAGCGAAGAAGTGCCGACCACGCACCTTTACATAAACTTCCCGCAACCGGATTTACCGCGCACCGTTATCACAACGGACACACAAGCATTCTTTGCTGAACCAGATGGCACAATTGGCCCGCGCGAGAGTTTCCCTTGGACCGAATTCCTGCTCGACCTGCATTACTATCTACATCTACCGCAGATTCTGGGCTTAACCGTTGTCGGCGCCCTGGGAGCATTTCTCATAGCAATGTCAATTTCAGGCTTTATGGCGCATCCGCGAATATTCCGTGATGCCTTCACCTTCCGGCGCGGATCAGGCCGTGTCCCGATGACCGATCTGCATAATCGTCTGAGTGTGTGGACCGCGCCCTTCCATATTTCCAATGCACTCACCGGCGCGGTCCTGGGACTTGCCAGCGTCCTCGCGTTCACGATCGCCTCGGTTTCATTTGCCGGTGACATTGATCGTGTCTTTGATCCTGTATTCGGCGCCGAGCCAGCGTCGGTTGACGGTAATGCTCAACTTGCAGAAATCGCAGCTCCCATCACTCATATGCAACAGAACTTTCCGGACTTGCTGCCGACATTTTTCATTCTGCACGATCCAGGCACGGCCGGACAACACTCGACGATTGTGGCCGAGCATAGTGACCGGCTGATTTTCGGAGAATATTACAATTTTGACGCCGCGGGCGCCTATCAAGGCAATGTTGGAATCTCAGATGGCACAATTGGTCAGCAAATTATCGGGTCCGTATACAATATCCACTTTGGCAATTGGGGCGGATTAAGCGTCAAGCTTGCCTACCTCGTGTTCGGGTTGGCCCTATGCGTCATCATCGCCAGTGGGATGCGGGTCTACTTTATACGGCGCCGCGAAAAAGGCAGAGCCGCACCGCGATTGGAAGCTGGTTGGCAAGCCGTAGCCTGGGGCACGCCCACCATTTTGGCGTTCATCCTGTTCATTAGTATGTCAGGAATTGTCACCGGGATAGGTTTGGTGATCTTGTTTTGGGTGGGCTTGTTCGTGATCTTTGTGACCTCCTTATCCATGGCTAATGTCGAGCGAGTGAGGAGACTGTTGCAAGCGTCCTTGATTTTCTTTCTTCTTGGATCCGTGTGCGCACATGCCGTCAGATTTCCAGACTCAGTCTTCACAGTGGCGACCGGTCAGGTCTCGCTCGCATTGACCATCACTGCGCTTTTTCTGACAACCTTGAAATTCCGAGACCATCGCAACAACCGAGAATATCGTGACGCGCCATCGGACCAAACCACTCCGCCAGTTAGGTAGACTCAACAGTACCAACGGAGTTTTTTCTTTTTTGACAATTTATCTGTGTCGATATAATTGTCACTTTGACAAATATTGACACAGTGATGCCCCGAGCAAAGATGGACGACCAACGGCGCGCGCAGATTCTGGCCTCGCTGGAATTGTGCATCGTCGAACAAGGACTGGCGAAGACGTCCCTAAATGATGTCGCTGCGCGCGCTGGGCTTGCCCGTCCCCTCGTACGTCACTTCGTCGGCAACCGGGACAATATGATCGAGCTTTTGTTCCAATCCCTGATTGATCGGGGCGAAGCTCAATTGGAGCAAATTGCTACAAAAGACACCCCGCCAACTCTGAGCCACATGCTCGATTTACTGTTCGGGGACCTCTTCTCGAACACAGCTTCGAACATCGTTGTGAGCGAACTCTGGTCACTCGCGCGCAATAGCGATGTCATTCAAGCCCGGTTGCGTTCGCTGTATGAGAGAATTTTCGACCTCGTTATTGATGGCATGAAGGCAGAAGGCTACGGCACCTCGCACAATCAGCGGCGAGACACCGCCTTTTGCCTTGTCTCGCTCGCATATGGCGATGCCTCGTTCCGCGAAATCGATTTATCTTCAAAGAGGAAAAGTGCGCCCAGGCTCGCGGCAGACACGATACTTACCGGCATAAAATCTCAGACCTAAAGCAAGGACGAATCCATTGGGACGATACATCAAATATGGGCTGCTCGGATTCCTGATAATCGGAGCTGGGGCGGTCACGTTTTTCTGGAATGATATCAGAGTTCTGATGTCACTTCGCGAATATGTGCAAATCTTCGCCCCGGATAAAATTGATGAGAACTTTCGCAGCCTCTATGAAAAAGAGCGATCGGTTCAAGTGCCCAAATCAGGCCCCGTCTATGCGTTAAATGAAAACCTCTCCGCTGGTGTCCTCCCCGAAACCTACGATTTCGAGGGTGAATCCCGAAATGTGAGAGAGCTTCTGGAGCGATCGCAGACAACCGGGCTCGCGATTCTCCATGATGGGGTTCTGATCCATGAGCAATATAGTCGCGGGAATACGCGTGAGAGCCTGGCCATTCAAATGTCGGTGTCCAAGGGCATGGCTTCATTCCTGATCGGCGTCGCGCTCGAAGACGGCGCGATTAATAGTGTCGATGATCTGGTGACGAAATACGTGCCTGACCTCATCGGCACCGCCTATGATGGGGTGACCTTGAAGCAAGTTCTCGAAATGTCGTCAGGCGTAAGATGGTCGGAAGATTATGGCCGTCTCGATTCAGATCTCGTCCAATCGGTCGTTGCTATGCGGCTCGGGTCGCTGGACGAGTTCACCGCCAGTGTCCCGCGTGAAAATGAGCCAGGGACGTACAATCGCTATGCCAGCATCGACACGCATGTCCTGGGCATGGTTTTGCGCGGCGCAACGGGAAAGCCTTACAGAGACTATTTCGAAGAAAAGCTCTGGTCGCGGCTCGGCGCTGAGGATGACGCGTATTTGCTCGTCGACACCAAAGACGAGCCGCTCGTGTTTGGCGGCGTGAACATTCGGCTGCGCGACATGGTTCGTTTTGGCGAACTATACCTGAATGGTGGTCGAAACTTTCTCGGTGAGCAACTGGTCTCGGAAAACTGGGTCAGAACCAGCACAACGCCCGATGCCCCGCGCCTCCAACCGATGGTCGATAATCCGGAATCTGACTCCGCTTTCGGGTATAAGTACCAATGGTGGATCCCGCTCTATCCCGACGGCGACGATTACTCCGCGATCGGGATCTACGGGCAGTTCATCTACATCAATCCAGCACGCAAAATCGTGATTGCAAAAACATCGGCGTATACCAACTACACCGTCGATGGCGGCATGATGAATCACGAAACGCTCGTCGCGTTGCAAGCGATGGCTCGTCATATTTCACCATCCGAAGCCAATGAAGAGGATGATTCTGATTGAGGGTTCGTCAATTGGCTGCGAGATCTCAGTCTGTAGTGCCTGCCATGGCGTGTCACGTTGGGCTCGCGGAGGGCGAGAAGGATGTGGTGCCAAAAGGTCTGTGGCACCGACAAATTGCACAACTCCCCGCAACGCTGCTGTTCCATACTTATAGCGACACCATTCAGCACCGACCTCTCGAGGAAGGAAAAGATACTCCATGAAAATCGCACTCTACATCGGCGGAGGAATCATTGGCATCATCGGGATCACGGCCATCATAATGTCCTTCGTCTACAAACAAGAGATCGCCCGCTACGGATATCAGACGTCGCTCTTTACCGGCGCCGAGCAACAGCACCACTTCGTTCGCCAGGAGCGCTATTTCCCGATCAATGAAATGCCTCGCTCTGATACCCCATTTGTATTCCCTGAGGGCGCAAAGCTGGCGCTCCCTGGTACATTCTCGCACGAGGCCGAATCCTTTGAGACAGACCGATTTCTGGAGAGCACCGATACGGCTGCCTTGCTTGTTTTGAAAGATGGAGAAATCCTGTTCGAGGATTACTGGCTCACCGGTAATGTGAATCGCCCTTGGCTCACGCACTCGGTGTCAAAAAGCTTCATTTCCGCCGCTGTAGGCCTGGCGATTCGCGACGGTCATATTGGCTCTGTGGAGGACCCAATCTCGCAATACGTTTCCGCATTTTCCGGCTCCGGATATGACGACGTTGCGATCCGGGACGTCTTGCAAATGTCCTCTGGGGTCAAATGGGACGAGACGTATAGCGATCCTAACTCTGATATGAATCGACTCGGGAAAGTGATGTTCTATGGCAGTTCTTATGACGATTTCGTTGCAACCATGGTCAATGAACGCGTGCCCGGAACTTATAACCGCTATACGGGAATGGATACGCAGGCCCTGACCGCGCTCGTCGCCCGTGCCACCGGACAATCGGTGGCGGATTTTCTCACTGAGACTTTATGGCATCCGTTGGGGGCGGAGAATGATGCGTTCTGGACGACCGATAAATCTGGCCGTGAGCTCGGCCTAGGCGGCTTCAACGCCACGGCGCGAGACCTTGCTAAACTAGGAGAGCTGTACCGGTTAAACGGAAACTGGAACGGCTCTCAGATCCTTCCCGTTGATTGGGTGGCAGCCTCGGTCACGCCAACGGCGCCACACCTTGTCCCGGGCGAAAATGAACGGTCGGCCCATGGGTACGGCTATGGCTATCAATGGTGGCTGCCAGAAGCGGGGTCCCGCGATTTCACAGCCATCGGCATCTACAATCAATTTGTCTATGTCAGCCCGGATAATGGCATGGTCATCGTGAAACTGTCTGCCAATCGGTATTATGCCAGCGAGGACAGCCCGCGCGCTTACCGCGAACCGGAAACGATTTCGATGTTCAGGGCGATTATTGAACACGCTATGGAAGCTGAGTAAATTGATCGAAACTTCCGCTACGCGCAGATCAGCCGCATGCCACTGTGTTTTTAAGCTGCATTTCAAACGGTCCATCTTCGTTGTCATATTCAAATCCGGCTAATTTCGAGAATGTCACTCGGATCGAACACCGCGTCCGGTACAGAAAGCCCCCATATCGAGGCTTTCGGCGCATCGAACGACAGAACGCCATCCCCCACTCTGCTTCGGGCGCGCCAATAATTGGAGCGCGAAACGCGATCCGGCGACCATCGGTTCGCGAAAAAAAGGAACAACGCTCTTACTTAATGGTCGGGATAAAGATGAACACGTCAAGTAAGATCGCCGCGAGAACGATCGGGACCAGGATCGTGTGAACCAATTCTCGACGCGTCGCAGCGAGCAAAAGAAAAATGAGCACCATAATCCCGGACGCTGCATTGTCGGGGTCTATGATTGTATCGCCAAATGCCACCGGGCGATAAGCCGTGCCGATAATCGTTGTGGCCGCGGCAATCACATACAGCGTTCGCGGGCTTTCATAGTAGAATCGCTTGAGGTCCAGGCCGTCGAGCTGTTTGGGGTACAAAAGGTGCGCGATGATATAGAGGCCGATGGGTCCTCCCAACATTAACAGCATGACGTCAAACGACCACGCCTCCACATTTCTCTGATCCCAGCCTTCCCACCATTGCTGCAATAGCGAGACAAAAACAGCGATGACCAGAAGTCCGTGCACCCAATAGAACTTAGTTCGGTGGCTCA
>ERZ1740062.405-NODE-405-length-24702-cov-6.934191_pt1 | contig 24702 bp, 22 predicted proteins | sample MGYA00581741_ERZ1740062 | MGnify/ENA primary metagenome ERZ1740062 (study PRJEB43018, sample SAMN04849747) | marine metagenome | isolation source: floating plastic debris | place: Pacific Ocean | collected 2008-09-01 | study: EMG produced TPA metagenomics assembly...
CGCTTCGACTTTCGTCGTGCGTTCCGTGGCGACTTGGTTCTGGGTCTGGTTCGGGTTGACGATCTGCGTATCGACGACTTGCTGCTGCTCGTCGATGCCGTCTTCGGCCACCTTCATGCGGCGCGCACCCTCAAAGTGGAAGGGTTTGGTCACGACACCGACGGTCAGGATCCCCATCTCGCGCGCGATCCGCGCGACGATCGGGGCCGCCCCGGTGCCGGTGCCGCCACCCATGCCAGCGGTGATGAAGCACATGTGGCACCCGTCGAGCTGGGCTGCGAGGTCCTCCATGGTTTCCTCGGCAGCGCGCATCCCGACCTCGGGCTTCGAGCCAGCGCCAAGACCGCGCGTCACGCCGGTGCCAAGCTGGAGCGTCCGTGGCGCCTGAGAATTCGCCAGCGCCTGTGCATCTGTGTTGGCGGCGATGAAGTCCACGCCTTCCAACTGTTTTTCGATCATGTTGTTGACGGCGTTGCCACCGGCCCCGCCGACGCCGAATACAGTGATGCGCGCACGCAGATCGTGCTCGTCCGGTTCTACGAGATTAATTGCCATGTCTGCTCGCCTTTGTTCATTTCTTGTTGTTCTGCCTCAGTTTATCCGGCGGTTTTAATGCTTTTTGTCACCGGTTCTTTTTTGTTGCCAATAGGTTACCGCATTTCAACCTCTGGGTCACCAACTTTCACCATGCACGTTTAAACCAACGCAACATATCGCCAGCCTTCCCGCGCGCGCCGAGCCGCGGTGCTTCGAAGTCCCAAAGTTCGTCATGCGGGCGCAGCGCATAGACCGCGAGGCCAACCGCCGTGGAGAAATCCGGCCCGCTCAGCGACTGCGGCAAGCCCGCGATCCGCAGCGGTTTGCCGATGCGGGGGCGCCGACCGAGCACGCGGGCGACCAACTCATCCATTCCCTGCAACTGACAGGCCGCACCAGTCATCACCAGGCCCGAACCCGGCAGTTGATCGACCCCGAGCGCCTCCATCCGCGCACGGATCATTTGCAGGGTCTCCTCGAGCCGCGGGCGGATCACACCGATCAGCATCCCGCGCGAGATTTGTCGGCGATCGGGCAGATCTTCCTCGCCAATCCGGGGGGCGTCGATCATCTCTCGATCATCGGCACCTGTCGGGATCAGCCCGCCGTAAAGCGTCTTGATCCGTTCGGCGGTGGACTGGCTCATCATGAGGCCTGCCGCGATGTCGCCGGTGACATGGTCACCGCCATAGCGGACGTGATCGACGCACATCAGGTGATCACGCAGGAAGACGGAGATCGACGTTCCGCCGCCGCCCATATCGATGCAGATCGCTCCAGCACGCTGCTCGTCCTCGACCAAGGCTGAAAGGGCAGACGCATAGGGTGCCGAAACCACGCCCGCCAGATCCAGATCGCATTGGCGGATACACTCCATCAAATCGTTCAGCGGACGTTCGTCCACCGCCATGACGTGCATCGCGACCGAGAGCTTGCGAGCCGTCATGCCCCGCGGGTCGGCAATCCCGCCGCGATAGTCGACCGCAATCTCGCAGGGCTGGGCGTGCAGGATCTGACGGCCCGCGCGCATTGGCGGGTCGGGGCATTCGTGCAGCACCATCGAGAAGTCGCGATCTGTTACGCGCCCGGTCTCGGTCTCGATCTCGGCCTCGGTCATCATGCTTTCGGGATTCCCGCCGGAGAACGAGACGATGACCTGATCGACGCGCTCGACCTTGGGTGCGGCCATGTTCTCGGCGGCGAGCAGGGCCTGGCGGATTGCCCGGCAAACCTCGTTCATGTCGACAATCTCGCCCCGGCGGATGCCGCGCGCCTGCACGGTCCGGGCGCCTGCAACCTCGAGCGCGCCGAACACGGCAGCACCGTAGCGGTCGCGCCCCTCGCCATCCTGCATCATGTCCGGATTGATGCGCAGGATCAGGCAAGTGATCTTGGACGAACCGATGTCCAGCACCGCCAACCGGCCGCGCTTGATCGCCGTGTGCAGCCGGGTGCGCTGGGCGCGATAAGGTGCGACGCGGGCGAAGTTCATGTCTCTTCCCCGTCGTCATCCGTCAGGTTTCGCAAATAGATCTCCGCTGCCTCTTCTGTCATACGCAGGGTCGGCCGTTCGGCCAGCCGCATGTCCACAGCGGACAGTCCACGATCCAGAAGCTCTTCACCGAAATGCCACGCCATCACACGCTCGAGCGCGGCGCGCGGTGCACTCTCTGGCAGTAGTATGGTCAGGCCACGGTCCAGCACGACGTTCCAGCGCCGCTCGCCGATCCGGACGATCGCCCGCAAACGCGGCCGCAGATCTGGTGCCGCGGCGAAGATCTCCAGTGCCTCGTCCATAGCCCTTGGCGCGCCGCGTCCCAGCACAAGCGGAAGATCGCTGCGGATCTTGCGCTCTGCGACAGGCGCGATTTCGATGCCGTCGCGGTCCACCAGCCAGAGGCCGCCTTCCTCGTCGCGCCACAACGCTTCGCCAATCCGCTCCTCGACTGCGATGTCCAGGATACCGTCCGCCGTCAGCGTGACATGTGCATCTCTGACGGGGGCGAGATCGATGATCCGGGCCTGCATCGCGGTCACATCGATGTTCAGCGAAGATGGCTTGGCTGGGAGTTCGAGCACCGGTGTGATGCGGGCCTCGAGCGGTTCGGAGGCACCGCGGATGCGCACGCCATGCACAGCAAATTCGGGGCGTTCGGACATCATGTCGGCGAACTTGTCGCGCTGCACGTCGACAAAGGCAATCACGAGCGGATCGGTCGCAACGCGCCACGCCACCAGCGCGACCAGCGCCAACGGCAAGACGATCAGCGCCGTGCGCCGGACCCAGACCTTCTTCCAGCTTCGCGTCAGACGGTAGGCCAGCTTCGAGGGGCCTGGCTTGCGCTTTTGCGCGTCGGGCCGCAGATCCATCAGCAGTTTCAACGACTTCGGCGGCGCCTTGGGCAAAGTCATCTCGACATTGACACGCGGTCGGGCCGGTGTCTTGGGCTTACGTGTCAGCGGCCACATGACGCGTCCTCCACCAGCCAATGACACAGATCCTCGAACGAGATGCCCAGATAGCCCGCCTGCTCTGGCGCCAGCGAGGTCGGGGTCATGCCGGGCTGTGTGTTGGTCTCGAGCAGGATCAGACCGTCGAGTCCCTTGCTCTCGTCCCAGCGGAAATCGGTGCGGCTCACACCACGGCAGCCGAGCGCCTGATGCGCGCGCAGCGCATAGTCGAGACAGGCGGCGCGAATGTCCTCGGGAATGCCGTCGTTGACCACGTGGCGCGAGCCGCCGGCTGCGTACTTCGCATGATAGTCATACCAGCCTGTGGCGGCGATGATGTCCGTCACCGCCATCGCCCGGTCGCCCATCACGGCGGTGGTCATCTCGCGACCCGGAACAAACTCTTCGACCAGCATCACGTCTGGCGCGTCGGCGGCAAGCTGTGCTGGGCTGTTCGCACCTTCCGAGACGATGTAGATCCCGACCGATGAACCCTCGTTATAGGGCTTCACGACGTAGGGCGGCGCCATCGGGTGGCTGCGCGTGATTTCGTCCTTTGGCACGAGGCGCCCGGTCGCGATCGGGAGTCCGGCAGCGCGATAGGCGGCCTTGGTGCGTTCCTTGTCCATCGCAAGTGCCGACGCCAGAACACCTGAATGCGTGTACGGAATTTTCAGCCATTCCAGGAGCCCCTGGACACAGCCATCCTCACCCCAGCGGCCATGCAATGCATTGAAGACCACATCCGGACGCACATCGCCTAAAATCGCCGCCAGATCCTCTCCGGCGTCGATCTCGTCGACATCGTACCCTACGCGGCGCAGCGCCCCCGCACATTCCGCTCCGCTGACAAGCGAGACTTCCCGCTCGGCAGACGGACCACCCTTCAGCACCACGACGCGGTTGAATGTCCTGCTCGACATCCGCGCCCTCAACAAGTTGTCCGATCCCGGTTTTGATTATTCGTTTCCGGTGATTCGGGCCCGCAGCAGATTTTTTACTACCGACGCGAAACTCTAACCCCGATCCTGCGGATTTCCCAAATCAAATCGTGCCCGGAGTGCGTTTTTACCCGCGCGCGGACCTCTTCGCCAAGGTCTTCAAGGTCAGCAGCGGTGGCATCTCCCGTGTTGATCAGGAAGTTCGAGTGCATTTCCGACATCTGCGCGCCGCCTTTGCACAAGCCGCGGCAACCCGCATCATCGATGACCTTCCAGGCCTTCAGATCCATTGCGTCACCCGCCTGCCCGGTCGAGGAGTAACCCGCCGGATTCCGGAACGTCGATCCGCAGGAACGTTGCTTGACCGGCTGGGACTCGGCGCGTTTGGCGAGGGCTGCTTCCATCTCTGCGTGGATGTCCGCAGGCTTACCCGGTTTGCCATGCAGGATCGCCGAGGTGATCACCATGTCGTCCGGAACAGCGCTGGCGCGGTACTCGAATTTGAGATCGTCTGGCGTCAACGTCGCGGTCTCACCTGCCCGGGTCACCACTTCGACGCATTCAACCACGTCCGCCATGTAGCTGCCATAGCACCCCGCATTCATCTTCACCGCGCCGCCGACAGCGCCAGGAATGGTGCGCAGGAATTCCAGGCCTGCGATACCCGCCTCGGCCGCTTGCTTCGCGACATGGGCGTCGAGCATTGCCGCCCCGGCGCGGATCCGATGATCGCTCAGGATCTCGACACCGCTAAACGCGCGGCCCAGACGGATTGCGACGCCAGGGAGGCCGCCATCCCGGATGATCAGGTTGGAGCAGACGCCGAGCGGGGTGACTGGAACTTCCGGCGGCAGAGCTTGCAGGAAATCGCACAAGTCATCGTGGTCGGCGGGCTGGAACAGCCACTCAGCGGGTCCGCCGACGCGCAGCCAGGTCAGGGGGGCGAGATCGCGTGACTGCTCGAGTCTTCCCCGAACATCGATGTGAGAGAGATCCATGTATCACCCGCAGTCCCTCGCAGAGCGAGGCAGCGCCCGGCCCTTCCCCGTAAGGGCGCGAGGCGATCTTTGCACAGCATTGCCGAAATCGCTGCCTTAAAGCACGATCACCTGCCAACCAACCGGAAACACACTCTGGAGTTCTGGCGCCTCGCCTCGTTTCGGTCACGCGAGCAAACTCCATCCCAGCGCCGCCACGGAAAGGACCAGACCGAGCCAGGGAACCCAGACCGGTGCCCGGAAGCCTTCGGCCCGGCTATGGCGCTTGATCGCGATCAGGGTCAGATTGATCGCCGTGAAGATCACCAGCAAGACGGTCGAGGTCAGCTCTGCCAGTTGCGCGATCGGCAAGGTCAGCGCAAGGACCAAGACAATCACAACGCACAGCACTGTGGCCAATACCGGCGTCCCGAAGCGCGGATGGGTGTGGTGGAAGATCGCGAAGACGGGCGCGAACCGACCCAGCCCATAAAGCACCCGCGAGGCCATGACGATCTGCGCAAGAACCCCGTTCAGTGCCGCCGCGACCGCGATAGCCGCCAAGAAGCCGGCGTTGCGCCCTGTTGCCGTTTCAAACACCAGGGCCAGAGGACGCTCCGAGCCCGCCAGTGTCTGCGACGGGACGGCACGGACGGCGGCCCAGGCAACCAGAATGTAGATCAGTGTCGTCAGCGCCATCGCGGCAATGATCGCGCGGGGCATGGTGCGTTCGGGATCACGGGTCTCCTCGGCCATGTTGACCATGTCTTCGAACCCGATGAAGGCGAAGAAGGCCAACAGCGCCCCGGCCGCGAGACCAGACATCGCGAGCGGCGGTTCGGGTGGAAGATCAGCGGGGAAGCTTAAGCCCGCGCCGACAACGATGAACAGGCCGACGACCTCGATCAGTGTCAGGACAGCCGCGAAAGCAAGCGACTCCAAGACGCCGATGATGGCGGCCGCGCCGAGGAGAAGGACGATGATGATCGCCAGGATTTCGGACGGCACATCGACCAGGGACCGTAGGTAACCGACACCGCCGTTCAGTACCGCCGCTGCCGAGATCACGCCGACCATCGCCACCGCAAGACCTGTGAGGGCAGCCAACCCTCCCGACCCCGTGGCGGCGCGGACATAGGCCGCTTCACCCGCACTTTCGGGGATGCGCACTGACAATTCGGCGTAAGACACCGCCGTTGGCGCGGCCACCAGCCCGGCGACCAGGAACGCCAGCGGCGCCCAGCCGCCGGTTTCGCCAGCCACATGTCCGACGAGAACGTAGATGCCCGCACCGATCATCACGCCAACGCCGTAGAATGTGAGCAAGCCCAGCCCGATCCGGCGTTTCAATCCTGCTTCGGTCATGTTGCTCAACTATCCTCGACCACATCCGATCTGCACCATAACGCTATCAGGGAAGCTGAATGGGCGCATTGATACAGGGCAAGCTACGGGAACCAAAACCGCTGCTTGTGGTAGGTGGAGATATGGCGTGGACTAGGCGCTTGGATGCTCAGCCCAATTTTGAAGACGACTGTCAAACAAGAGCGCCAATAAGCGTGAGTTACTTCGCCAGCGTCTCCGGCAACGCGTTCGCCCATGCGCTGATCGTTCCGGCTCCCAAACACACCACGAGATCTCCGGGCTGAGCGTGGTCCTTCACAAACTCCGGCAGGTGGTCCGCGCCCTTCAGGATGTGGGCCGAGCGGTGACCATGCGCGCGGAGTCCTCCGACCAAGGCATCGCGCGACACACCGTCGATCGGTTCTTCCCCCGCTGCAAAGACATCGGCAATCGCCACGACATCGGCATCGTTGAAGCAGCCGCAGAACTCGCTGAACAAATCATGCAGGCGCGAGTAGCGGTGCGGCTGGTGCACGGCAATGACGCGACCGCCTTCGGCAGCCACCGCGGAGCGGGCCGCTTTCAGCACCGCCTCGATCTCGACCGGGTGGTGGCCGTAATCATCGATCAGCGTGGCACCGTTCCATTCGCCGACCTTGGTGAACCGCCGCTTGACGCCATCAAAGCCGTCGAGCCCCTGTCGCAAGGCGTCAAAGCCAATGTTCAACTCGCGTGCAGCCCCGATCGCTGCCAGCGCGTTCAGCACGTTGTGGTCACCCGGCATTGGCAGCGTCATGCCGTCATGGCGCTCGTCCTCACCGTCCTTGCCGCGCACGACCACATCAAAGCTCATCTTGCCGGCCGAGTACCCGACGTTCTCGGCCCGGATATCGGCTTGGCGCGAGAACCCATAGGTCACCACACGCCTATCCGTGACCCGACCGATCAGCGTCTGGACGCCCGGATGGTCGATGCACGCCACAAGCGCGCCATAGAACGGAATGTTGGAGGCGAATGCCTCGAACCCATCGAACAGAGCCTCGACCGTGCCGTAATGGTCCATGTGCTCCGGATCGATGTTGGTCACGATCCCGATGGTTGCGGGCAGCTTGACGAAGGTGCCGTCGGATTCGTCGGCCTCGACCACCATCCAACGCCCCTCGCCCTTGCGCGCGTTTGAGCCGTAGGCGTGGATGATCCCGCCATTGATCACCGTCGGATCCTCGCCCCCTGCATCCAGCAGTGCTGCCACGAGCGAGGTCGTCGTCGTCTTCCCATGAGTCCCCGCCACCGCGATGTTCCAGCGCAGACGCATCAGTTCGGCGAGCATTTCAGCCCGGCGCACGACTGGAATTGCCTGCTCCCGCGCTGCGTCGAGTTCCGGGTTGCCCGCCTTGATCGCCGACGAGATCACCACAACCCGTGCATCGCCGAGGTTTTCGGCAGTCTGACCGATGAAGGTTTGCGCGCCCAGGCGGCGCAGACGTTCGAGAATCGGGCTGTCCTTCAGGTCCGAGCCCTGGACGGAATACCCCAAGTTCAACAGAACCTCGGCAATACCGGACATCCCGATCCCGCCGATGCCGACGAAATGCAGTGTTCCGATGTCGAGCGGCAGGGCAGTCGTGGCGTTCATGCGGCAGGTCCTCACGTCAACGAAGTGGCGCGGGAGGTATCAGCACGCACGCAGGGCGGCAAGCATCAGCCGCGTGCTTGAACACGACGCAGCCACAGACGGAAAAGCTCTATAGCAGCGCAAACTGCGCGGGTTACGCGGCGTCGACGGCGCTACTCCTCGAACACTTCCGGTACGGCCGCGCCTGCTCCTGCCTCCAGCCAGTCTGGCGTAGGAAGGCCCTTTTCGCGCAGGAAGGCCGGGTTGAAGAGCTTGGACTGATAGCGCGAGCCATAGTCGCAAAGGATTGTGACGATGGTCTTGCCTGGGCCCATTTCGCGGGCGAGGCGGATCGCCCCGGCGACGTTGATGCCAGAGGACAAGCCCATGCATAGGCCCTCCTCGCGAAGCAGGTCAAAGACGATTGGAATGCCTTCGGCGTCGGGGATCTGGAACGGGTGATCGGGGGTAAAACCCTCGAGGTTCGCTGTGATGCGGCCCTGTCCGATGCCTTCGGAGATCGATCCGCCCTCGGCTTTCAGGCTGCCATGGGCATAGTAATGCCAAAGGGCGGCGCCCATAGGATCGGCAAGGCCGATCTGAACGCCCGGTTTGCGTTCGCGGAGTGCGGTCGCAGTGCCTGCCAGCGTTCCGCCCGATCCAACCGCGCAGATAAAGCCGTCCACGGCACCTTGAGTCTGTTCGAAGATCTCTGGTCCCGTGGAGTCGATATGCGCCTGGCGGTTGGCCACGTTGTCGAACTGGTTCGCCCAGCTCGCGCCATTCGGTTCGGTTTCGTTGAGTTTGGCGGCGAGGCGACCGGAGTATTTTACGTAGTTGTTCGGGTTCTTGTAGGGCTTCGCCGGAACCTCGACCAGTGTCGCCCCCGCAAGCCGGAGCATGTCCTTCTTTTCCTGGCTCTGCGTCTCGGGGATCACGATCACCGACTTGAAGCCCATCGCGGCACCGACCAGCGAGAGCCCGATGCCAGTATTGCCCGCCGTGCCCTCGACGATCGTGCCCCCCGGCCGGAGCAGCCCCTTCGCGACGGCATCCATGATGATCCACTTCGCGGCGCGGTCCTTCACGGACTGGCCGGGGTTCAGGAATTCGGCCTTGCCGAGTATTTCGCAGCCAGTCAGTTCCGAGGCTTTGCGAAGTCGGATCAGCGGTGTGTTTCCGACGGCTTCGGGCAGATCTTTGTAGATGCGCATGATCCCCGCTCCCACGAAGTGAAATGTTGTCCGGCCCAAGTAGATCGCCGGTCGGCTCACCGCAACCCGGTGGGCGCGGCTAAGCCCAGACTGTGCGCAATCGATCACGGTTCTGCGCAAGCCAGAGCAGACTGAGGATGGCTGGTCCGTTGTTGATCTCGCCCGTCGAGGTGGCCTGCACGGCATCGTCCAGGGACGTGGTGAAGGCGCGAATGTCCTCGTCCTCGCCCGCCAGGCCGAACAACCCGCCCTTGTCGGACAAATCCGCTTCTGCCGCGAACGCGGTCAGATGTTCTGCGGCAAAGCCCGGCGTCGCATAATAGGCGGCGATCTGCTCCATTCGACCCAGCGTGAGCCCCGCCTCTTCCTCGGCTTCCCGGCGTGCGGCAGTCTCGGCATCGAGTTCCTTGTCGATCCGTCCGGCAATCGCCTCGATCGCCCAAGGGCAGGCGTCACCGCGGGCATACATCGGTGCGCGAAACTGTTCGATCAGCAAAACCTCGTCACGCTTCGGATCGTAAGGAACCACGGTGACGGCGTCACCAGACGTGATGACGGTGCGCAAGATCTCGTCCGACCAATCGCCATCAAAGCGCCGGTGGCGCAAGCGATGCTCTTCCAACGCGAAGTAGCGGGTATAGGGCCGTCCGACACCCAGCGACTGGACGTCCTCCGCACCGCGTGATTGCCGCAGCGCTCCAGTGACCGGAGTTTCCGCGCGTGCCCGGGCTCGCATAACCGCGCGGATCTTGATGCCGTCCCAGATGTCGTCCATCCGTTCGACCGGTGTGATGTCGATATGCGCCATCAGTTCGCGCGCGGCTTCGATCGCAACGGACCGCGCCTCGCGCTGCCAGAGCGCGAAGTCCCACGGCCGATCGTGACCGGCCAGCTTTTCGCGCGAGCCGAAATAGAGCGCGCTGACTGGACCCGCGGGGGTCTCGACGGTGATCGGGTCAAGGCCGTATTCGGCCTCCTCGAAATAGATCAGCCGCCGCAGGTCCTCGTCCCCGAGGTTTTGCACGACAACGCCTTCGGCGCGGGATTGTGGGCGCTCGGCCAGAAAGGGATAATCTTCGCCATGAACGGTCAGTGCTGCGCGATCCGCCGCGGTTGCCGCGACAAGATCCCTGGGCGCTACGGCGCGCCCGAGCACGACCTCGAGCAGTTCGTGATCCCGCAGCGAGCCGAAAAAGAACATGGGTTTCATGGCGTTGGCGGCTCCGAAAGACTAAATCGCAGGCCGTTTAGCGCCGGTCGCCGCCCGGTGCGACATCTTTCTGCGCCAGCGCCACTTTTCCGCAGAGTGAACACGTTCCCGCGCCAGCGGCATTTCCTGTGCCGAACATCGGCGTATATTGTGCGGCGGAGTGATCCAAACTGCGGGAACCAACGTAGAACGCCGCATAACACTGTGTGGAGAGACGACGACCGATGCCAACCCATTTGCCTCCCGACGAGATCCTGGCGGATTTCGCCTGCGGAACAAGCTCGCCCGATATCGAGCTTCTGGTCGCTGCGCATCTGACGCAGTCACCCGAAGGCCGCGATCGGCTGGGTACGTATGAGGGAATGGCTGGCGCGATGTTCGCTGAAGAGCCATCGGAAGACGTGAGTGATGACGCTTTCGATGCGGTGATGGCTCTGATCGATCAAGATGGCAGTGCCGAGCAAATCGATGCTGCCGGCCTTCGCAAGCCCGATACGCCAGAGGTTGACGCGTGTCCGATACCGAAACCCGTGATGGATCGGATTGGGTACAAGTTTGACGAGATTCCCTGGAAGCGGCGTCTGCCGGGCATCGCGGTCTTCGATCTGGACCTCGGGGCCGAGCACAAGGTTCGGCTTCTCCGGGCGCGTCCGGGCGCCTCGGTTCCGCAGCACACTCACCATGGCACAGAGCTGACACTGGTGATGCACGGCGAGCTTGAGGACAGCGGTGTCACGTACCGGGCGGGCGATGTTGCGGTGAATGCCGAGGATGACGATCACCGGCCAAGCGCGACTGGCACGGAAACGTGCTACTGCCTGATTGTCCAACAGGGTGACTTGCAGTTCACCGGGCGCTTCTCTCGGATCCTCAACTACATAGGCGAATGACCCATGCCAAATCGGCGTGTATTCCTCTCGGGCGTTGCAGCGACGCTCGCTGCTCCGGCTTTTGCCGCTGAAACGGCGGACCGTGAGTTTCGGATCATTCGGGATGGCGATGATATCGGGTCGCATCGGCTGGATGCCGCTGTCGGCGCGAACGGTTTCGAGATCGCGATCACGATCCGGATCGCGGTCAAGATCCTGGGCATTACGGCATACCGCTACGAAATGGACAACCGCGAAGTCTGGCGCGAAGGCCGGATCGTTTCGGTCGACAGCCGCGTGAACGATGACGGCACCGAGGACCGGTGCATCATCAATGCACGGGAAGATGTCTTGTCGATCGAGGGCAGCCGCTTCAGCGGCGAGGCCGCACTCGATGCCGTCACGACCAGTTACTATGCGGCGCCGTTCCTGGAACGCCGACCATGGCTTTCGACACAAAGCGGCGCACCGCTCGAATTGTCGATCAACCAGGACTCCCGGGAGAGATGGTGGAACGTGCGCGGCGAATTGGACACCAACCTGGGTTACGACGACGCGGGCGAGTGGATCGCGTGCGAGTTCGACGCGGGCGGCGAACCGGCACGCTACGAGATCGCTTCCGGCTCGGGCCGGATCGGAGAGCTCTGGTCCAGCGCGTGAGCATCTTTCAAAAGGTGATGCAGCCGGCAGATGGCGCGGCCTGGGTTACAGGCGCATCTGCGGGGATCGGCCGTGCGGTGGCGATCAAGCTGGCGCGGCGCGGGTGGACGGTCTACGCAACCGCCCGACGCGCAGAGCCGCTGGAGCAGCTCGCATCTGAACAGGACGGCATCATTGTGGTCCCGGGGGATGTCACCAGCCTTGACGATATGCGGGCGGCGGTGGCGCGGATCACCTCGGATGGTCCGCTGGCGCTGACCGTTTTGAACGCCGGGATCTACAAACCCATGCGGGCGCAGACATTCTCTGCTGTTGATGCAGCGCAGACATTCGATGTGAACCTGACGGGCGTTGCCAACGGTTTGGAGCCCGTCCTGAAACACATGATCGGACGCAAGGACGGCCACATCGCGCTGGTCGCTTCGGTCGCGGGTTATCGCGGGCTTCCAAATGCCGTCGCCTACTCCCCGACCAAGGCGGGTCTGATCGCGATGGCCGAGGCGCTGGCGATGGATCTGGTCGATCTGGGCGTGCGAATCTCGGTAATCAATCCCGGATTTGTCGAGACCGAGGCGACGTCGGTCAACGAATTCGAGATGCCGATGCTGTTGCAGCCGGATGACGCGGCACAGCGCATCGTCGATGGTCTGTCGAAGCCAGGCTTCGAGATCCGTTTCCCCTGGCAATTCGCGGCGATCTTGCGCCTGATCGGATTGTTGCCCAACCGGGCTTACATCTGGGCCGTCCGCAAGGCGCTCGGCTGGGATAAGGTTTGATCACAACTGCCCATTGCGGTGGATTGCAGCATTTATCACGCCCCTGTGATGCGTTAGAACTATGACGTGAAACACGGGAGTTTGCCATGATCCGCAGCCTTGTCGTCGCCTTGACGCTTCTGCTCATCCCAGCCGTTGCTGCCGCCGAGTTGCGGAGCCCCGAGATCTACAAGGACTTCCGGGGTGTCGCACTCAAGGGATATGACACCGTCGCCTACCACACGGAGCGCAAGCCCGTGAAAGGGCAGGACGGCTTCGCCTATGAGTGGAAAGACGCCGTATGGTTTTTCTCCTCGGCGGAGAACCGCGACAAGTTCATAGCCGAGCCGGAACGCTGGGCACCGCAATATGGCGGGTACTGCGCCTGGGCGATCGCCAAGGGCTCTACCCGGCCGATCAACCCGAAGATCTTTCGCATCTTCAACGACAAGCTGTACCTGAACCTGAACATGAAGGTGCACACTGAATGGTTGGGTGAGCACAACCAGTTCATCGCCGAGGCAGATGGTCAATGGCCGGACGTGCTGGTTCTGGCGAAGTAGCACGACACCGATGGTGGACGGCGGCTCGTTCACTAGGCAGTCGGAGCAGCCGCTACAGTGTCGGTAGGCATAACCGACTAACGTCACGCGACTTCAAAGCCGCAAATCCAGCCTTTGCGCCGGTTGCGCTGCCCGGTGTGGTTTACTTGGCGTGCAGGGCGCAAGCGAGCAGATTGAGCGAAAGCTGACAAACTGATGTTTGATGGTCAGCATGCCTGTTTGCGCGTTCAACTCTCATACCGCGTGTTGCCGCGCCGGTCAGGGTCGATCGCCAGATCCAGGAACAGCGGCTGGTGCGCGCGCTGGGAACACGCCGTTCTCGGGCACAGGTGGCAATTGATCCCGATCGGGCTGAACACTGCCGCGTCGTCCGTGTTGAAGCTCGAGGCATAGCCGATCCGCTCGGCGTGACGCAGTTCACACCCCATCGCGATGGCAAGCCTGCGATCCTGGGTGTCACGGCTGAAGACCGGGCGTTCGGTGGTGCGCGAGATCGTGAAGAACCGCTCGCCATCCGGCAATTCTACGAACTGAGGCACGATCACACCCGGCGTCCGGAACGCCGTATGAATGTTCCAGACAGGGCACGCCCCGCCGTATTCGGCCAAGTTGAACGAGGTGGCGTTGAACCGCTTTGTGACGTTTCCAGCCTTGTCGACGCGCAGGAAGAAGAACGGCACGCCGTGCAGGCCGTCGCGCTGCAGGGTCGTCAGCCGGTGGCCGACCTGCTCGAACGAGACCATGAAAGCGGCAGCCAAGCGGTCGATGTCGTAATGCGTACGCTCTGCGGTCGCGTGGAACGGTTCATACGGCATCAGATAGGCGGCGGCGAAGTAGTTGGCGAGTTCGACATGGCACCGCGCCAAGCCGTTCTCGGGCAGGTCCGCGCTTTCGGTCAGGCGATCGAGCACGTCCTGAAGTTCGACAAGACACAACACGTGGGCGAGTTGGAAGATCCGGTTGCGGTGATCGAGCGCCTCGGACAAGTGGATCTTCGCGGCGTCCCGGTCATAGAGCCGCAAACCCTGGTTCAACGTCTCGACCGTTGCTGTCTCGACGTCGATGCAATGCGTGCGTTTCAGGCGGCTTTTCAGCACTGCATACGTATCATGTGGGTCGCAGGGATCCGCTGCCCTGATACGCTCGGCCGCGTGCTCCAGTTCGGGGAAGTAATTCGAGCGGTCGCGAAAGAAGTCGTGGATCAGCGTCTCGGGCGAGGCTTCCAGCAACGCGCCTGAAAGCTTGCCTTCGCCCGTCCGTAGCAGCTTGTCCAGCGTGGTTCTGTGCGACTGATAAAGCCCCAGGAACATCTCGGTGAGCTTTGGCGCATGATCCAGGGCAGCGCGCAATTCCTGCAGATCCGGCGGCTCGCCACCCAAAACCGGATCCTGAACGGCATTGCGCAGATCCGAAAGCCGCGTCGACGTCTCGTCCCGGATCAGGTCCTTCCAGTCGACTCCGTACGTGTCGGACAGCGCCATCAGGATCTGGACGGACAGGGACCGCTGATTGTTCTCGAGCAGAGCGACATAGGGCGCACTGATCCCCAGCGCCCGGGCCATCTGCGCCTGGGTCTGGTTATGTTCGCGCCTGAGCTGGCGCAACCGCGGGCCGACAAAAGTCTTCGACATCCAGCTTCCTTACATTCTTACAAATCTTACAATCTGTAATGTAAACAACTAACACAGAAACCTGAAAGATCGAGCAACAATCTGTCCAACAAGCTATGGAGACCTACCTGAGAGTGCACTCGGGAAACGACTCACCAGACGCGGACAATTGCCATGCCTTACAAGATCCTGATCCTCGGCGCTTCCTACGGCTCGCTGCTCGGCACAAAGATGGCCATGGCGGGCCACGATGTGACGCTGGTCTGCCGCCACCGCACGGCAGCGCTGATCAACGCCGAAGGCACCGAGGTGCGTATCAAGCTGAAGGGCGAGGACGCGCACCGCAGCATTTTCTCCAACGATTTGCCGGGCAAGATTGACGCAAAGACGCCGGACAACGTCGATCCGACCGAGTACGATATGGTCGGTCTGGCGATGCAGGAACCGCAATACGGCGTGCACGAGATCTGGACGCTGATGGTCAAGATCGCCGAGGCGCGCGTGCCGTGCCTGTCGATCATGAATATGCCGCCGCTGCCGTATCTGAAGCGTATTCCGGCTTTGGCCGATATGGATCTGGACATGGCGTTCGCCCGCCCGCGCGTCTGGGACCGGTTCGAGCCCGGCGTCGTGACCCTCTGCAGCCCGGACCCGCAGGCGTTCCGTCCACCGGAAGAGGCCGCGAACGTCTTGCATGTCGGCCTGCCGACCAACTTCAAGTCGGCACCCTTCGCTGACGCAGCTCACAACGCAATCCTGAACACGCTGGCCGACGACATTGCCGCCGTCGAGCTCGACGGCAAGGACGTTCCGGTGAAACTGCGCGTGCACGACTCGCTGTTCGTGCCGCTCGCCAAATGGTCGATGCTGATGACCGGCAACTATCGCTGCGTTCAGGCTGGTGAGAACCGCCCGATCCGGGACGCCGTGCACACGGATCTGGAACTGTCGCGCTCGATCTACTCCTATGTCGACGATCTGGCACGCCACCTGGGCGCCGACCCAGCCGATCAGGTGCCATTCGAAAAATACGCAAAGGCGGCCGAGAGCCTTCTGAAGCCATCTTCGGCAGCCCGTGCCATCTCGGCTGGTGCACCGCTGATCGAACGCGTTGACCGGCTGATCCAGTTGATCGGCCGTGCCGCGGACCGACCGCATCTTGAAGTCGATCGCACGGTCAAGATCGTCAACGAAAAGCTCGCAAAGAATTCGACCCGCGCGGCGTGAACGCCGTCCCTTCGACAACGATAACCAACCAGAGGACTTACCCATGACTGGCTTCAATGGCCTTGCCGTACCCGGCCCGACGAACATGCCCTTCAAGATACGCCAGGCGATGGATGTTGCACTCGAAGACCACCGCGCGCCAGACTTCCCGGAGTTCACGCTGCCGATCTTCGAGGATCTCAAGAAGGTCTTCATGACCGAAACCGGCCATGTGTTCATCTTCCCGGGCTCCGGCACAGGCGGATGGGAATCGGCGATCGCGAACACGCTGTCGCCGGGCGACACGGTGCTGGCATCGGTCTTCGGTCAATTCTCGCACCTTTGGGTCGACATGTGCGAGCGCTTCGGTCTTGAAGTTGAAGCGATCCAGGTTCCTTGGGGCCAGGGCGTGCCACTCGCCGACTACCGGGCCAAGCTGGAAGCCGACAAGACACATGCGATCAAGGCAGTGCTGGTTACGCACAACGAGACCGCGACCGGCGTGACCTCGGACGTCAAGGGCGTGCGCGACATTCTGGACGATCTCGGCCATCCGGCGATGCTGTTCGTCGACGGTGTGTCCTCGATCGGTTCGCTCGAGTTCCGGATGGACGATTGGGGCGTCGATGTCGCCGTCTCTGGCTCGCAGAAGGGCTTCATGCTGCCGACAGGTCTGGCCATTGTCGGCGTGAGCCAGAAAGCCATGGAAGCGAAGAAGACCTCGACCATGCCGGTCTGCTTCTTCGACTATGACGACATGGTGAAGACCAACGCGCAGGGCTACTTCCCGTACACACCGGCGACAACCCTGCTGCGCGGACTGCGCGCATCACTGGACATGTTGCTGGAGGAAGGCCTGGAGAACGTCTTCGCGCGCCACAACCGCCTGGCATCGGGCGTGCGCGCCGCGGTCGACGCCTGGGGCCTGCGCAATTGTGCTCAGGCACCGCAGTGGCACTCGGACACTGTCACCGCGATCCTGGTGCCAGAAGGCTTCGACGCCAACGACGTGATCAAGACGGCCTATCACAAGTACAACCTGTCGCTGGGTGCCGGGCTGACCAAGGTCGCGGGGAAGGTCTTCCGCATCGGCCACCTGGGCTATCTGAACGAGGTCATGGTGATGCAGGCGCTGGGTGGCGTCGAGCTTGCCATGTACGACGTCGGCATCCCGTTCGAGCCGGGCGCAGGTGTCGGCGCGGCAGTGCGCGCATATGGCCAGCCAGCCGCTGCCGTTCGGATTGCCGCCGAATAAGTTTACCCCTCCCACACGTTGGGACACCTCAAGGCCGCCCTTCGGGGCGGTCACTTTTTCTTCAGGTCCGTCTATCTGGATTGACAGTCCGGGCGTGCCACGTGCAACGGTGTGGCACGTGTTGCAGGGACCTTCCATGAACGATCACAACGGCTTGGCCGCCGGGAAAACTGTTGCCATATTCTCGGATCCGGAGGTTACGGCCACCGGCGAGGCGCGCGCCAAGGTCGCGCTGAGGTCTCTCGAGACGCTGTGGTTCAACACCGGCACGCTCTGCAACATCGAATGCGCAAACTGCTACATCCTGTCGAGCCCGACCAATGATGATCTGGTCTATCTGACCGAAGCCGAGGTTGTGCGGTATCTGGACGAGATCCGGGACACCGGTCTGGGCACGCGCGAGATCGGCTTCACCGGTGGCGAACCGTTCATGAACCCAGAGATGGGTGCCATGGCCAGGGTTGCGCTGGAACGCGGGTTCGACGTGTTGATCCTGACCAACGCGATGCGCCCGATGATGCGGCCGTCGGTGCGTAAAGAGCTGAAATCCCTGGTAAAAGACTTCGGTGACCGGCTAACGCTGCGCGTCTCGATCGATCATTACAGTGCCGACAAGCACGACGCGCAGCGCGGTGCTGGAACCTTCGAGGTTACGTTGCAGGGGATGCGCTGGCTGCGCGATGCCGGCGTCCGGATGAGTGCTGCTGGCCGGTCGCTGTGGGACGAGGACGAGGACACCGCTCGCGCAGGCTTTGCCGGACTGTTCGGCGGCGAGGGGTTCGACATCGACACGAACGACCCCGCGGCGATGGTGATCTTCCCGGAGATGGACGAAACCGCCGAGGTGCCCGAGATCACGACCGCCTGCTGGGGTATTCTGGGCAAGTCGCCGGACTCTGTGATGTGCTCGAACGCGCGTATGGTGGTGCATCGCAAGGGCGCTGCCAGCCCGACGGTGCTGGCCTGTACTCTGCTGGCCTATGACCGGCAGTTCGAACTGGGCGAGACACTGGCCGAGGCGGCGCGCCCGGTTGCGTTGAACCACCCGCATTGCGCCAAATTCTGCGTTCTGGGCGGAGCAAGGTGTTCGGCCTGACGCCAACGCGGTCAGGTGCGCAAGTTGATCACTTCTGAGCGTCCGGGGACGTCGATATCGACCGCTGAAATCCGGTGAACTGGCGCGTGACTTTCGTCACGTAATTTTCCGTTAAGCGGATATCTGCGGGTTCGGCGATACCTCACGCCAGACTGCGTTTGGGCGTTGGTGCCATGCGCGTCAGATCATGCCGAGGCGCCAATCCGGCCCTTGAAGGCCTCGGTGACATATCTGAGCACGCGCACATCCGGTGACCAGTGATCGCGTGGCAAACCGGCCTTGACCTTCAGACCGTTGAAGAACCTTTCAGGCGTATCGAGCGATTCCCAGACCTTCGGCAGGAAGGTCCCCCTGTTGCGGCCCGATTGCAGGATCAACCCGTCGCGACCGGGCACGAGTTGTGACAACAGGTCGTCCTGCGAGGTGAACGCCATCGGAGCAGGATGGGAAAGCACCGCGACCTCGATCTCGGATGCGCGGATCTCGTCTTCGGTGACCGGTTTGAAGCGCGGGTCCTCGAACCCGGCCTTGACCGCGTTGGTCAGGATGTCCTGCGCGAGTGGCTGGTGTGCGGTCAGCGAACCGATGCACCCGCGCAGCCGGTCCTCGAGCGTCAGGGTCACGAAGGCAGGCGCGACCGAGCGCAACGGCACCGGGAAGCTGTCGAGATTGATCACCGGGGCTTTGCCGTTGCGCGCGCGGCTGATCATCGCCTTGGCCGCGATGGACAACGCCTCGGCCCGGTGCGGCGGCGCCAGCCGGGCTGTCACCGCATCATGTGCCATCCAGGCGCCGTACCCGACCACGCGATCCGTGTCGCCGGTGATCTGTCCCGAATGGGTCAGCGCCAGCCGGGTCAGCCGCATCCCCTTCGCGCCCGCCACCTTCAGAAACGCCGCCAGGGGCCGGTACCCGCATGCCTCTCGTGCGCCGATGCCCGAACCATCGAGCTTCTCGACCGCCTGAGCCGTTGACAGGTCGATGCGCGATGCCTCGTCGCCTGTCAGAAAATGCGTCAGGTCGGTCGAGATGACGATCAGTGTCTCGCCGCCGCCCCAAACCTCGGTCAGGATCTCGGCCAGCCGGTCCGTCGCGATGTCACCGACGACCAGCGGAACGATTGTGAAGCCGGACAAGCGATGCTGCAGGAACGGCAATTCGACCTCGATCGCGTGTTCCTGCGCGAAGGCCTCTGGCACGACGTTCACATCCGGGTGCTGCAACAACTCGGCAACCGAGGATGCCGCGACCGGGACCTCGCCCTTCGGTGTCGCCAGCGCCTGCGCGTCGTGCAGCGCCAACCCCTTGAAGGCATGACGGTGCGACGGACCCAGCACGACGACGCGCTGTATCTTGCGCCCGATGACCGAGATGCCCGCTGCCGCGACGGCGCCCGAGAACCGATAGCCCGCATGCGGCAGCACGACTGCCTTGGCCGGTGGCACGTCCAGTTGAGGCGCCTTGTCCATCAAGGCCTGCACGGCCTGCCCGAGAACCGAGGGATCGGCGGGATAGAAACTGCCGGCGACGACCGGCTGGTGAACGGACATCTCGCCTCGCTTCATGGCTTCTGATTGCGCAGCCGCAATCATGTGCTGCTATGATGCGAGTTGCAAACACGAGGTTGCCGCCAGGAGGCTTCCATATGGACCAGATCTCGGGAACCGTGCCCGGGCGCTATTGGGAGGCGCTGGACGACGGCCGGATCGAGTGCCAGGTCTGCCCACGTTTCTGCCGCCTGCGCGAGGGGCAACGGGGCCTGTGCTTCGTGCGCGCGCGGCAGGACGACGAGATCGTCCTGACCTCCTATGGCCGGTCCTCCGGGTTCTGCATCGATCCGATCGAGAAGAAGCCGCTGAACCATTTTCTGCCGGGCACGCCGGTGTTGTCCTTCGGGACGGCGGGCTGCAACCTGACCTGCAAGTTCTGCCAGAACCACGACATGTCCAAGAGCCGGGAAATGGACAAGCTGATGGCTCAGGCGTCGCCTGATGCGCTTGCCAATGCGGCGGTCAACGCGGGCGCGCGGTCGGTCGCCTATACCTACAACGATCCGGTGATCTTTCTCGCATACGCGGTCGATACGGCCAAGGCCTGCCGCGCGCGGGGCGTGAAGTCGGTCGCCGTGACGGCGGGTTATATCTGCGATGAACCGCGGGCCGAGTTCTTCGCGCACATGGACGCGGCAAACGTTGATCTGAAGGCCTTTACCGAGAAGTTCTATCACAAGCTGACCGGCGCGCATCTGGCCCCGGTTCTGGAGACGTTGGAATACCTGGTGCACCGGACCGATGTGTGGGTCGAGATCACGACGCTGCTGATCCCGGACGAAAACGACGGTGCCGCCGAGATCCGGGAGCTGTCCGAGTGGGTCGGGTCGCGACTCACCCCGGATGTGCCGGTTCACTTCACGGCGTTCCACCCGGACTACCGGATGGTGGACAAGACCAGGACACCCGCCGAGACGCTGCTGAGGGCGCGGTCGATTGCCCGCGAGGTCGGCCTGAACCACGTCTATATCGGCAATGTGCATCACGCCGAGGCGCAGTCGTCTTATTGCTCGGGGTGCGGGGCGAAGGTGATCGGGCGCGATTGGCATCAGCTTTCGGACTGGCGCCTGACGGACCATGGCCATTGCACGATCTGCGACACGCCGTTCCCTGGCGTCTTCGACGGACCGCCGGGGACGTGGGGGAGAAAGCGGCAGCCAGTGCGGATCGTCTGAGCGACGGCCTGTCGCGTTGGCGTTGGCGTTGGCGTTGGCGTTGGCGTTGGCGTTCGAGCCGAGATCTCCAGACCCGGCCCAAATCGTAAGCACTTGATACGGGTCAAGGTCGGTCCTCTGCGATTCCCTAGGATGCCCGGACATTGCAAGGGAGACGTCTGCCATGGCCAAGATGAAAGCCGCCGTTGTGACGGATTTCGCCGAACCGCTGGAAATCCGCGAGGTTGAGAAACCCGTCGCGGGCGATGGGAAGATCGTCGTCAAGATCGAGGCATCCGGCGTCTGCCACACCGACCTGCACGCCGCACGCGGGGACTGGCCGGTGAAGCCCGCGCCGCCGTTCATCCCGGGCCACGAGGGCGTGGGCGTCGTCGCCGAGGTCGGCCGGGGGGTCACCTCGGTCAAGGAGGGCGACCGGGTCGGGGTGCCGTGGCTGCACCATGCCTGCGGGCATTGCACTGCCTGCGTGACCGGGTGGGAGACGCTGTGCCGGACCGAGCCCGAATACACCGGCTACACGATCAATGGCGGCTTCGCCGAATATGTCGAAGCAGATCCCACATATGTCGGGCACATCCCGGATGGCCTGGCGTTCGCACCGGCAGCGCCGATCCTGTGCGCGGGTGTGACGGTCTACAAAGGGCTGAAGGAGTGTGATCTGCGCCCCGGCCAGTCCGTCGTGATTTCCGGCATCGGCGGGCTCGGGCACCTGGCCGTGCAGTATGCGCGGGCGATGGGTCTGCATGTCATCGCCGTCGATGTGGCCGAGGACAAGCTGGCGCTTGCGCGGAAGCTGGGCGCAGGCGTTGCGATCAACGCGGCGACGCAGGACCCGGTCGATGAGGTCGCGCGCCTTGGCGGTGCCGAGGGTGTTCTGGTCACGGCCGTGTCCAACTCCGCGTTCTCGCAGGGTGTCGGAATGCTGGCACCGGGTGGCACCATGAGCCTGGTCGGTCTGCCGCCAGGGGACTTTCCGCTGAACATCTTCGATGTGGTGCTCAACCGCAAAACGATCCGCGGCTCGATCGTCGGCACGCGGGCCGATCTTGCCGAAAGCCTGTCCTTCGCGGCCGAGGGGAAGGTCGCCACGCACTACGCGACCGACAAACTGGAGAACATCAACGCCATCTTCGGCAAGATGGAGCAGGGCCAGATCAACGGGCGCATCGTGATGGAAGTGTGAGGTTGGCCGCAGAGGGCACCTGCCCCCTGTCCGCGCCGCGCGGTTTCAGCGCTGATCCGGCGGGATGTCCTTGAGCCGCTCGACATGACGCTGGATGTCCTCGGGCGTGAAAGACAGCGACTTGCGCTCGGTGCTTGCAGGATGGTGCCCCAATCCGACTTCGCGCTCGGGCCGCCAGGATTTGCGCGGGCGGATCGGGCGTTCAACGAAGCCGCCGCCGCAGGTCGGACAGACGTTGTGCAACACCTGTTCCACGCAGGTACGGCAATAGGTGCACTCGTAACTGCAGATGCGCGCATCGGCGCTGTCCGGTGGCAGATCGTGGTCGCAGAGTCTGCAATTTGGGTGCAGTTTCAACATAGCCATCCTCCTATTCAGCCGAGAGGCTTGATAGATCAGGATCTGCTATGGCAGGAATGCCAATATGCCCTCGATTTCCGCCAAACCCCCTGAGCACCCGATCCCGGTTGCGCTGATCGTGTTTCCGGGGACCAAACTGCTCGACATGGCCGGGCCGATGCAGGTCTTCAGCGATGCAAAGTGCGCAGACGGACGCCGCGCGTACGATGTCGATCTTGTCTCGGAGTTCGGTGGACCGATCGAGACGGACACGATCTGCGCCGTTGAAACCGTTTCGTTCGAAGACGTGCCCGATGCCCGATGGGATACCGTGTTGATCTCTGGCGGCAACAGCGCGCTCGAGGCCGCGAGATCGGTCCGGCTTCTCGACTTCGTCGACCATACGTCCAGATCTTGCAGACGGTTGGGGTCGATCTGTCTGGGTGCTTTCATCCTGGCGGCGGGCGGCCACCTGACGGGCTTGCGCGCCACGACGCATTGGGACGGCAGCAGGAAGCTGATTGAATGCTATCCAGAGATTTCAGTCGAAGATGACGCGATCTTCATCGAAGACCATGGTATCTGGACGTCTGCAGGCGTGACCGCAGGCATCGATATGGCATTGGCCATGGTCGAACAGGACCTGGGGCCAAGCGAAGCGCTGAGGCTGGCGAAGTCCCTTGTCCTGCATGTCAGACGCGGTGGCGGACAGAGGCAATTCAGCAGTGCGCTGGCGACGCAACACACCGGCGCGCGCACCCGATTTGCCGATCTGATTTCCGACATGGCTGCCAATCCAAGACAGGATCTGTCCGTTTCGGCGATGGCTGCACGATCCGGGATGAGCGAACGAAACTTCGCGCGGGTCTTCGTGTCGGAGTTGGGAACCAGCCCGGCGCGGTTTGTGGAATCCCTGCGCGTCGAGCACGCCTGTGACATGCTGCACTTCGCCGATGCCGCGCTGGCCCACGTGCAGGATCACGCCGGTTTCGCGAACGCCGAACAGATGCGGCGGGCATTTCAGCGGTGCAAAGGCGTCTCGCCGACCGACTACCGGGCGAAGTTCAGCCTGCGCGACCCTGCGCGTTAAGCCAGTTCGATCGCGACGGGCACCGCCCGGCTGAGCGTATGGCCGACGGGCGATGTGCTGGTCACCTTGTCGTGCAGGGCCTGCAACGCCTCGGGATCGGCGTCGCTGTCCAGTTTGACGCTGACCTTGATGTCGCCAAATCCGGCGTTGCCGTCCTTCAGACCCAGAAAGGTGTGCAGATCAAGATCCCCGGCGACCTCGATGGTCATGTCGTTGATGGTGATCCCGGCGGCGGTCGCATTGGCGGCGTAGCCGACCGCCAAGCAGTTGCCCAGGGCGCCGAGCACTTGCTCGACCGGATTGGGGCCGGTGTTGGTGCCGCCGAGTTGCTCGGGCTCGTCGGATTTGGCGGGGGCAAAACCGCGAACTGTGGCTTCGGACCGGAAACCACCATTCCATTTCACCTCGGCCTTCCATGTCGTGTCGGCGACATGCGGCTCTTGGCTGATCTTTTCGGCCAGGCTCGCCACCTTGCCAATCTCGACATCGTTCAGCGTTTTGGTGATTGTTTCAACCATCAGAGGATCCTCCCTAAGCGCATCCGGCTCGCGCCGTTTTTGGGTGTCTGTTGCCGGGTGCGGTGGCCTGAGAGTAGCCTCCGTCCCGGTTGCAGACAATGATCAAGCCTCGAAGACCGTTGGCGGCTGGTAATGAGACAGGCATCCTGTAGCCTGCGGGCGGCTTCTGCTGCATCGGGGATCGGATGACTTCGCCTTCGGATCGACTTCAGCGCACGTTCTACATCGCGGGTCTGGGCGTGCTGGTCACCGCCTGCCTGTGGCTTGCGAGCGCGTATCTGGTGCCCATCGCCATTGCGATCTTCGCCTATCTGCTGATCAACGCATTCTCGGCGTCGCTGCAAAGGGCGCCGGTGATCGGAGCCTTGCTGCCGAAGTGGCTGGCGAAGCTGTTCGCGATCGTCGCACTCTTCGCGCTGATCTCGCTGTCGGTCCGCGTGATCGTCGACAACGTGGCCGAGCTTGGCAGCGGTGTCCCCGCCGGCCAAGGCGTGCTGCTGGAGAAGTTCGAGGCGATCATCGCGCAGCTTGGCGTCGATCTGGG
>ERZ1740062.406-NODE-406-length-24661-cov-4.884134_pt1 | contig 24661 bp, 27 predicted proteins | sample MGYA00581741_ERZ1740062 | MGnify/ENA primary metagenome ERZ1740062 (study PRJEB43018, sample SAMN04849747) | marine metagenome | isolation source: floating plastic debris | place: Pacific Ocean | collected 2008-09-01 | study: EMG produced TPA metagenomics assembly...
TGTAAACTTGTTCTTCGGTAGTATTCTTTTGCTCTAAAATCATTTCTTGTTTCTTTTCCTCCGACAATTGCTTTACATCATCCTTAAAATTAAGAGTTAAGGTCTCTGTCGTAGTAGTGCCACCATTATATTCATTGGGCACGCCATCCAAAGATTCAGCAGCTGCGGCCAGCGCCTCCCGATAACCGGTTTTGAAGTCTTTTGCCTTGCTACGGCCTTCCATGGTACGAAATACTTCTTCTCCCCTACAATTCTTGAATAGGATAATCACTTTGGTAGCAAACAAAGTAGAATTGTCTTCCACGTCCGCTTCAAGACCTAAACAACGATTCATAAAAAGGTCGTTCGGCATTACATCATCATAAACTGGATTAAAACCTCTTTGTTTTAGCAAAAACTTGATTAAAGTGCTGGTTTGATGCTTGTTTTGTGCATCATACGCATCGAATTGTTTGGGTATGATAATATACTTGTAATCCGTAAACTGACTATATCCGGAAACCGAAAAAAAGGTCGTGAAAACGATAATAAGTAACCAATGCTTCTTCATGTCAAGGTAGAAATCAATTATCGTTCCAAGATAGAATATTAAAACCAAACTGTAAAGATGCATAGTTTGAGTCAGCAATATTTTGGTAGGATAAAAGATTGTCTCCAAGAATGTAAAATTGCACAGGGCCAGCGTTTAAAGCAAGCCCTAATCCTACATTTGAAAAAGAGTATTTATCAATGGTATAGGAAGTTTTTACAGAGAAATTTCGACCAAACCGTCTTTGATAGGAACCGGTCAAGGCTGCTTGAACGCCCAACGGACGTTTTATCATGTACAACAATCCCCCTACACGATTGCGATAGTATTGTTCCGAACTACCGCCCCTCACATTGATGGCGCAACCGCAGTTTTCTCTTCTGGTTCCGCTTGCACCCTCACCCCAATCATGGGTTATGGAACCATAGAGTTTTACAGGGCGTAGCATAATGTAATTATCTTCATTTTCTTCAAATGGAAGGGCCGCTTCGATTTCATCTACCAATTGTTGCCAACGATCTTCTCCTATGCTATTGATATCCTCTGGCAACAAAACATTTATCCCTTCATTAACGGCACTACCTTCTAAGGTATAAGAAAGCACGTCCTTGGAATTATAGATAAAGCCCAAGTCTAACACACTACCACTAATTTGGGTTTGTTCATTCAATTCATAGGTAAAACCCAAGTCCAAACCTAAGCCCAAATTACCACCCAAAAGTAGGCGGTTGGTGAACAAGCTAGTCAAATCCTCTCTAGTCGTATCGGTATCATCACGAAGGATATCACGTATCTCATTCAGCCCAGCGGTTTGGAGTCCCATATCTGCTGTGATGCTATTGGATAGGATATTGTCTTCACCCTCTGTGGTCAAAAAAGTTCCTTGATTGTTGGTCGATTTAAAGTTGAAAATATTGGAATACAACTTTGCTCGGAAGCCCAAGGTTAGATTATCCTTTACTTTTTTACGTATGCCAAAATGGAAAACATTGGTCATTTCCCCTCTTAGATTCAAATCACCCAAGTCGAATTGCCTTCCAATATTGGGACCTCCGTTTCCATCAAACGCAAGTCTAGCCAAATCTTCAGGCCAATACACAATGATATCGGTCTCCCCATACATTCCAAAAGAGTAATAGTTTTCAGGTCTGTTCTTTCCCTGAAAACCAACATAAAACGCCTCTATTTGACTGGTTATGCTGAAATCGTCTCTTGAATTCATGCCGTCGAGCATGCGCTCTCTGACCTTTAAGTTGATATCCACTCCGTCATCGGCAAAAATATCGTTTACGGTTACTCCGCTAGTAGCACCTTGGACCATGAAACCAGAAATAACCGGAACCCCAACATGCCATTTGTGGTTGGTATCCGCGCCAGGATTGACCATCAAACTTTGAGGAATTTCATCAAAATCAAAGAGTAGTTGCCGGTTTTGACTGCGCATCAATACACTTGAAAAGAACAAAAAAATGAGTATCCCGTAAAACTTCATTTGACCTGCACTAAAAATTCTGCTGCTGATTTTAGGCTGATTTTGGGTTCGGTCTCAGTAGAAGTACTGGTGTTGTCACCAAGATTTACCCCTGTGACTCTAAGGTCTGTGGTGTTGATAAGAATGTCCAATGCTTTTCCGCCAGCTCCGTATGCCACATCACGGGTCAATAAGGCTGTAGGAGCAGCTGGAATATCAAACCGTTCGGCATCCAAAGCATTGCCACCAGCATCCAAAAATTCAATGACCAAGGTTACTGGTTTACTTGTGGTGTTTTCAATTTCATAAGAGATGGTGCCCTCTAATAAACTTTCAGCAACAAAACGTTCGGTAAAGGCATCAAAGTTGAATGTTTCTGAATAAAAGGCATTTACAGCGGGAATGGTATTGATGAAGGGTTCGGTAACTTCTACCGAAAAAAGGCTGGAAGCCACCAAAGGTGTTATTTGGAGGTCATCAAACTGGTCAAAATTCTGCTTATCAGAACACGCTTGAAAAGACAAAAAAAAGGTTATCCAAAGCCATGGAGATACCCCTAATTTCTTCATCATCATCTACCCATTTAGTTATTGTTCTAGGGATAAACCCTAAGTACATTAACTTCATAAAATGTTTTTTATTTCACCTAAGGTGTTAATGATTTTACCCAAATCGTGAAGCGGTTCTTGGGAATCTTGCAAGTGAATGGTTTTCAATCCTAAATTAAACGCCCCTTGAATGTCTGCCTCTAAATTGTCTCCAACCATAACTGAATTGGAAGGTGCTGCGGATGCCATTTGCAAGGCTAGTTCAAATATTTCTGGATTAGGCTTTTTTACCCCGGCCATTTCAGAATTGACTACTACATCAAAAAACTCCATAATTCCAGAATTCTTAAGCTTTTTGTCTTGTATTTCTTGAAAACCATTGGTAATGATGTGCAAATTGTATTTGGGAGCCAAATATTCCAAAACTTCCTCGGCTTGTGGGAGCAAATTCCCAAATGATGACAAATATCCAATATACTCATCAGAAAGTTTATTGATGATTTCGTCCTTTACTCGAATACCCATGGCGTCAAACGTATGCCGTAAACGATTATAGCGCAAGGCTGCTTTGGTTATCTTATTTTCCCGGTATTCCTTCCAGTACGCAAAATTGATGGAACGATACTTTTCCATAAACCCATCCAAAGATGTTTCGATTCCATTTTGTGGTAAAATACGTGCAAACGTTAACTCGGAATTCTTTTCAAAATCCCATAAGGTATGGTCCAAATCAAAAAAAACATGGGTTACTCCGGTCTTAAACATAGTATCGTTTTAGTAGGGACTCATAAAGCTTGAGATAATCCAATCGCTTTTGCGTACCCAAGAGTTCATTGGAAAAAACTAGGTTTAACTCACCATGAAGTCTACGAACGCTATCGAAAATAGGGTCTAACTTTTCAAATACTTTATCGCTTTTCTTGAATTTCTGCAATGCGTAATCATGCATAACAAAAGGGTGGACGCGAAGCGGTTGTTTGGCCTCAACTCCAATATCATAGAATGGAAAAGGGGTGCAAGTACCTGCGCGAAACCCAATTTGATGGGTATATCCCATACTAAAATCAGAGGTAAACTCTGCTTCAATTAATGTTCTATAGGTCGTGGGTACATTTACGCGGTTGTAGCGCAGCCGTGCAAAATGTATGGGACGATGAATTAATTCGCCCAGCCTTTTCTTTTCTTTTTTTAAGACCTCTAGATTTGTGGAAGATGCAAAAGAGGTACTTAACGAAACCACCGCCCTATCCGCTACGGCCTTGATAAGATATCCAAATTTTAAGTTGTTCGGGGAGATATTCTTATCGTGTTCACCATAAGCAGCAAACTGAAAAAAGAATAGTGGTTTGGCGCGGTATTTTTCATGCAGTGCCAACAAATGTTCAAAATTATCATACGGGTCTTTTTGCATCCCCAATTGAACTGCAGTTCGTTTCACTAGACTTTTGAGTCTTAGCCTACTTAAGTCGAGTAAATATCCTCCCAGCGCTCGAGAAAAACCCCTTCGTGCATATTTATGTGAAACAGTAACATTGACCATGGGGGTGAAACGATAGGGTTTTGGCGAAGCCTTTATTTCAGGAAAACGAACTTTTAGCAATTCCAACAATTTGTACGCCCATAAATCCACTACAGGCAAATGCAAAAAACCCGATTTAAAACCAATGCTTTCCTTTGCGGGAAACCTTCCCAATCTATCCTTAACATGGGGTAGATATTCTTCATAACGACTCAACATAAAAAAGCTAGCCGAAAACACATCGTAAGGAACCGAGCTGGTTTCGTCACAGGCAAAAAAACACGGGACATTATCCCAATTGGATATGCTTATTTGAATATCATTAATCCCTTTTTCAAAAAGCAAATCGTTGCTCCGAATGAAAAACTCATTCTGCAATGGCTTTTTGGTGTAGGTAAGCTTTGGACCAGTATGCTTTATAAAGTCTTCGACCTTACTAGTAAAACTTACTTCTATCCCTAAAATTCCGGTAAAAAGATGTTTGCCAACATAAGTAAGGCGATTGGTTATTTTGTGCGTATATATGAGCAACATGGTTTAAAGAATTCCACTATCGGCGAAACTAAGATACGAGTCGTTGGCCATAATAAGGTGGTCTAGTACTTTTATATCGAGTGCATCTGCAGCAAGTTTGAGCTTTTGGGTAAGTTGTTTGTCTGCAGAGCTGGGTTTTAAAGCGCCAGAGGGATGGTTGTGCGCTAGAATAAGCCCTACAGCACCCAATTCCAAAGCCTGCTTGAGGACCAAGCGAACATCGACCAAAGTACCCGTAATACCACCTTTGCTCATTTGCCCTTTGTGAACTACTCCATTCGCGTTGTTGAGATAAACAATCCAAAACTCTTCATGTTCCAGCTCTGTCATGGTCGGAAATAACAATTCAAAAGCACTTTGGCTATTGGTAATATAATCGGGCTTCGGTGCCTGGGTAATTCGTCTTCGCCTACCAATTTCGAGCGCCGCAGCAATGGTCACGGCTTTTGCCTCTCCAATGCCATTAAACCGCATTAATTGATTGATGGATAGTTTTCCCAATAGGTTTAAATCATTTTGCGATGCAGACAAAATGCGTTTGGATAAATCCAAGGCACTTTCGTTTCGGCTGCCGGAGCCAATAAGTATAGCTACAAGTTCTGCGTCGGAAAGCGAAGAGCGTCCTTTTTGGACGAGTTTTTCTCGAGGTTTGTCATCATCGGCCCAGTTTTTTATGGACAAGCTTATGGAGGATTCAATCATGAAAAAAGATTTGGGCAATTTACCTTGCGTTTCTTCAAATGTATAAAACCCTACATGGCAATTACATTTACAAATACTTATCTTTAATTAAATGGTTACAAGCGTTTGGAACCACTTACAAATGGTTAAAATCAGACGAATTGCAAAAGCTGGAAACCTTTTTTTAATTATCTATACATATCGGACACAATGGCTTAATCCTTTTCTAGTACTACCGTATTGTAACCTTACTATCCTTTTTTACCATTATTGTTTAACTAAGCAACTATCAATAGTTTTGTAACTATAATTAGTATAGCTTTTGAATTTATGTTATGAAATACTTTTCAGTACTTGATATAACGTCTAAAACAGATGAATGGATTCCAGATTATTTGCCTACTGCCAATAAACTAGTTGCAAAACACGGCGGCAAATATCTTGCGTGCACTGCTTTCCAAAGAAAGATTGGTTTTGGGAGTAGCCTCTGGAGACCGTCCTATTGAATATCCCGCGTTCAATCAAAATCTCCAAGATAAAGCAGCATTGTTTCAAGATAGTTTCTATTATCTTAAAGCGTTACAACGAGACTACCCGCGCTACCAATCCAAGTTTTATGGCGCCACTACAGGAACCATAGACCTAATGCCCAAGTATGCCCTGAAAACACCAATGTTGGTAACTGGACACTCAGGGCAGTCCCTAGAATGGATAGCCGAACATTCGGATGGTTGGCTGTATTATCCAAGAGACTTTGGAACATTGCGAATGGTGATGCACCAATGGAGGGAAGCACTTTCAGAAACCAGGAGTGAATGGAAACCGTTTATGCAATCGCTGTACGCGGATTTAACAGCCGATTCGAGCACTAAGCCTTCACCTATCCATTTAGGTTTTAGCAGGTAGGGAATATTTAAATACGCACTTGAAACTTCTTGAATCGCATGGGGTTAACCATGTGATATTGAATTTAAAGTACGGTTCGAGACCGGCTGATGAGGTCATAGAAGAAATTGGAGAAAAAGTAGTTCCAAACTTCTCCTAACAAACCAATGCGCTAATGTTGGATATCATTTTGAGAGCGTTTAGGAAGCCTTACTATCTTTATGAAGTAAAAATGATTCATCAAAACCCAGCCTCTTTTCTATGTTCATTGTAAATCTCATCTACAAAGTTGAACTCCAAAAAATTGACGAACACCTTGAAGCGCATGTTAAATTCCTGGATGAACAATACAAAAAGGGATACTTTCTAGCTTCTGGTCCCAAAGTACCAAGGAATGGTGGCGTTATCTTGGCAAATGTTGACGATAAAGACGAATTGGAAAACATTATTGGCAAGGACCCTTTTAAAAAGCATGATTTGGCCCTTTACGAAGTGATTGAATTTATCCCCAGAAAAACTACTGAGGAACTTGCTTTTTTAAGGAATGGGTAGCTCACGCCATAAAAGGCCATTCTAAGGGTTACACGAAAGGATATTAACTTGCAGAGAGGAATATCCTCCAATCAATGCTTGAAATCGAACAAGTTTTTATTTTCACTGGGGTTGTTTTGACCCTTTTTTTTGCAGTGCTTTTACTTACTGTGAAGCGTTTAAGAAGCAAAGCGAATGCCTATCTTGCGGTTTCCCTTCTATGTATTTCCCTGATTATGTTGAAAATCAATGGTGTGCTAGAAGACACTATCGTAGACATGCTATTTGATTTTTTCAGAATCGAATATCTTTTTGCTGTTTTACTTTACAATTATGTTTCCAAGGTTTTAGAGCAATCCATTTCCAAAATTACCCACGTTTTACTTTGGCTACCTTTCCTTCTTTTTAGCGGGTTGTATACGCTTGTAGCGATTGAAGATAGATTTAGTTTCGAAGGTGTTTCACCTTTGCTTGAAATAATCGAACCTTTTGAAATATATCTCATCATAGGGTTCAACAGTTTAGTGGTTTTGCTTTTTACTCGAAAAGTTCAAAATAACAATAGTAGCAGCAGCTTCAAAAAATGGATTTATCTCATCTCCTTCGGTCTTATCGGTATATTACTTTCCTTTTTCATATTGGAAATCATCGAGTTGTTTTTCAATGAATATTATGGTGGATATCTTCATACCGCTATGGCCTTGTTCTTTATTATACTAAGTTATTTCGGGGTGCAACGTCTACAGGTCGAGAACGAGAGACAACAAATTCATGCCCTACAGAAAAAGAAACAAGTCACGAATCAAAAAACAAAATCCAAAAGTGCCCAGAATCATTTTGAAAGGTTGAAGCACCATATGATTGAAAAGGAACGCTTTAGAGACATATCGTTGAATCGTGAAACTATCGCCGCAGAGTTGGGATTTAGTCCTAGTTCATTGACCCGCATTCTAAAAGAAGAAGGACAAATCAGTTTCAATGATTTTGTCAATTATCATCGCGTGGCCTTCGCAAAAAAAATGCTTGTTGATGAAGCCTACGATATGTTTTCTTTGGAAGCTATTGGCAAAGAATCGGGATTTAAATCAAGAAGCGCTTTTTATAAGAGCTTTCAAAAAATAGAGGGGGTTTCTCCAGGAGTCTTCAAAAAAGACACCACTTTGTCCTGAATTCTCTCAAATACCACAATCCGATACACACATAGCTCCTTCACCTGCACTATTTCCGTAAAACCTACGTCTTTTTAGCAAACGCATATGTAATCTTTAATTATTTGAACATGATGAAAAAAGTCAAAAAGGTTTTAACACTAATGGTTTTGGGTTCACTTCTTCCCACCCTTATGCTATGCAGTAGTGATGATGAAGGCACTATGAATACCAATAATCCCCCAAGTAGCTCAAAAAACAAAATCATGCCTTTGGGAGCATCGCGAGTAGCTGGTGCGAGACCCGAATACGAAAGCTATCGGTACGAACTGTGGAAACTATTAGTTGAAAATGATGTGGAATTCGATTTTGTGGGTACAGAAACAGACAATGCCATTTATCCAGATTTTAACGGACAATCTTTTGACCGCGACCATGAGGGGCGTGGCGGAATCTCTTCCGGAGGCATCCTAGCCGAAATTGACCTTTGGCTGAATGATTTGGGAACAGCTCCCGATATTGTCCTCTTCAGCTCTCCCGGAGGCAACGACGGTATTGACCAATTGCAACAATCTGTCTCGAATATCAACGCCATTATCGATATACTCCAAGCGGCGAATCCCAATGTGATTGTCTACTTGGAACTCCCTGCGCCACCCCTAGTCAGCGAGCAGACTACAGAGTTCGTGGCGTACTACAACAATGCGCTCCAATTGCTCGCTACAGTTGCGGAAGAACAAACTAGTACAACTTCACAAGTACTCACCATCGACATGTCCACCGGTTTCAATGATTCCTTTTTAGCTGATGATGTGCATTACAATGAAGCAGGAGCTCAGTTCATTGCCAATAGGTATTTCGAGACGTTGCAAAACATACTGAACTAACTTGCAGTTGAACTTCGCTTTAGCAGAGTAAAAGCCAATTTATTCCCTGCAAAATAGGCCACATTTAAGTACCTTCAATCCCTGGTTTGAAGCAAACATTCTATGAATAAAGTAGCGATTTTTGGAGGTACTGGCTTTATTGGTTTAAGTCTTGCGAATCATCTCAAATCGAAAGGTTTGCATCCCATTTTAATTGCGCGTAATGCCCCAGACAAATCGGTTGCACACGAATTCGTGAAATGGGATGCAAATTCGCTGGGTGATTGGACGGAAGTTCTTGAAGATAGTATCGCCTTAGTCAACCTTGCGGGACGTACGGTGGATTGCATTAAAACACCCGACAATTGCGATGTCATTTTACGTTCACGCGTGGATTCCACCAAAATCATTGGAAAAGCGCTGGAAAAAGCTCAAAATCCTCCAAAGGTTTGGGTTCAAATGTCGACAGCCCATATTTATGGCGACCCTCCTTCCCAAATGTGCACTGAAACCTCTTCGTTTGGTTATGGCCTGGCGCCTTTTGTGGGTAAGGCTTGGGAAGCCGCTTTCGAAGAGGCATTGCCGAAAACCATGCGCGGGGTAAGATTGCGGACGAGCTTTGTCATTGGAAGGAATGGCGGAGCTTTGAAAAGCCTCAAAAAAATCGTAAAAATGGGCCTTGGCGGCACGGTAGGCACTGGAACACAAGGGATGAGCTGGATACATGAATACGATATGAATGCCATCATCCACCGTGCTATTGCTGACGAAACCTTTAACGGTGCTTATGTGGTCAGTGCGCCAAACCCGGTATCAAACAAGGTGTTCATGCGCCTGCTACGAAAGAAAATGAAGATGCCTATTGGTCTGCCCGCTCCTGAATTCTTGGCGCGTCTCGGTGCTAGACTGTTGTTCAGAACAGACCCTGAACTCGCTTTATATGGACGTTATGTAAAGTCCGTTCGACTGGAAAAAGAGAAATTTGTTTTTAAATTTCCAGTATTGGAAGATGCTTTGGACGATTTGTTGGACTAAACTTTAGACTTTGATTACGGACCTCATCAGCGATATTGCCAAAATCACGGTGTTTTTGTTGCTCTTTTTAGCAATATTCCTATTCACCGTGAAGGGAAAAAATAGGCGTTCGAATGTGCTTTTCGCTTTGTTTTTGATAGTGACCTCATTCGATATGTCCGTACTGTTTTTAAGCGATTTTTATACCGAAAACCTATCTGCAAATGACTTTCGGGTAGCGTCAGTACTTCTTCAAATGCCTTTGTTTTATTTCTATGTAAAAACCATCTGCTATCACAATTTCAAATTGCACTGGCAAAGTCTTTGGCACTCACTCCCATTCTTGGTTTTTATTGTGCTTTTTAGCACTGTAGGGATGACCGACCAAAACTTTTATTGGTATGGAATAGCAACCCAACTACAATACTACGCATACATTGTTGCGGTATTGTTTACACTACACCGCTATAAAACCCTTAAACTCCAAAATCACTCGCTTCATGATGAAACCTACACCTGGTTAATGACCACTACACTCTTGTTTCTTAGTGGTAACTGTTTGGTCTTGTTTCGAACGGTATCGGAGTCCTATTTCGATTTGGTTAATTTAAACATCTTGAACCTTCTTGTTTCACTTTTTGGTTTATTCGTCATTTGTTGGTTTGTTTTAAAAACCATGCGTACACCAGGTCTTTTCAGAGGCATCGACCAAAAAATCAAGCCATTGAAGAAAGAAGTCCTGGAGGACAAAACGGAATATCAAGAAGAAATTCAACAGTTATCTGAATTTATGTCTTCCATAAAACCTTATCTGGAAGATACGCTGACCTTGCAAAAATTAGCGGAGCAGATAGGTATTCCTGAAAAGCAACTATCCTTTTTAATCAATCGTGTTATCGGGAAACACTTTTTCGATTATGTGAATGGGTATCGAATTGAAGAAGCCAAAACGCTTTTGAAGGATAAAGAACGAAATATTCAGCAAGTAATGTATGATGTCGGGTTTAATTCAAAATCTTCCTTCAATACCGCTTTCAAGAAAGATACTTCACTTACCCCATCCGCCTACCGTGCGGCAAATCCATAGGAAAATAACCCTCATTCTTCCCCTTATTTCCCAGAAAAAGGGTTCGACTTCAGAAAGTGGAACGTTTTGCTTTTTGAACTATAGCAAATTTGCTTGAAATGCAAAGGAGTTATGAAGACAAGACCAAACCGAAAAGAAACAGTTCTCGACAAATCACTTTATCAGTTACAACTTGAAAAACTAAGGGCGTATATGTCCCAAAAAAAGCCTTATCTGGATGACACCCTGACCTTGCAAAAGCTGTCGCAACAAACGGATATCCCCAAAAAACAGCTTTCTTTTTTGCTCAATCGAATTATGGGCAAGCACTTCTTCGAATTTGTGAATGCATATCGCATTGAAGAAGCCACCAACCTTTTGAGCAACCAAAAGCTGAACATTAAACAGATTATGTATGCCGTAGGTTTCAATTCAAAATCATCGTTTAACACCGCATTTAAAAAACATGCGGATTGTACACCCACTGCCTACCGAACTACCAATCTTTAAGTAGGTTCGACTTTTTACTCATACCCCTTTCCCAATAAAAAAAGGTTCGACTTTCTGAAGTGGAACCTTTAGTAGGTTTTCTTGAAACAAATTTGTTCTCAAACAAAATATCATGAAAACAAGACGAAATCAAATCAGTTTAACCTTTTTATTATTCCTCCCAACCATTCTTCTTTTTGCACAGCAATTCAATTCTAAGGTATTGGCTAAGGTCGACTCTATTTTCAATGCTCAGTTCACTAAGAATGGCCCTGGCGGTGCTTTCGCAGTTTTAAAAGATGGGGCGGTAGTATATAAAAACACCAAAGGTCTGGCTAATATGGAGTATTATGCCCCTATCACCGACACTACCGTATTCAACATTGCCTCCAACTCCAAACACATGACCACATTCTTGGCATTGCAAATGGCTGATGAAGGAAAGTTCTCTTTAGAAGATGATGTTCGCGACCACCTACCAGAATTAGCGCATTTGAAGCATAAAATAACGGTGAAGCAGCTCACCAATCATACACATGGTCTACCCAACGTAGACGAGTTGAATCAGTTCAAGGGAAAAGATCGAATGACAAACTCGGAGATTTTAGAGATGTTGTTTGAAATCCAAACCTTCAATTTCAAACCAGGAGAGCACTATGTATACAGCAACACCGGATATGTTCTTTTGTCTGAAATCATTGCACGAAAAGGCGAAAAACCTTTTGAGGTGCTTCTAGATGAATACCTTTTCGGCAAATTAAACATGAACAGCCACGCGATTGGAAATTTCAACCAAATTGTGTCCAACCTAGCGGACTCTTATGGGCAAACCTCAAAGGGTTTTCAAAAGAATCCGCTTACGTCAAGTAATATGGGGGCTTCGGGTGTACATGCAAATTTCAACGACCTTATTGCTTGGGCAAAGCACTTCTATAATCCCCAGATAGGTAAACCTTCTTTTTGGAAAGAAATGGTAAAACCTACAGTTTTGAATTCAAAGAAGACCATCGAATATGGCATGGGCCTACAGTTTGAAAACTTCAAGGGTGTTGACATTGTTTTCCACGGGGGAGGTACTGTTGGGTATCGGTCTTACATACTACATGTACCCGGAGAAGCCCTATCATTTGTTTTTTTGGCCAATGATGGTGGGTTTTCTGGTTTGGATGTGGTTTATGGAAGTTTGGAAGTAATCTTGAACGATTCGATTGAAGAAGAACAATCCACTTTTGAAACTCCGCTTACTCAGTATGAAGGTACCTACGAATTAAATCCTGGGGCATATTATACCATTTTTGCTGAAAAAGACTCCCTGTTTTGGAAATCTCATGGGAGTTCTGAACGATTGTTCCTTCCTCGCAAGAATAACAACGCTTTCACTTTTTCTCCGATTCCTTACTCCAAACTTACCTTCTACGATGACCGTTTTGATTTGCGCATCGCGGACTTCAATTATCCCTCTCCCTGAATAAACCCACCATCTCTGGAAATTAAGAATGAGTCATTGAAAAAATAAGTTGGAATATATCAGAACAAAGCCCACGATGTCATATACGAATTAGCTTGGGAAAAAGATAAGTTGGTCGCTTATGTACCAGGTGATATACGAATTGTTTTGGACCCCTTTTCCGAAAACAGTGTGTATGGCAAAAACAGTTTTTTCGGAAGACTCATTTTTAGCTTCGATTCAGAAAACAAAGTTTCTGGTTTTATCTTGTCAAGACAAAATTTAAAGAACATCCCTTTTGTGAAACGCTGTGAAAATGCGAAATAATATCCTAACTTTACGCGTGTTGGTGTTTCAAGTTTCTTGTATGACTTCCCTAGAAACTTCAAATGCCAATCAACCATCCAAACTTTCCGTTACGCAAACACAAGATTCGTTGTTGAAAACACAATTGGAACACATTGCCATTGCAGACCAAACCTTATAACAAATAAATCACTAACTCCTAACACCTATACCATGAACAAAACACCCATAAACCGAGAACATGCAAGAATGGACAACGCAAATAGACCAAAACACCCAAGCATTTGAAACCACTTTTAGAGATGTAACGCTTGAAACCTTAAATTGGAAACCCAATGATGAAACCTGGAGCATAGCACAAAACCTAGACCATTTGATTATTATCAATAGCAGTTATTTTCCAATCCTTGAGGCCTTACACGAAGGAACCCATAAAACACCTTTGGCGGGCAAGCTGGGGTTTTTGGTATCTTTTTTTGGTAAAACCGTCCTGAACGCCGTGCAACCGGATAGAAAGAAGAAAATAAAAACCTTTCCGCTTTGGGAACCGCAAAACAGTACCATCTCAGATACCATTTTAGATGATTTCAAAACACATCAAGAAGAGTTGAAAACCGCTGTTTTAGATGCATTGCCTTTTGTGGAACGCGGAGCGGTAATCGCATCACCGGCCAATAAGAATCTGGTATATACTCTTGAATGTGCTTTTGATATTATTGTGACCCACGAGCAAAGACATCTGGAACAAGCTAAAGAAGTATTACAAATAATGAGCGCCACAGCCAACAGATGATGCAAAAACAATTGGTTTCTATTTTCCTAATACTCCTTTGTGTATACAGTGCACATTGCCAAAAATTTGCTCCAAAAACAGGCAAATGCCTTGTTTTCATTGGGCAAGATTTAAGTGCTACTGGAGGATTAGACAACTATTCCCAGGGCTATTCCGACCATTTTGAAACCCCAGCAGGTGTAACCGTTTATACCAATTTATCGCCTGGCGCAGAGTCCTACGGCTATTACAACAAAGGATTGGATGGCTTAGAGACCAAAGCCAATTGGGGTGCGGGAGATAGTTGGGCAAATGCTTATCTACAAGACAGCACATACACCAAAAGTGCTTTGGCAATAGGTTTGTCATTGGTCAACCATGAAAAAAAGATAGGCAAAGGTTTACATGATGACTTAATTACTGAGTTAGGAACATGGATAAAGTCCATAAAAAGACCGGTATTCTTGCGAATTGGTTATGAATTTGATGGTTGGGACTGGAATCATTATCAACGCAAACCCTATCTCAAAGCATGGGAACGAATCCATACCATATTTAAAAAGCTACAAGTTGACAATGTGGCTCTGGTTTGGCAATCCAAAGGAACCGGTTCCGACCAAAAAATACTGGAAGCGTGGTATCCCGGTGATGCATTAGTGGATTGGTGTGCCTACTCCTATTTTGGATCGCCAGACACTGAAATGATTCATTTTGCCCGAAAACACAAAAAACCCGTTTTTATTGCAGAAGCTACTCCGTTGCGTCAATCAGAGAATCTTTATTTTGAAACCGACCTCAAAAAGGAAAATATGGGTCCAAAAATTTGGAAGGAATGGTTTGAACCCTTTTTTGCCACCCTCGAACAGAATGCTGATGTAATAAAAGCTTTTAGCTATATCAATGCCGATTGGTCATCCCAACCCATGTGGATTACGAACCCAGTATTTCAAAAAGTGGATGGGCGTTTACAGGTGAATGAATACATCCGTAAAAAGTGGAAAGCTGAAATGGAGAAGGAGCGTTATTTGAATGCAGAAGATATTTCAAATCGTTTCACAAAATAAGGTGGTGTTACAAAAACAAAGATGATTTGCTAAAAACTCTATTTCACTCGGTACTTACCAAAAAATAAATACGCTTTTTTGAACATACTCTTCTGAAATGGAATATTTTTCGCTTATGATTTCCAAAAGAATTCCTTTTTCGCTCATCACCTTTACTTTTTACCTTTTTTCCTGCAACGCCCAAAAACCAATAAAAACCATGTATCCTATTCTTGAGAATATCTCCGTGAACGCCAATATTCCCTATAAAACCATTGATGGGACGACTCTTGAATTGGATGTGTACTATCCCGCAGAAAAGTTGGGCGAAGAACCTTGGGATAAGTTATCGGAAACCAAAAAACCAACCTTAATCTATTTTCATGGAGGTGGTTGGGTTGAGGGCGACCGGACATCTCGTTTTCTGAACCTACTTCCTTATCTAGAAAAAGACTGGTGTGTAGTAAATGTTGACTATCGTCTGTTAGACCAAACCCATGTTTTAGGCTGTTTGAATGATTGTATCGACGCCATCAATTGGGTCAAAGAAAATGCTGAAAAATACAAGTTCAATCTTGATGAGGTATACCTCTCCGGGGAATCCGCTGGTGGACATTTGGCCCTTTTGGCTGGAATGCGCGATAGTTTCGAAGACGCTGATGATTTTGTGCACAAGAAAGAAATCCCTATCGCTGGAATCATCAATTGGTATGGTATCACCCACATGCAAAGTGCCATCGATTTCTGGAATGACAGCGGGTATACAAAAATGATTTTGGACCCTTGGAAGGGCGATGGCCAAATCTATCTGGACCTAACCTCGCCCATAAATCATGTAACGGCTTCTACTCCACCCATTTTGACCATTCACGGTGATGCTGATGTAAACGTCGAATTTGAGCAAGCTAGTTCCTTTCATAAAGCATTGGAGGCGAAAAAAGTGAAAAACGAGTTAATCCGAATCCCTGGTAAAAAGCATGGTAATTTTTCCGCTGAAGAATTGGAAATGGCTTTTGAAAGCATTTGGAAATTTTACAGCATTGACTAATCCAAACCATACCCACACCCAAAAACACCAAAAATGAAAGACAAATTCGCGCCCATAAAAACCATCCATTTCGCACTATGCACAGGTGCCGCTTTAGTCTACTTTTTACTCGGCGAGGTCTACAAGTTGGATTTTCTTGATTTACCTGAAATCGATACTACAACGCTGATTTACCTTATTGTACCTTTTTCGGCATTGTTTGCCAGCAATTTCATGTACAAGAATATTCTAAGGAAGGTGGACCCAAAACTACCTATGGAATCCCGAATTGGAACGTACCAAACCGCAGTAATTGTCCGATTGGCCATTTTGGAGGGAGCAGCTTTCGCAATCCTTTTTTTAAAAAAAGAACTTTTGGTCATTGGTCTGTTTCTGATTATCTACATGGCCTTTTTAAGACCATCAGAAGACGCCATGAAACGTGATTTCCATTTAATGGGAAAGTAAGACAGCCTATTTTAGCGTATTTTTTAGAAGGGCAAGTTGTATTTTTAAGACAAACCTATCCTTATGATGCTCACCAGTGAAGTAAAAAAGTATGTCGACCAAAGCGTTTTGTGTTGGTTGGCCACAGCAGCGATGGACCATATGCCCAATGTCTCCCCAAAAGAGGTTTTCACTTTCTTTGATGACCAGTACCTTATTATCGCGAATATCGCCTCTCCAAAAAGTGTTAAGAATATTCAAGCCAATCCAAAGGTATGTGTAAGTTTTATTGACATATTGGTGCAAAAAGGGTTTCAACTAAAGGGAGCGGCTACTATAGCTTCCAAAAAAGATTCCGGTTATTCTGAAATGGAAGCCAAATTGCTTGAAATCACCCAAGGCAACTATCCCTTTTCAACTATCACGAAAATAAAAGTGGAAGAAGTGCGCCCGATTATTGCGCCGAAATATCACCTTTACCCCGATACCACAGAAAGCCAACAAATAGAGAGCGCTAAAAAAACCTATGGTTTTTAGTAGGATAAGCTGTTGTAACATTAACCTAAAAGCATGGAATTCAATCTGAACAAATCCATAAGTATACTGGAAAGGACCCCATCAGTACTTCGCGAACTATTGACGGGTTTGCAACCGGAATGGCTTCACGGTAACGAAGGAAAAGATACCTGGAGCCCATATCAAATCTTGGGGCACTTAATTCATGGTGAAAAAACTGACTGGCTGGTACGTGCAAAAATTATTTTATCAGACCTCCCAGACAACACCTTCCAACCCTTTGACCGTTTTGCGCAAGACAAAGACGATTCCAAACCTGCTCTTGATTCGCTATTGAACACCTTTGAAAGTATTCGAAAGGCAAATCTCTCCGAACTCAAAACCTTTGGAATTGATAAGGCCGCCTTGGTAAAAACAGGAATACATCCAGAGCTGGGCATCGCCACTTTAAAGGAATTACTTTCCACTTGGACCGTACATGATTTAGGTCATATCGCTCAAATAACTCGAGTGATGGCAAAACAATATCAAGGAGAAGTTGGGCCTTGGAAAGCCTATTTGGGAATTCTAAAACAGTAAAAGCTACGGCAATTCACCCGCTTTGAGCAAAAGGGCTACTTTCTCATTCCATTCGAGCTGTTTTTCCCGGTTTCTGGAAAAATTGGTCTCCCAGTCATAGAGTTCTTGATAGTCTCGAAGTTCCCTAAGGATGTCTTTGTAAATCTTTCGAATTTCTGCTTTTACGTTATCTGAAAAAGAGGTCCGTTTCAGTTTATCACGCATCTTGCGCGCGAACAGTTCCGCGATATCAAAATGCAATTGCTCGTGTCCTAAAATAAAGTCATCGCAAATATCCGGTTTGTACCACGACTCATTCGGATAGAAAAAACAACTCACGGTAAAATCAAGTTTTACTTCATGATGGATAAGGTTCGCGGAATACTTATAGCTGATTCCACTAGCCGTAGTGGCCGCAGGAACGGCGGCTGGAGGTACTTTTCCCTTAAAATCAGACCACTTGAGTTTTTTGTTAGGTTTCCATTCAATAGTTTCCTGAATTTCTTGTCCGAAACTAAGGGTACAAATAAACAGAAACCCAAAAAGCCAGCTTACTTTATCCAATGGAACTCAATTAATTTCTCGATATCGGGGTGTAAGCTTTGATGTACAGGACAGGTATTTCCAGTACGTTCCAGTATTTTTTTGTCCTTTTCAGAAACATCGGAAGGCAATTCCAAACGCACTTCGATTTTAGAGATTCTTCTAGGATTGGAGGCCATATGTTTGGTCACTTCAGCTACAGAACCTTCTAAATTGACGTCCATATCACGTGCTTTGATGCCCATCACGGTTAACATACAACTTGCCAAACCCGTGGCAACCGTATCCGTAGGCGAAAAAGCCTCTCCTTTACCATTGTTATCTACAGGGGCATCTGTTATAAACGTATTTCCGGAACGTAAATGTTCGCTAGTGGTTCGTAACGCACCATTATAGGTTACTCGCGACGTCATCTGATTTGATTTGTTTGATTTGTAAACTATCGTACTCCATCAGGTATACCGCGCGGTTGTGATATCCTGAAGACCAATCCTTGTGATAATCAAAGCAACTGCCACTGTATTCGGTTACCCCAATGATTTTTGAGGTTTCAAAAAGATTGTTTTTATGTGCCAGTTTAAGCAGCACATCCATGGTCATGTCAAAACCACGAGCAGCATAACGGTTGGGCGCGAATCCATATCGGGATTCATACTGCTTTGTAAACGCACTTTCATCCGGAAGCTTCAAGAATGAAGGATAGGTAAACCGCAAATTAGATAAATGTGTTTTTGAAATAGATTCGTTCTCAAACGCATTACTGTAACTCGTGGTAATCATTTTCACTTTCACATCTTCTGTATTGGAAGAGTTCAAAATAGAACTAACACTTGAAATCAAACTAGATTGCGAAGTCTCCAAAAAGACCCAATTATCTTTTGTTTTTGAAAGTTGTCTTTGGAACTCAACCAAGTGCAACGACTTATCCTTTATGATTTTTGCGATTCTTGCCACGGGAAAGGCGGTAATTATAGAATCGTAGGCTTTCTGATGGGCAGCATCTGCTATAATGATAACATTTTGATCTTTGTACTCGGCTTTCATGTGCGCCAAGACCTTTTTTCGCAAAACGTCATTATTGGGCACGGAATAAAATACATTACTATGTCCTAAATCGCTATCTGAAGCCGTGGGGGATATCACGGGTATGCCCAAAGTAGACGTTTTCAGCGCAACAACATCGAGAGCTTTGGCACCGACAGGACCTATAATGGCACCAACGTCATTAAAATCATATCCATTTACAAACTGGGCAACTTTGGCTTCGCTCAATTCCGTGTCAATCGCCTTAACATTCACAGAAACTCCCATTTTCTTAAGGGAATCCAAGGCCACCATGGCTCCTGAATAGAAGCCTAAACTTAGGCCAATATCATTTCGGGTTGCAATTTGATTGTTCGTCTTTTTGGTATCGTTCAAATTGATACGGTCTAAACGGAACGGAAGCATATAAACGACCTTTAAGGTGTTGTCCACATTGATACTATCAACCAAATTGACCTTATCCAGAATCAAAGCATTTTTAACCTGCAAACCGTTGGATTTGTTCTTGGGCAATTTGAGCACCATTCCTGCTTTCAATCCATTTTCCAGTGCCGGATTAAGGGCAAAAAGCTCTTCGCGAGTAATATTTAGATTTTGGGTAAGCCTGAAAATATTCTGTTTGGGCTTCACCTCGTAAAAAATGAAGTTGTCCGTATTGACCGCTCCAGCATCCAATTTTTCTTTCGGAAGTCGAATCACCATCCCTTCTTTTAAACCACCCAATTCCATGATTTCAGGGTTTAGCTTAACAATAGAGTCGGAAGGAATTCCATATTCCTTGCCCAAACTATATAAGGTCTTTTTAGGCGGAACGGTGTAGGAAACAAAAAGGTCCACTTTTTGTTCTTTCAGACTATCCCCTTTAGGTCTCGGCACCTTTAAGCTTTGCCCTGTCGCCAAATAGTCTACACTTGAACTTAACTCTGGATTCAATTTTACCAAGCTGTCCACTGAAATATTGAATTTGTGGGCGATACTCCATCGGGTCTCCTTTGGGGCAACGGTATACGTATCAAAATCCAAGTCACGCTCATCATCAGGGTCTGGTTTAGCGTATTTCGGAATTTGGAGTACCATGCCTTTTTTCAAAGGTTCAGCATAGAGTTGCCTGTTATAGCGTTTCAATTGCTCTTCGGTAATCTCATACTGTTTTGTAATGCCAAACAAGGTTTCCCGCTTCCGTACGCGATGTCTGGTATACCCAATAGGCTTTTCTTCTTGGAGTTCCTCTTCGGTTTGTTCCGTTTTGGTTTCCAAAGGGCCTTGGGTAGGAATAATCAAAATCGTATTGGCCTTCACGTCGGCGGCAGTTTTGATTTCCTTGTTCGCTTGTAAAATACGGTACGGGGTAACGCGGTATTGCCGAGAGATGGACTGAAGTGATTCTCCTTCGGCTACGGTGTGCGTGGTATACTCTTGCCCAAAGCCTTGAAATACCAAGGCAAAAAGGGCCAAACATAAAAGTGCAATAGATTTTTTCATTCCCATTCAATAGTTGCTGGAGGCTTCGAACTAATGTCGTAGACTACTCTATTAACGCCTTTTACCCTATTTATTATTTCATTTGAGGTCTTTTGAAGGAATTCGTAGGGCAAATTCACCCAATCTGCAGTCATTCCATCCGTGCTTTCCACAGCGCGAAGGGCTACACATTTTTCATAAGTACGTTCATCACCCATAACCCCCACACTATTAACGGGCAACAACATTGCTCCTGCCTGCCAAACGGAATCATAAAGGTCCCATTTTTTCAATCCTTCAATAAAGATGGCGTCCACCTCTTGTAAGATAGACACTTTTTCTGGGGTAATGTCACCCAAAATCCGAATGGCAAGCCCAGGACCAGGAAAGGGATGCCTGCCTAAAATATCTTTCGGCATTCCCATGCTAGCCCCTACGCGTCGCACTTCGTCCTTAAAAAGAAGTTTTAGAGGTTCAATGACTTTAAGCTTCATGTAGTCAGGTAAACCTCCCACATTATGATGACTTTTAATTGTTGCGGATGGCCCTCCAGTTGCAGAAACCGATTCGATAACATCCGGATAAATCGTCCCTTGGGCCAACCATGTGGCATTTTCCACTTTTTGGGATTCATCATCAAAAACATCGATAAATACGCGACCTATGGTTTTTCGTTTTTTCTCAGGATCGGATTCGCCTTTCAAGGCATCCAAGAAACGTTGGGACGCATCTACACCCTTCACATTCAAGCCCATACCCTGATATTGTTCCAAGACCATATCAAACTCATTTTTCCGCAACAATCCATTGTTTACAAAAATGCAATGGAGTTGGCTTCCAATGGCTTTGTGCAATAACAATGCCGCAACGCTGGAGTCTACGCCCCCAGAAAGCCCAAGAATGACATTTTCATCTCCAATTTCCGACTTCAACGAAGCTACCGTGGTTTCCACAAAGGCGTCTGGAGTCCACTGGGCGTCCAAGCCTGCGATATTCACCAAAAAGTTCTTTAAAATGTCCTTGCCTTGGGTCGTGTGATATACTTCCGGATGAAATTGGATTCCGTAGGTGGTCTCTCCTTCCATCTTAAAGGCTGCGTTCTCTACATCTTTGGTACTTGCCAAACGTTGTGTATTCTCCGGTAAGGTTTTTATGGTGTCGCTATGGCTCATCCACACCTGTGAACCGGTATCAATTCCTTTTAAAAAGGCATCTGAACCATCCACGAAGGAAAGATTTGCGCGACCGTACTCGCGGGTCGCTGACGGCGCAACATTCCCGCCATGGAAGTGAGCTAAATATTGAGCCCCGTAGCAAATGGCTAACAAAGGCTTTTTCCCTTTTATTTCTGACAAATCTGGATGGGGAGCACTCTCACTGCGCACCGAAGAGGGTGAACCCGAAAGGATTACCGCCCCATATTCATCGAGGTTTTCGGGAATTTTGTTAAAAGGTTTGATTTCAGAGTAAATGTTCAGCTCTCGAACGCGACGTGCTATCAACTGGGTGTACTGAGAACCAAAATCAAGGATGAGTACATTGTTCTGCATGGGCAAAAATAGCAATTTGCACCACTTGAAAAACTATCTTTTTCGGTATATTTATCACCAATCCTAAACCTACCGATATGAAACATATCACTGCTATTATTTTTGGCATTGCCATCGTTTTAGCTGCCTTTTTTTTAGGAGATGCCTACGTAAAACGAGCGCATCCACCCCAAATGATTTCGGTTACAGGGCTTGGAAACGAGAACTTTACGTCTGACCTGATTGTTTGGGAAGGTCGTTTCTCAGCTTACAGCCCTTATTTGAAAGATGCCTTTGAACGTCTCAACGAACAAAAGGACATTGTTAAAAACTATTTGGTCTCCAAAGGCATTCAAGAAGACAATTTGATATTCAGTTCGGTTCAGACCTTGGAACGTCGCGACAACCAATATGAAAATGGGAATTATGTAGGGACCATTTTTAGAGGTTATGAACTGAGTCAGTCCGTACAAATTGAATCGGAAGACGTCGCATCGGTTGAAAAAGTATCGCGTGAAATCACAGAACTACTCAACAAAGGCGTACAGTTCAATTCATCACCACCCCGCTACTATTATACCAAGTTGGCGGATTTAAAAATCGAAATGATTTCAAAAGCCACCGAAGACGCGCGTATTCGTGCAGAAAAAATTGCGGAAAACGCCGGAGGTGCTTTAGGGGAATTGATTACGGCCCGGATGGGTGTTTTTCAAATCACTGGGCAAAATTCTGGGGAAGACTATAGTTGGGGCGGTGCGTACAACACTGCATCCAAAAATAAGACGGCCTCCATCACCATGCGACTCGAATATAACATCAAGTAGCTTTTTTCTTAACATAATTCATCATTTCTTTGTCAGCCAAAACCGACCTATTATGATCAAAGGTTTCATTTTTGATTTGGATGGGGTCATAACCGATACAGCAGAGCAACATTATGTCGCCTGGAAAAAACTATCAGACCAAATGGGTTGGCAGTTTGACCGGGAGCTTAACGACCAACTCCGCGGAATCTCTAGATTGGATTCCATCAAGGTAATACTCGACCATAACCAAATTGAAATCTCCGAGGAAGAATTGAACCACCTTGCCACGGAGAAAAACGAAAAGTACGTGGAAAGCTTGGACGAAATCACACCTACGGATTTTCTACCCGGTGCTGAAGAGTTGCTTACCCATTTACGCCAAGAAGGATTTAACGTAGCGCTGGGAAGTGCGAGTAAAAATGCCAAAAAAGTACTGGAACAGCTGAACGCTGTGCGCTACTTTGATGTTATTGGGGATGGCAACAGCGTTTCCAAAAGCAAACCAGCCCCAGCCATTTTTCTTAATGGCGCTGAAAAAATGGGGTTACAACCCGAAGAATGTATTGTTATCGAAGATGCCGAAAAGGGAATTGACGCGGCAAAAGCAGGTGGATTTTATAGCGTTGGTATTGGACCGCAGGACCGCGTTGGCCATTCTGATTTGCGTTTTGACGAAATGTCACAGGCCACATTATTTGAAATAAAATCTTATTTTAAAGACTTGTTTTAAAAGGTCTTTACAAATGAAGAAAATACTTTGTAGCATTCTGCTCTTTGCAGTCATGCTTAATGGTCACTCTCAAGAAGACGGTTGGATCCTATCTGCTGGAAAAGTTGACAAATACACGGGAATCGTTGCTGCTAACGGAAGGATTGGCATACTGCCTGAAGACAAACCCTTCCAGACCAAATCCATCATTCTCAATAACGTCTACGACAAAGAATCCCCTTTAGGTGTTAGTAGAATTCTCCTTGGAATGAACTTTGCCAAATTGGCGCTTGAAATCGATGGGGAACTCATTGACGAAACCAATGTATCCGATTGGAAGCAAACCTTGAACATGAAGACCGCTGGCTTTACCACTAGCTTCACTTTCAAAGATAAAGCCAAGGTTTCCTATACCATTTATGCTTTGCGTAACATTCAATATTCAGGGTACATTGATATTAGTGTAGCGCCACTGAAAAATATTTCCCTAAAAGCAACTGGGATTATTGAAACCCCAGATGAGTATCATAGTCCCAATAGTACTTTTAGAATATTGCAAGATTTGGAAACCACCATGCCCATTTTGCAAACCGTGGCCGAGAGCCGTTTGGGGCGGCATATGGTTGGTACTTCAGCAACCTTTATTTGGCACGCCATTAATTCCACTCGTGAACATCAAAGGCCTGAATTGACCCATGAATTGGAGTCAGCGTATGACAACCGATTGTCTTTTGAGCAAGAACTGAAAAAAGGCGAAACTTTTGAGTTTGCTTGGACCGGAGCAGTATGCAGCACCCAGGACTTTGAAGACCCACAAACCGAATCTGAACGCTTTGTGATTTTCAATTTACTAACACCAAGAGAAGACCTGTTGAACCAACACAAATCCCTTTGGGAAGACCTCTGGAAAGGAGACATCGTCATTGAAGGAAATCTCCAAGACCAACTAGATGTGCGTTTAGCCCTATATCATCTATACGCTTTCTCGCGTGGGGACTCTGATTTGAGCATCGCGCCGATGGGATTATCTTCCCAAAATTATAACGGTCACATTTTTTGGGATACCGAACTTTGGATGTTCCCTCCTTTGTTGATGCTGAATCAAGATATTGCCCGTTCGCTAGTGAATTACCGTTCAGACCGATTGGGGAAAGCCTAAGAAAAAGCCATCA
>ERZ1740062.407-NODE-407-length-24656-cov-4.432015_pt1 | contig 24656 bp, 17 predicted proteins | sample MGYA00581741_ERZ1740062 | MGnify/ENA primary metagenome ERZ1740062 (study PRJEB43018, sample SAMN04849747) | marine metagenome | isolation source: floating plastic debris | place: Pacific Ocean | collected 2008-09-01 | study: EMG produced TPA metagenomics assembly...
CCGGCCGCTGTTCGACTATTTCCGGCAGCAATTCGCTCAGGTGACCAACCCGCCTATCGATTCTTTGCGCGAACGCATCGTCATGACCTTGCAGACCAACATTGGGCGCGAGGCCAATCTGTTCGAATTGTCAGCGAGCGACGCAGAGCATGTCATCATCAGCTCGCCGGTGCTGTCGCATCGCAAGTGGCGTCTGCTCGTGAGCCCGGCAGTGTCCGGTGATCGATCCGCGTTTATCGATCTCAACTACGACGAAGAGGTGCCGCTGGCGGACGCGCTGGACGATATTTGCGCCCGCGCAGCGAGTGCCGTTCGTGATGGCAACATGCTGATCTGTTTGTCGGATCGCTACCTCGAAAAGGGCAAGCTACCGGTGCACGCTTTGCTCGCTACCGGTGCGGTCCACCATCATCTGGTCGATGCGGGTTTGCGCTGCGACTGCAACCTGCTGATCGAAACGGGCTATGCGCGCGATCCACATCACTTCGCCTGCCTGATCGGTTACGGCGCGACGGCCGTGTACCCGTATCTGGCTTACCAGGTGCTCTATGACATGGCCCGACTGGGCAAGATGAGTAATCATCTCGATGGCACACCGCAGTTTGGTCGCAACTATCGGCGTGGTATCCGTAAGGGGCTGTTCAAGATCATGTCCAAGATGGGCATCTCGTCAATCGCAAGCTACCGTGGTGGGCAGTTGTTCGAGATTGTGGGCCTCGCGCCCGATGTGGTCGAGCGCTGCTTCCGCGGCACTGTCAGCCGCATCAAAGGCGCCGGGTTTGACCATCTCGCCGAGGATCAGCAAGCGCTGGCGAAGCTTGCGTGGGCGCCGGGTATACCCGTCAATCAAGGTGGCTTGCTGCGCTACGTGCATGGCGGCGAGTACCACTGTTATAACCCGGATGTCGTGGCGACATTGCAAGCGGCGGTGCGGTCCGGCAACTACGACATTTACAAGCAATACGCCGAACTCGTGAACACGCGACCGATTTCGACACTGCGCGATTTGCTCGACGTTCAGTTTGACACCACGCCCGTGCCGATCGATGAGGTCGAGCCGGTCAGTGACATCGTGCGACGTTTTGATAGTGCGGGTATGTCGCTCGGCGCTTTGTCGCCGGAGGCACATGAGGCGTTGGCGATCGCGATGAATCGTCTGGGCGCACGCTCCAATTCCGGCGAAGGGGGTGAAGACCCGGCCCGCTATGGCACCGAGCGCATGTCGCGCATTAAACAGGTCGCGAGCGGCCGATTTGGCGTCACCGCCGAATACTTAGTTAATGCCGATGTGTTGCAGATCAAGATTGCGCAGGGCGCAAAACCGGGCGAGGGCGGTCAGTTACCCGGACACAAAGTCGATGAGACGATCGCGCGTTTGCGCTACGCGAGCCCGGGCGTCGGCCTGATTTCGCCGCCACCGCATCACGACATTTATTCGATCGAAGATCTCGCGCAGCTGATTTTCGACCTGAAGCAGGTTAACCCGAATGCGCTCGTTAGCGTGAAGCTCGTCTCCGAGCCAGGCGTCGGCACCATCGCGGCGGGTGTCGCCAAGGCCTATGCCGACCTGATTACAATTTCAGGTTACGACGGCGGCACCGGCGCGAGCCCACTGACCTCCGTCAAGTATGCTGGTAGTCCTTGGGAGTTGGGATTGTCCGAGACCCATCAGGTCTTGCGCGGTAACGACTTACGGCACAAGGTCCGACTACAAACCGATGGCGGTCTGAAGACCGGTATCGATGTGATCAAGGCGGCGATGCTCGGCGCCGAGAGTTTCGGCTTTGGTACGGCGCCGATGGTCGCTTTAGGTTGCAAGTATCTGCGCATTTGTCATCTCAATAACTGCGCGACCGGCGTTGCAACGCAGAATAACGTGCTGCGTAGTGAGCATTTCGTGGGCCTGCCAGAGATGGTGATGAATTTCTTCCGCTTTGTCGCCGAAGAAACCCGTGAGCTGATGGCGGCGCTCGGTGTACGACGACTGGACGAGCTGGTCGGTCGGCATGAATATCTGCGAGCGGCTGAGGGACAAACCGCGCGACAGCAGGCGATGGACCTGTCGCCGATCATCTCCGACGGTGGGCTGGCTGACAGCAAGCCAAGATTCTGCACAGACCCGAGCAACACGCCGTTCGACCGCGGCGAACTCGCCGAGCAAATGCTGGCCGATTGTCGCGAGGCGATCATTGCGAAACAGTCGCTGCGGCTCGGGTACGAAATTAGGAATTTCAACCGCTCGATCGGTGCGCGCGTGTCCGGTGAGATCGCGCGTCACCACGGCAATCTTGGTATGGGCAATGCGGTACTCGATATCAAACTGCTCGGCACCGCAGGCCAGAGCTTCGGTGCCTGGAATGTCGCCGGTTTGCACATGACGCTGGAAGGTGATGCTAACGACTATGTCGGCAAGGGCATGACCGCTGGCCGCCTGGTTGTCCGACCGCCTGCCAGTAGCCGCTTCGTCGCACGCGATACCGCGATTGTCGGTAATACGTGTTTGTACGGTGCCACCGGGGGCGAGTTATTTGCCGCGGGTCGCGCCGGCGAACGTTTCGCTGTGCGCAACTCGGGCGCGGTCAGTGTCATCGAAGGCGCAGGGGATCATTGCTGCGAATACATGACGGGTGGCGTCGTCGCCTGTATCGGCGATGTGGGTGTCAACTTCGGCGCCGGCATGACGGGCGGCTTTGCTTATGTACTCGATATTCATCGCGATTTCGTCGATCGCTATAACCATGAGCTGATCGACATCCACCGCATGTCGCCCGAAACGATGGAATCGCATCTGCATCATTTGCGCGGGTTACTGCAACGGCATATGGAACTGACCGGCAGTGTCTGGGCCGCCGAGATTCTCGAAGACTACCGCGACTTTTTGCCACGGTTCTGGCTCGTCAAACCGAAGGCGACGGAGCTACGCAGCCTGATGACATCACTGCGACAGGCGGCCTGACCATGAGTGAGTTTCCATTACAGTTCCTCGACATACCGCGACGCGATCCGGATAAGGCGCCCGCAGATATTCGCGTCCAGCACTATCGTGAAATCTATGGCCAGTATTCCGCTGACGAAGCCGCTGACCAGGCAGGCAGATGTCTGAATTGTGGCAACCCTTACTGTGAATGGAAGTGCCCGGTTCATAACTACATCCCGAACTGGCTCGAACTCATTCGGCAAGGCAACATCATGGAGGCCGCGGAGCTCTCGAATCAGACGAACTCACTGCCTGAGGTGTGTGGACGCGTTTGCCCGCAGGATCGTTTGTGCGAAGGCGCATGCACATTGAATGACGGTCTCGGGGCGGTCAGCATTGGCAATATCGAGAAATACATTACGGACGAAGCTTTCAAGCTTGGCTGGCGACCGGACTTGTCGCATGTCGTCGATCGTGGCAAACACGTCGCTATTGTCGGTGCCGGTCCTGCAGGCTTAGCCGCCGCTGATGTCCTCGCGCGCAACGGGATTCGTTCGACGGTTTTCGATGCCTATTCGGAGATCGGTGGCTTGCTCACTTTCGGCATCCCGCCGTTCAAGCTCGAAAAGGAAATCGTGCGTCGGCGTCGCGAGATTCTGGAGGGCATGGGCGTGACGTTTGTTCTGAATACACGCGTGGGTGAAGACGTCGCGTTTGCGGATTTGTTGAGCCAGCACGATGCCGTGTTTCTTGGCATGGGCACGTATGCTTACGTGCGCGGTGGGTTTCCGGGTGAAGATCTGCCTGGTGTGCACGATGCGTTACCGTACCTCGTGTCCAACGCTTACAAGACGTTGGAGCAGCATGATGCCGTTGACCCCGTTATGAATCTCGCGGGTAAGCGCGTGGTCGTACTCGGCGGCGGAGATACCGGCATGGACTGCAACCGCACGGCCTTGCGACAAGGTGCCACTTCGGTGACCTGTGCGTATCGGCGCGATGAGCAGAACATGCCGGGTTCCCGGCGTGAAGTGGCCAATGCCCGCGAAGAGGGCGTTGAGTTTTTGTTCAATCGACAACCGGTTGAGATCATCGGCACGGACCATGTGACCGGCGTTAAGGTCGTGACGACACAACTGGGCGCGCCGGACGAATCCGGGAGACGTCGACCCGAGCCCGTGCCGGGCAGCGAGCAAGTGTTGCCTGCGGATGCCGTAATTATCGCGTTCGGGTTTCGGCCAAACCCGGCGGACTGGCTGGCTGATCACGAAGTCACGACCAGCGAGAATGGTCGTGTGACGGTCAGTCGAGATCCGATTGTCCCGTTTCAGACGAGCAACCCGAAAGTGTTCGCAGGCGGTGATATGGTGCGCGGTTCGGATCTTGTCGTGACTGCTGTTCACGAAGGTCGGGAAGCGGCCAAAGGGATCACTAACTTCCTGTTGGGTTAGCCAGTCGTCGCGTAACGGCCGATTGTGACTCTGTCAGTCTTCGATGCCCATCAGAAACGTGAGCGGGATACGCAGGCGTCGTTGCCAGGCGTTTTCGCTGTGATTTTCCACGGGAAACGCTCGGGTCTGCCAGTCTTCTGTCGAAAATCCCAGTTCTGTCATCACGGCGTCAACCGTTTTCTGGTGCGGCGGATAATAACTGTCGAGATCCTGATCGCCATGATCGAAGTAGATCTTGTGGCGTCCCGGCGTCGGCAGTTGATTCCGCAGGTAATCGGCAAAACTCTGTGGGATCGGATTGTCGGTTGGTGAAAACGTGCCGAGCCAGTGTGTCGACAGGCACGCTGCGCCGCCGAAGACATCCGGGTATTCTGAAAGCGCGTAAATCGATATCAGACCACCCATGCTGCTGCCGGCAATAAACGTATGTTCTGGCGTCAGTGCGACCGTGAAGTTTTCATCGACGTACGGTTTCAACTGCTCGACGATAAAGCGCAAATAGTTGTCCGAGTCGACACCATCCACGAACAACTTTGTGGTGGGGTCGCGCTGCAGTGCCAGATATTCTGCTCGCTTGCCTTCCGGCAGCGATTGCCAGGGTTTTTCCGGGAAATACTCGGTGTGTCGGCGCGCATCACCGTTGTCGAGCGCAACCACAATATATGGGCGTGTCTTGCCGGTGGCGATCAAAGCCGTCGCCGTCTCGTCGACCCCCCATTCCTGTCCGTTCCAGGTGCTCGTCGCGTCGAACAGCATCTGCCCATCGTGCATGTACAGCACATCGTACGGTGCTTCACGCGGGTACTTCGGCGGCGTCCAGACGCGCACCGTGCGCGCCGGTACATAGTTCTCGTCAAAAGCAGGCAGCGTCACAAGCTTGCCAGCAAACAGTGGCTTCTGCTCGGCAACGGAGGCGCAGCCGACGAGCAACAAGCTAGCGAGTAACAACGTCCTCAATGTAACTTCACCGATGCGCGCGTGGCCTTATAGATTCGGTCGCCAAGCATAATCAGCAGTGTCGAGAATCGACCGTGAATGGCGGCCTGATGCATCCGATACAGCGACAGATAGACCATGCGCGCCACCCAGCCCTCGACGAAAACCGTCCCGCGAACAAGATTTCCCATCAGATTGCCAACCGTCGAATATTTGCTGAGCGATACCAGGCTACCGAAATCACGATACTTGATCGGCTTACTGGCTTTGTTCTTGCGGGCTGCCAGAATATTGCGCGCAGCGATACTCGCCATTTGATGAGCGGCCTGAGCGCGCGGCGGTACCTCGCTACCATCCGCAGTCCGACATGAGCAGCAGTCGCCGATTGCGTAAACACTTTGCAGACCCTTGACGCTCAAATCGTCGTGCACTTCGATTCGGCCAAGTCGGTCGACCGGTAGGCCGCAGTCGGCGAGCCAGGCGGGGGCTTTGACGCCCGCAGCCCACACGCTGATATCGGCGGCGATCGATTCGCCTTCGTTGGTGTAAACCGCGTCTTCGCCCACTTTCGAAACCATTGTTGAGCAATGCACGTTGACCCCAATGCGCTGCAATTCTCGCTCGACAGAGACGCCGATACGTTCGGGCAAGCGCGGCAGTAACCCCGGCGCCGCCTCAATGATGCTAACGCTCAGGCGTTCTTTGGAAAAATGTTCGAATCCGTATTCACGCAATCGTTGCACGACATTGTGCATGTCCGCGGCCAGCTCAACGCCGGTCGCCCCACCACCGACGATCGCGACGGACAATGTACCGCTGGTCGATTGCAGATTCGTTTTCTGCAATTGGTTGGCGAAATGACGGTGAAATTTCTCCGCCTGCTCGCGGGAGTCCAGCTGGCGTGCGTGCTCGCGCACACCTTCGATGCCGAAATCATTGCTGTGGCTACCGACCGCGACCACCAAGGTGTCATAGCGAAAATCACGCGCCGGCATCAGTTCCGCGCCATTGTCGTCGAGCATCGGCGCGAGCCAGACGCGTCGATTCGGTGTGTCGATGCTGGTGACCGTACCCAGCATGAAATTGAATTTGTGTTTGCGTGCCAGCATCAGATAGCTGGCTTCGTCGTGATAGCTGTTCATCGAGCCGGTCGCCACTTCATGGAACAGCGGCTTCCAGATGTGCGTGGGGTTCTTGTCAATGAGCATGACTTCGGTGTTTTTGTCGCGGCGGAGTTTGCGTGCCAGTCGCACGACAAGCTCAAGCCCGCCGGCACCGCCGCCGATGACAATAATTCGCTGCTTCATGATGTGCCTGAATGGTTTGGAGACGTCCTGTCTTTCGAACTTCAGTTTGTCTAACCTTGTCGAACTAATCAACTGCTAAAATTAGACAAGTCCCGGTTCTCCGGGCTTTTTACGACCGACTCTGAAGGACTAAGCGCATTATGTTACACCGTTGGCTAGGGATTACCGTGTTACTGCTGTTGGCAGGTTGCTCCAGTTTTGATGTCCTGAATGGCGTGACCGGGTCCGCTCACTATACGATCATCAATGACATCGCCTATGCGGATCATACCCGCGGCCAGCTGGATATTTATTTGCCGAGTACGGCGGAGGCGTCTCCACCGGTACTGGTATTTTTCTATGGTGGGAGCTGGCGCGAAGGCAGCCGCCAGGATTATGAGTTTGTCGCTTCGGAGTTGACGCGCTCTGGCATCATCGTTGTGTTGCCGGACTACCGGCTCTATCCCGCTGTACAGTTCCCGACGTTCGTCAACGATGCCGCCAACGCGGTTCGCTTCGCTCGCGCAGAACTGACCAGGCGACAGATCCAGCACGGTGATGTGTATGTGGGTGGTCATTCGGCTGGCGCGCATATCGCCGCTTTGCTTGCGCTGTCGCCGGATTTTCTCGGCGAAGAGCGCGCATCACTGGCGGGGTTCATCGGGCTCTCGGGGCCTTACGATTTTCTGCCGCTGGAGTCCTCGTTTCTGAAATCGGTGTTTCCGGCGAGCACGCGCCCACAAAGTCAGCCGATCGCTTTTGCTCAATTCGGCGCTGGACGCGTGTTGCTGATTCATGGTGGTGCCGATACGAAGGTGGCGCCGGGTAATAGCGAGCGGCTGGCGGCAGCGCTGTCGGCAACTGATGCGATTGTCAGTCTGAAGATTTACCCGGGCGTCAAACATGCACGAGTGGTCGCTGCACTGGCGACGCCGTTGTCCCGACTGGCGCCAACCGCAAACGACATTGCTGCATTCATGCGTGAGCCGGTTACGACGCGTCCGTCCGTGAACGCGCCTGGCCAGTGAGGTGACTTATTCCTCGACGGTATTGATCTGGTAGATCGCTGTGGTTCCGCTGACTTCGCTGCCGACGATCAACAGCGGATTGCCATTCGGGCTGTCCGCGGCTGCCACGAATGCAATGCTCTCCGGTCCGAGGTCTCCCGCCGCACCGTTTGATTCGTCGATGCCATCGGCATTGGTGTCGCCGAGGCTAGGTGCTTCATTGAAATTGCGATCCAACGCATATTCGACAAAGCGCGGGCTCTGCGGATTCGAGAGGTTGTAGACCATGATGCCACTGACGCGCTCGAGGCCGATGAAGGCAAACGTTGCGCCGCCGATTTCACCGATCGCCAGTGCTTCTGGTTCGGGGCCCTTGGCGTCGCTGCGGGAATCGCCTTCGTTATCGTCATTGTTGGCGTTGAAATTGTTCGGCAGTCGGCTTGCTGTGATGCGTTCAAAGTCATTGCCGCTGTCGAACAGGATCTCTCCGCTCGTATTCCAGATCGTGAATGAGCGTGTGCCGATAGAATACAACTCGTCATAGTCGCCATCATTGTCTGTGTCGCCATTGGCGATGGTGGTTAGCAGACGACCGAGGTTTGCATTGTCTTGCAATGATGCAGCGTCTGGAAACGCGGTCGGATCCAGCGTCAGGTCACCGATGCGTTCCTCTTCGGAGTAACCATCATAGTCTCGCGTGTCTCCTTCATTCGCAGTGACAATCAGTGTCTCGCCCTGAAACTGGTAGGTCGCTATCGTATCGGGCATGTAGAAGCCTCTGGTAGGCCAGTTTTGCAGGCGTATGGCGTCATCGCGGTCGCTGGCGTCGAATTCATTGCCCAGAAGACTGTGATCTTTACTACCAAGGGCCAGGATCGTCGTGATCGCGCTCGTGGCGATATCGACAACGGCGAGCGCATTGTTTTCCTGCAACGACACGAAGGCCGTCTGTGAGTCGGAACTGAATGCGACGAATTCAGGTTCAAGATCCTGCGCGACCGTGGCGCCAGGTCCGTAGATTCGTACGGCCGGATCAATCTCGGATTCGCGCGTACCGCCGGTATTGAAGTCTGTGAAAGTGAGCTCCTGTGCCGTGGCCGCCGCCGCGCCATTCGTGCCGATATCAATGATAGAGATGGAACCTTCCGGGTCGACGGTGTAGTCGTCGTTTGGCTCGCCCTCGTTAGCGACGACCGCCGTGCTGCCATCCGGCGAGATCGCAATCGAGTCTGGCAAGAAGCCCACCTCGACCGCGCCGATAAATGCGCCGTCGGCCGTATTGAAAAAAGCGACGACCCCGCGTTCATCAACGGCGTCTGCGGCGATTGCCGCTGCGGCAATGTCACCGCTGACAGCGACACTGTTCACGGCATCCAGCACCGTTGTGATTGTCGTGTTGGTTGCTACCGCATCGGCGACATCGATCGTGCGCACCAGTACCGGTGTCGCGGGCGACATGATGTCGATGACGTCGACATTGCCTGAGTTGGCGTTGACCTGAAACACCAGTTGATTGGTCGCATCGTGCGCGACAATTTCTGCGGCACTTTCGTCAAAAATACCGCTCTCATAGCGGCCGAGGAGGTCGAGCGTGATCGAAGTAACGCCATTGCTACCGCTCGGGCCTGCCGCGCCGGTTGCGCCTGTTGCACCTGCCGGCCCGGCCGCACCGTCGCTGCCATCGCAGCCGGCGATAACCAGTGCGCCGGCAGCAAACAGGGTTGCTGTCAGTTTTGTTAGTGTCATTGTGTGCCTCGTTTGTCATCGGAATGTAACGGGAGGTCACACTAGTGCTTGCAGACGACTGAATGATGACAGTCAGATGACCGCGTTATGACAAGACAGTCATGGTTCGCGTTGGCAATCCGCCGCTTCGGGCAGCACAAACAGACAGTCGGGCAGGTCGCGATCGAGTGCGTAACGGGTCCAGATCACCTCGTTGGCTTTGATGCCATCGTAGTACAAACGCACGCGACCAGGCTGACGCCAGCTACTGCCGGGATTAGAGAAAAACTCGGAGTAGATGCGCTCGTGCCAGCCGCGTGGCGTGTCGAAGCCGACGCGCAGGATGGATAAATCATCGTGCGCAATGCCAAAACGCGTGGCACCGCCGGTCGGGTCCAGCACATTGATGACGTAGGCCGGTCGGCCGTCGATCAGGTCATCGGGCAGCCGCGCCAACGTATAACCCGCATCGAGCGCGTGGCGGATGACGCCAAAACCAAAACTCGATGACCATTGCTGGTCGGCAGCGGACTGAGGTTGTGGCCCGGCGGTCGTGTAGGTGGTTGTACCATCAAAACTGAGGTCGATGATCGCGTTTCCGTCGCGCATCGATTCGATGCGTACCTTGCCGTCGGCGACGTGCGCTTCCTGCTTGTCGCGGGCGTACACACGCCACATCGAATGTTGTTCGTGACGCACAGCCTTACCATCCCGATAGAACACCGCGTAGCCGGTCATCGACAAAGAGTGCGGGCGGCGCCATTGTTCTCCACCGGCGGCATCGTGCGCACGTCGCATAATCTCATCTGCGGCAAGATCGTCTGTCGGCAACAGGGTCGGCAGCGATGTGTTACCGACGCATCCGGTCAGCAGTGTTAGCCCTATCATCCAAATGACAGTGCGGTGCCTCATGGGAGTATCTCCGAATACAAGGCGGCATAGTCTTTGGCCATTCTCTCGGCACTGTAGCGCGCCAGCAGGTCCCGGTTGTGGTGTGCGAAGCGTTCTCGCAACGCGCGATCTTCGATCAGCCGGTCAATCCGGTGCAGCCAGGCGGTCAGGTCATCCGGCGCTGCCAGCAGTCCGTTACGATCGTGTTCAATGATATCGGGAATACCGTCCACGTCGCTGGCGATGATCGGTAGCTCGCGGGCGATGGCATCGAGCAACGTGGAGCCGAGACCTTCGAAGCGACTGGGGAAAGCAAACACATCGAACGCTGCCAGGTAGTTCGGTACGTCGTCTACATGACCTGTAAACACGACATTGTCGAGTCCCGCCGCCTGCTCCCGTAGTGCTTGCTCATCTTCTCCAGCGCCGTCCTGTACAATCGTGTACTGCGGTCGCTCACGCGCGATGTCGATCAGCATCGGCTGTCCTTTGTGCCGAATCACTAACGCACCGACATGGCCAATGACCGGTCGTTCTCCGAACGCGCCGCGCAGCGCGCGCACACGCGCCGGATCTATCTCGACAGGCATATGCGCGCTGGGAATAGTACGAACGTCGCTGCGCTGGGCATAGGTCTCGAGTTGTCCACTGATATGACGCGACAGACCAACAAGGCAGGCGGCACGACGGTACATGCTGCGGGTTATCGGGTTCTGCTTGAGCGGACGCGTGACACGGCGCGTGATGACATACGGGATCGCCTTCAAGCGGCCCGCGAGTGCCACCGCCTGCACGCCGCGGCCTTCGTGCGAATGGGCCAAAGCGGTTCCTTTCAAGGCGCGCGTCGCCGACACGATGCCACTGGCCGTCACGCGTTGCAGGTCGTCCAGATTGGCAAGGCGTACGATGAGAGGTTCTGAGTCGCGCGCCACCAACCGCTGGCTGAAACCCAGTGTTGCGAGCTCCCGGATCAGCAGCTCGGTTTGTCGTTCACCGCCGCGGAAGCCGCGCGCCAGATTGACGTGAGCAATGACGGGAGATGCGACGACGGCGGACATGTGCAGAGCTTGCGGACTCGTTGAAAACAGATCAAGTCGCTGCGGCCCGGTGTTGGCCCAAGTGCTATCGCCGGTGTTGGCCCGCGACCTGAAGCGTTCGTGTCAAAAAGCGCTGATAGCGCGCGGGCGACGTTGCGCTGACTGAAAAACAACACTTACACAGGATACTAATTGGTGCAGGAAAATGGGTTTACGCACCAAAATAGCGCCGGCTAAACCATTGATGTACAAACAATGGTAGCGTATGCGCATATTGATGCGCCATTTTAAGCGCACGGCATACGACTTCACTGTCGCAACAACACAACGCGTTTGCCATCGCGCACGAACCTTGCTAATAATCCATCGGTGAGGTGTTTTTCATGCACCGCCAGCCGATATCCATCGGCCTCAGATTGTGAGACTAAGGTGAACAATATGCGCAGTCGTCAGGGATTAGTGGGAGTATTGCTCTCAGCCGTTGCTGCAACGGCACTGCCGCCGTCAGCGGTGGCACAGGAGGATGAGATTGAAGAGGTAGTGGTTACCGGTTCGCGGATTCAACGCGACCCGAACACGATCGCCGCTCAGCCCGTCCAGTCGTTAAGCGCCGAGGACATTCAGTTGTCCGGCGAATTCTCGATTACCGATGTGATTAACGATGTACCGGCGTTGTTTTCGTCGACCACGTCGGAGAACTCGATCGATTCAGCATTCGCGGACGGTGCCAACATCCTTGACCTTCGTGGTCTCGGTGCCAACCGTACCTTGGTATTGGTCGATGGCAGACGCCATGTCGCAGGAAACTCCGGTACTGCCGCTGTCGACGTCGGATCAATTCCGCTGCAACTGATCGAGCGCGTGGAAGTGCTCACCGGTGGCGCATCTGCGGTTTACGGCGCGGACGCGGTAACAGGTGTTGTGAACTTCATCCTTAAGGATGATTACGAGGGCTTCGAAATCAACGCGACGCGCGGAATCAGCGGCGAGTGGGATGGCGACCAGTCAACAATCTCCGCGATCTGGGGCAAGAACTTCGCCAATGATCGGGCCAACATCACACTGGCGGTCGATTATCGTCGCGATGAAGGTCTGCGTGCGAATGAACGCGACGGTGCTGCATTAATCGGTTCTGGTCGCGATTGGACCAACCCGGCCAAGCGCTTCCAGCAAGGCGACATTGATCCTTCGACGATGCCGAACTTCGCGCAGTACTACAATTTCGCGAATACGGGCCTGACAGATTTCGGATTACCTGTCCCGACGGCGGATGGCTTTATCTCGGACTTCAACGGCGCGTTCGGTGCGGATCCCGTATTGACCGGCGCCGAGCAGGCGTTTATCGCCGCGGCGGCAGCTGCGCCAGAGCGCGCGGTACTGCCCGGTCGTACATTCCCTTTCACATCCGGTTACGGCTACATCATTCCGGGTAACCCGTTCACGTTTGCCGGTTTCGCTCCCGCACCCGCAATCGATCTGGACGCCAATGGACGACCTGACTGTCTCGACTCCTTTACGGGTTATAACTCGGTCTTCGGCGCCGCTTCATTTGGCGTCGTTGGCGGTTGCTGGAACGTCACTGAGAATGGCAGCTATCGTCCGGTTCAGGATGGACTCGTATCCGGTAGCTTCCAGGGCTTTGGTGGTGACTCGTTTAACACGATTCAGCAAAACGATGGCTGGGTGATCCTCCCCGATGAGAAGATCACGTTGAACCTGGTCGGCCGCTATGATGTGACCGATACGATGACCTTCTTCGGCGAGGTCAAGTATTCGACGCAGGAAACCGAAAACGATGGTCAGCCATCATCATTCTGGGATCTGTTGTTCGGCGCGCCGGACAATCCATTCCTGCCTGACTTCATTCAACCGATTGCGGACGCCAACGGTGGTGTCGCCATCACGATCGATCCCATCGGTCTTGGTGATGCACAAGTCCGAACCGAGCGCGATACTGTGCGGTTTGTCGGTGGTATCGAAGGCGAGTTCAGCAACGGTTGGAGCTACGAGGTGTCAGCCAACTATGGTCAATACAAAGAGAGCATCTTCAACTCTCATGCGCTGATCAACGACCGCTTCCTCGCGTCAATCGACGCGGTGACCGATCCGGCAACAGGCCGTCCGGCGTGTCGCTCATCTGTGGACCCGACCGCACCGGCGACGACAACACCGTTCAATATTCCCGCTTACGATCCCGGCTATTTCTCATTCACGCCGGGCGATGGTTCTTGTATTCCGCTGAATATCTGGGCCGGTGAGCCAGGTATCCGCCAGACGCAACAGGCGGTAGACTGGGTCACACGCGCAACTACGACGGAAGTGACGATCGACCAGACCGTCTTCGGTGGCTTCATCGTTGGCGATAGCAGCGACTGGTTCGAACTGCCGGATGGCGCGATCGATTTCGTCGCAGGCTTTGAATGGCGTGAGGAAACCTCCGAGCAGCTGTTCGATCCGTTCGCTCGCGGTATCCTCCCGGCGGGCTCTCCGTTCGGTGGCGGTACGCTGCTATCGGATGTGTCAGGTAACTCGAATCTGTTGTTCCGTCCGGCTCTCGCCAATGCGAATGAGGTCGGTGAGTACGACGTTGCCGACGTCTTCTTCGAGGCGTCAGCGCCGTTGCTGGTGGGTCGCAAATTCGCGGAAGAGCTGACGGTCGACGCCGCAGTGCGTTTTGCCGACTACTCAACGATTGGTGATGCGACGACATGGAAGACCAGCATTTCCTACGCTCCGGTGTCCGATATTCGCTTCCGGGCAACGTTGTCTGAGGCGGTACGCGCGCCAAACATCACAGAGTTGTTCGCACCAACAACAGGTATTACCTCGCGACCGAACGATCCGAGTGACGCGGCACAGATCAACGCGATCGCAGCTGACAACCCAACGCTGGCGGCACAGACACAGGCTAATTGTGTTGCGGATCTGCAAGCGATCGGTCTGGATCCGTTCGACGGCAACGGCGTCTACAACTTTGCCGATCCGCTATCAGCGGCTTTCGGTGGTGTGCAATCCGGTAATGCCAACCTGGATGAAGAAGTGGCTGACACGATTACGGTCGGTTTCATCACACAGCCACGCTTCCTGGAAGGCTTCACATTCAGCATCGACTACTGGGAAATCTCCATCGAGGATGCAATCGCATCCGTATCGGACCAGGATATTGTCAACGCATGCTACAACGGCACGTCGTTGAACGATGCGTTCTGTACGCTGTTTACGCGAAACAATGATCCGAACTCGTTGCAGTTTGGTGGCTTCAACAGCATCCAGCGCTCGTTGGTGAACTTCGCACGACTCGACACGCGCGGCTTCGACTTCTCGGCTGACTACAAATTCAACCTGGGCGAGCACGACTTCAACGTGAACGTATCCGGTACGAAAGTGCATCAGCTCGATCGTTTCTCTGATCCGCAGGATCTGTCCGTCGTTGACGTTGAGCTCGGCGAAGTTCGTCGTCCGGAATGGGCCGGCAACGTCTTCCTGAACTGGTTCTACAACGGCTGGAACGTTGGTATTCAGTCGCAGTACCAGGGGGAGCAGCTGCTGCGCTTCGTCGAAATCGACACCGCGCAGTCGCTGTACGGTGACGATGTCTTCCAGGATGCCTTCTGGCAGCATGATCTTAGCGTCTCATTCGATTACTCCGATCAACTTCGACTCTACGGTGGTATTCGGAACTTCACTGATGAAGAGCCGTTCATCACCGACTTTGCCTACCCGGCAAGCCCGCGTGGTCGGTTCCTATTCATCGGCGCGAACTACCTGGTGGAATAAGACATTCACCACAATCCACGAAAAAGGCCGGTCGCTTGACCGGCCTTTTTTGTTGGGTGGTCAGGTCGCAGCGTGTCTGGGTAACCTGATACGTACCGCTACACCGGGTCGGTCTTCGACCGTGACATCACGGGCTTCGATGACGCCCTGATGAGCGTGAGTAATCAACGCCGCAATATACAAACCGAAACCGAGATGCGGTGTGCCGGTATCGTCGCCGCTGCGCTGGGTCACCATGGTCTGGAACAGCTTACGCGGATCGCCGGGCGGCAGGCTGGCACCAAAATTGGTGACAGTGATGTCGGCAACCGGATCGCCGTCAGCATCACGGCGTACGAGCTGCACTTCGAGGCATTCGTCTGCTGGAGAAAAGCTCACCGCGTTGTCGACCACCTTATCCAGCAATTGTACGAGTAGATCAGCGTTGCCATAAACGCGCACATTGGTCTCGATGTCGCTGCGCCATTGATGCGTAGTAAAGGTCTGCTGATACGCCATTGTGAGCTGCGTCATCAGGGCGGTCAGATCAATGACCTCGTATTCGGCATCGGCGACGGTTTGCTCGGCGCGGTTCGCTTGACTCATCGCATTCAGGATCGCATGCAAGCGCGCCACGCCGCTGCTGGCACGCTCGTGCAACGGCAACTGTGCCACGGTCAACGATGCCTCGCGCAGATTATCCAGCGATGACTGCACCACCGCCATCGGCGTGCGCAGCTCGTGCGAAAGCTTGTCGGCCAATGAACGCAGCCACTGCTGTTGTTCGCCGACGCGCTCCAATAACGTGCTGAAATCGCGCGCGAGAATGCCGATTTCGTCGCGGGCGCTCTGGCCTGGCAGTGCATTGCTCAGTTGACCCTGGCTATCGAGCGCAGAGCCCGCGGCGCGCGCGAGACGACGAATGCGCCACGAAATCCAAGTGGCCCACGCCAGTAGCAAACCGACCACGGCGGCAGTGACGAATACCGTACGTTGTGTCAGCTTCAATACGGATGGATTGTTCAGGCTCAGGATGGCCGCGGTATCCTGCCGGAGCACCAACGCACCGGTTACGACGTTGCCGCTTTTCAGTGGTGTCGCAGCGACGGTCGTGATGCGTCCTGCGCTATCCCGAGCCCTGCTTTGTGCGGGCTTACCGGATAAGGCGCTGACGATGGGTTCCTCGGTGATGCGCGGCTCGGCATCGTCAATCATCAGCGTCGGTTCGCTATCGCCGATGATGCGTCGATACAGCGCGCGCAACAGGCTGCTGTCAGCGCGGACGTCATTGGACCCGGGGCGACTGCCGGTAATCTGGGTGATGCGCCAGCCGTTGGCATTCACAACAAACCGGTCGACGCCAAGCGGCAACGCACGATCCAGCTGTTGTTCAATCTGGGGGTTGTGGCGAATCAAACGTGCCGGCGCCGGCAGGCGTTCAGCTGGCGTACTGCCGATCGCGGCCGTATCCACCTTGGGTAGTACCGCAGACGACACTGTCTGCTCGACAATGCGAATCGAAAAAGCGAACGCGACACCACACACTTGCAGCGGTAGGCGTGCCTCAATGCGATTGCGCTGGCTGCCTTCGCTCCAAATGCCATTGATAGAAGGGTGATAGCTGCCGGAGGGGATCGTAAAACGTCCGGGCGCCTCGGGTGTCAGCTCGTATCTGACCTTGCGCTCGTCGGTCTCCGATCGACCCTCAGCCGTACAGTCGAATTGCAGCGTGACGGCACGATCACGCCACGGTGCGGTTTCGACATACAACCACAGACCACCTTCATACTCGCCCAGTTGCATCTGCACAGCGACTTCGCCAAGCCCCACTGGCCGCGGTGCGACACCGGTCAGCCAGTCGTCGACGAAGCCGTCCAGCAGCGGCGCACGGGACAAACGGAAGACATACTCCGCGCCGTGTTGATCGGCCAGAGAGGGTTGCACATTGGCAGCCATCCCGGTCGCCAGACTGGCGAGAAAATCAGCTTGCGCATCGCGTAGCGCCGTCTCGGTTTCCCGAATGTAGCTCAAACTCAGCCTCGGCAATATCAGTGCCAGCAGGCCGATAACCAACAATTGTCGGCGCAGTGAGAGCCTCATCGTCGTAACTGTTTTAGCCGGCCCGCCATCGATACCCCATCCCGTAGACGGTTTCTATCTCATCGAAGTCGGCGTCCAGTGCCACGAACTTCTTTCGGATGCGTTTGATATGCGAAGTGATCGTGTTGTCGTCGAGGACCGTGTTGGCTGCATCCATCAACTGCTGTCTATTTTTGACATGGCCGGGATGTCGCGCCAGCGCGTAAACGAGCCAGTATTCCGTCAGCGTCAGATCCACGCGCTGCGCATTCCAGTCGACCGAGAAGCTGTTCTCATCGATCGTGAGCGCGCCGCGCTGTAACTTGCTGGGGGTTTGCTCGTGTTGGGACTGCAACACCTGCTGGCGTCTGAATAAGGCGGCAACCCGAGCGAGTAAGTGCGGCAGCGTAATGTCTTTCGTCAGGTAGTCGTCCGCACCGAGGCGCAGCCCTGAGATGGCATCGAACTCGCTATCGCGTGCGGTTAGAAAGATTATAGGCAGTGTATCCGACTGACTACGTAAGCTCCTGCAGAGCTCGAAGCCCCCTTCAACGTCGCTGCCAAGATTGACGTCGATGATCACAAGGTCGGGTAATCCGTTAGCCATTGCCGACAAAGCGGCTTCTCGGCTGGCATGCAAAGTGACCGCGTAACCTTCGCGCTCGAAAGCTTCCCGATAGTTGGCGCCCAAAGCGAGGTCGTCTTCAACAATGGTAATCGTACGTAGGTTCTGCGCCATGGAGACTCTGCCTTAATTCGCCACAATTGATCCGGGATCCGCCACACTGCATCCGCCCGTTAGCCATTCCATTCGATTGCAATAGAGCAAACCGAACAGGGAGCGGCAACGATGCAATACTGGATTCAGAAGCGCAAGAACGAACATCACACGCGAGTCGGCTGGTGCCGCCTCAAAGCGACGCGCGAACGATTTCGACGCGCGCTGCTGGCGGCGTCTGCGCCGCTATTCGTGATCACGACAGTCGGTTTACTTGCGACGGCGCCGAACGTTGTTGCCGAGCCTATGCGACCTGCGCAGGCGTGTTCTGGAACGCTTTTGCTGGCTCCGCCGACTCTATCGGATGCCAGCTTCCGCGTCGCACCGCGCCTCAGTACCGATATCGACTTGAAAGTCGTCGGCGACATTGCGCGGGCGACGGTGACGCAGACGTTTCTGAACCCGACGGATGACTGGGTAGAGGCGACCTACGTGTTTCCGCTGCCAGCTGACGCCGCGGTCGATCACATGGAGTTGTTGATCGGCGAACGTCGCATCGTCGGTGAGATTCACGAAAAGGCAGAAGCGAAGCGCATCTACACAGCGGCGAAACGCGCCGGAAAGCGTAGCGCATTGCTGTCGCAGGAGCGCCCAAACCTGTTCACAACGGCGGTTGCCAACATTGCGCCGCGCGAACAAGTGCGTGTCGCGATCGAATACCAGCAGCGCGTGCAACGTCAGGGCGATCGCTATTCACTGCGCATCCCAACGACGCTGACGCGACGCTTCGTGCCCGGTACACCGGTTGCCGCGATGCCGGACAAGCGTGGGAGTGGTTGGTTGCCCGCCACGGACGAGGTCGAGGATGCAGCGCGCGTGACACCGCCGAGCGTGTCGTCGGCGCTGGTCGGTGATAGCCATCGGCTGCAGTTTCGCGCGCGCATCGATATCGGTAGCGCGCTGATGTCGCTCGACAGTCGTTACCATCCGATTGATGTGACGCCTGGCCCTGATACGCGCTACACGGTGACATTGGCGCATCGCGACGAACTTCTTGATCACGATCTCGAATTGAATTGGGAACGCGTGCCGGAGGCCACAGTAAGTACGACGAGTTTTGCCGACAGCGGGGCCGATGGGAACTTCGTCTTGGCGCGTGTCATGCCGCCGATGACGATCGACTCGGCGCAACGCGTTCCGCGTTCGCTGATCCTCGTGATCGATACCTCTGGCAGCATGCAAGGGGTGTCGATCGAGCAGGCCAGATCGGCTGCGATCTATGCGATCAATCAGCTTGGCCCTGATGATCAGTTCAATCTGATCGAGTTCAATGATCAGGCAACCGCACTATTCGACCGAGCCGTTGATGCGACACCGGCGAATCTCCAAGCCGCCCAGCAGTGGCTGAGTCGTTTGCAGGCGAACGGCGGTACTAACATGGCACCTGCGCTCAACATGGCCCTGCGAGGCGATGTGTCTGGTCGCTTGCAACAGGTCTTGTTTGTGACCGATGGCGCTGTGGGCAACGAGGAAGCGTTGTTTACCCAAATCTCTCGCGACCTGGGTCAGTCACGCCTGTTTACTGTGGGCATCGGTTCTGCGCCAAACGGATGGTTTATGCGCAAGGCCGCCGAGTTGGGGCGCGGCACACAAACGACGATCAGCGCCATCGGCGAGGTTGAAACCCGAATGATCGCACTGTTCAGTCAATTAACGCAGCCGGTGCTGACCGATATCTCACTCGATTGGGATGGCGCTGATGTCGAGCAGTACCCGGCTATCGTCAGCGATCTCTATGTCGGTCAGCCGCTCGACGTCACGGCACGGCTGGAGGCGGACCATCGCCCGTCCACCGTCACGATCAAAGGCCGCTACTGGCGAAAGGGCACTCCCGAGCCCTGGCAGCAGCAGGTTACTGTGGATTGGACTAACCATGCCGGGCCGGGCATCGGTATCGCATGGGCACGCGACAAGATCGAATCGCTCGGCGATCAACGGCGCCGTGGCGGTAACCCGACGCTGATCCGCGATGCGATTGCCGCGGTAGCACTGCGCCACCATATTGTGAGTGAAGCCACCAGTCTCGTCGCTGTCGACAAGACCCCCGCGCGCACTGCCGCAGACCTTTTGAAGCGACGCAATGTGGCAAACCTCGATCCTTATGGCACGCCCGCGCAGCCGCTCGGCGCGTTGGTACCGACGGCCACCGATGCGGTTGCTCGACGATGGCTCGGCGCGCTGATGATTTTAGGCAGTCTGCTATTGCTATTGATCAGCCGACTGCGTGGCATGCGGCACATGTACCTGTGATGCGTTGGCAACCGAAAAAAGGAGTCTGGCTCATGGCGGTTTGTTTTGCAGTGGGATTGATTAATCTCGCGGAAGGTTTGTATATCCCGGCCAAGGCCGCTCTGGCTCAGCACTTGATGCAGCGAGCCTGGCAGCGCGGTGAGTCGGTCGAGTCGGCGACAGATCCGGCGTTGCGACCGTGGCCGTGGGCCGATACGCACCCGATTGCGCGTCTGACGAGCGATGTGTTCGATCACGAAATGTTCATTCTTTCGGGCGCCAATGGTCGCACGCTGGCTTTCGGGCCCGGCCATCTGCAATCCAGCGCGCAGCCCGGTGATGTTGGCAACGCCGTGGTTGCCGGACATCGCGATACGCACTTTGCTTTTCTTGAGGATGTGGCGCTCGGCGATCATCTGGTGATCGACCGTCGCGACGGCGAGCGCGTGGTATTTCAAATTGACGCGTTGGAGGTCATCGATGCGCGCCGCGCGAGTGTCGCACTCGACAGCGACGAGCCACGACTGACACTCGTTACGTGCTACCCCTTCGATGCTGTACAGGCGGGCGGTCCGCTACGCTACATCGTCAGCGCGCGACGCATGTTCTAGCGCTACTTGCGATTGAGCGCCAGTTCAAATGGACCGCCACGTTCCAAGGCGCGCTGGTAGCCGGCACTAGCGCGACAGGCGTCTCGGAACCTCGCAAGGTTGGGGAAGTCTCGCTCCAGATCGAGATTGACGCTTAGGCCTTCGGCGATAAAGCTCATCTGCACATCGGCGGCGGTTAATGTGTCGCCGGTAAACCACGTCGACTGCGCGAGCGTTTGTTCCATAAAGGCCAGGTTGTTTGTCAAGTTAGGTGTCAGATAACCCTCACGCACTTTGCCGGCGATGCCTTTTGCAATGGGCTTTACGAAAAAAGGCAGCTTGGCGGATTCGATGCGTCCCATCAGCAAGCCGACGATCAGCAATGGCATGACGGTACCCTCTGCGTAGTGCATAAAGTAGGTGTACGCGCGTTTCGCCGCAGGGTCGTCAGCAGGTCGGAGCTTGCCGTCGCTGTAGGTATCCATTAGATACTCGATAATCGCGCCCGATTCAGCGACCGTGATGTCGCCGTCCGTGATGACCGGTGATTTGCCGAGCGGGTGAATGTCCTTCAGGCTCTGCGGCGCGAGTTTTGTTTCGGGATCGCGCGCGTAGTGTTTGATCTCATACTCCACGCCGAGCTCTTCCAGTAGCCAGAGTATGCGCAGAGAGCGAGAATTTTCGAGATGATGAACGACGACCATGAGAGCTCCTGGGTTAACGCGTAGCGGTGACGGGGACCGCGGATAAAATTCGGGCACAGCGGGACTCGGCTTTTTGGGTAATCAACGCCTGGCGTGCTTGGGGATGGCCCTGATCAGCCGCACGGCACCACCACAGGACTGCGCTGTCTGTGTCATAAAAACCTTCACCGCAGCAGAATGTATTGCCATAACGAAACTGCGCTTCCGCATCACCATCGGTCGCGGCAGCCTGCCAGCGCTCGCGTTCTGCATTGGCCTGTTCCACTTTGGTCAGACCCGGCGCCATGGCGCATCCGGCGAGGATCAGCGTGAGAGTCAGCCCGGCAAAACGTCGTAGATTCATGCGTAATTCAATCCGCTGGCGTTACACTGTCAGTGTGAAAGTCCTGATTATAGAAGATGATCGCGCGATTGCAGCGGCCGTCGACAGTCATTTGCAGTCGGCGGGCTTTGTGACCCACGTTGTACACGACGGCCTGGAGGCTCTACATCGCGGTGACAGCGATGAGTATGACGCCATTTTACTGGACCTGGGTCTGCCCGGGATGGATGGCGCGAGTTTGCTGGAACGTTGGCGCACGGCCGGTGTGCAAACGCCGGTGATCGCGCTGACTGCGCGTACGGCCAAACACGACATCGTCAATACACTGGAGGCGGGCGCGGACGACTATATCGCCAAGCCGTTTGATGCCGATGTGGTGGCAGCGCGGGTCAGAGCGGTCGTCCGGCGTGTCACCGGGCAGGCGCAAAGCCGGTTCGAGCACGCGGGCGTTACGCTCGATGCCGCGACGGGCAAGGTGACGCTCGATGGCGTTGTGATCAAACTTACGCGCACCGAATATCTGCTGTTGCAGTACTTGTTTATGCATCGCGGCAAAGTCGTGTCGATCTCCGAGATTGCCGATCATATCTATGACGACTTCGATCATGACTCCGGCATTATCCAGCGTCATGTGGCCAATGTTCGCAAGAAACTCGGTGCGGCCGTCATCACGACCGAGAGCAATCGCGGCTACACGATACCGGCCGCCGATACGCCATGAGTCTGACCAGTCGTATCGCCGGGATCGGCGCGATTGGATCGGTGTTGTTCATGGTGCTGGTGTTCGTCGCTGTGCGGGGTGCGGCCACCGCGATCGTTAACGAGAATGTGAACACCTATCTGAGCGCCTATGCCGACGTTCTCGTGCCAGCGATTCGGGTCACGGCAGGGGACGTCCGCATCGATAGCAACAGCCCGGTCATCACGTCGATTCCGCGCGACTGGCAGATCAGTCTCGGCGATGATGTGCGTGTTCGTTCGAACACCTTGTCGGTGGCTTTGCCGGTTGCCCCGGTCGAGGGTCGATTCGCGGCGACGGTGGCCGGTCGTGCACTCGAAGTCATGCAGCGTGACTACCAGTTTCCGAATGATGTGGTCATCACGGTCTCTTTCGCGCTCGATGCGAATGCTGTGAGTGCATTTGCGCTGGCACAACGCAAACGAATCTCCGCCGAGATGCGCCCGGTGTTGGTGATCGCATCGGCCGTCATGGCGATGTTGCTGCTCGCCCAGGTCATCGCGATCAGCTTGCCACTGCGTGCCGCAACGCGCGCCATCGATGCGCTGCAGCGCGGCAACATACCGCAACTGCCGAATACGTTGCCGCGGGAGCTCGATGTGTTGGCGGGCAAAGTCAACGCGCTCTTACAGCGAAACACAGAAACACTGCGGCGCTATCGTCAGTTCGCGGCCAACTTATCGCATGCCATCAAAACGCCGCTGACTGTGCTGCGCAGCGAGTCTGCGACCGAATCGAGCATAGCCGCGGTCGCGCAAATCGACCGACTGACCGAGCGACATCTGAAACGCGCGCAAATTGCCGGCCCCGAGTCTGTTGGCGGTGCACGGATCGATATCACGGCGCTCGTCGAGCGTCTGGTAGCCGCCTATCAAAAACTATCGGCGATTCCGATTATTGTGCATGCGACACCGGGTATGACGATGCAGGCGGATGCCGAAGATGTGACCGAGGTGCTCGGCAATCTTGTCGAGAATGCGCAGGCCTTCGCGACTGAGCGCATCGAGGTGCATTTGTTGCCGGGTCAGCTTCGCGTCGACGACGACGGTCCGGGCATCGCCTCGGAGCGGCGTGCCCAGGTATTACAGCGCGGTGCGCGGCTGGACGATTCCAGTGATGGTAGTGGGATCGGTCTTGCTGTCAGCAAGGAGATCGTCGAGTTGTACAACGGTGCGCTGACGCTCGCGGCATCGCCGTTGGGTGGGCTCAGCGCGGTCTGTGAACTGCCCGACCTGCGTTCCTGAATTTTCGTTGAATACTGGCTTCGTCCGCCCTTCCGGGGTGGGCGGTTAGGCTCCCCCTGAAGATCATTTGCCATCACAGGAGTCTAACGATGCGTTCATCCACTTCATTGACGCTATTTTCCTGCAGCCTCGTGCTGTTCTTGGTCGGTTGTTCTGCGACCACCCAGACCACCTCTGGGCGCGATTATCTGAGCAAGTACGACCGCGTACCCGCTGCACCGACGGAGCGAGCCGGTTCGATTAACGACGCCATACGCGACGCTGCCGCCGTAGAACCCGTGCTTCGTTTTCCAGCACGTATCGGCCTTGCCCGGATCGACGGGCACGGACGCTTGAGCGCGATTCCGGAGGCCGAGGCGGTGCATTGGCTTGCGCTGATGGAAGACCTCGGTAACGATTTCGGCGAATTCGTACCAGTAGATTTGTTGGTCGCCGACATGACGAAGACCGCCGTCAGTGCTGAGACTTACCGGCATATGGGTCCGGTGGATCGGGTGCGCCTGGCCGCAGCGCGACAACACCTCGATGCGGTCATGCTGTATCAGGTTACAACGGTCGACGAATACCGAAAAAACGCGCTAGCAAGCGTTGACTTTACATTGATCTCTGCATTCCTGCTCCCTAGCAGAAAAGTAAAAAGTGAAGCGCTCGGTGCCGCATTGCTGATCGATGTCGTACAAGGTTATCCGTACGCGTCAATCCAAACGCGCGCGGACGGCGAAAAGCTCGCCACGGTCTATGGCGCTTCCAATCGCGCAGACAAGCTGCATGATCAGTTGCGTATCGATGTCACGGCGAAGCTCGTCGAAGAGGCAGAGCCGATGTTCAACCGTCTTTACCGCCAACTTCATCGCTTGCCCGCGACGCCAGCACCGAGACAAGCTATCGTTGATTAAGGTCACGCACAAAACCGCCGCTGCGGAACACCCGCAGCGGCTCCAGTCTGTCTGAAGGCGTCGCGTTCT
>ERZ1740062.409-NODE-409-length-24574-cov-6.770912_pt1 | contig 24574 bp, 24 predicted proteins | sample MGYA00581741_ERZ1740062 | MGnify/ENA primary metagenome ERZ1740062 (study PRJEB43018, sample SAMN04849747) | marine metagenome | isolation source: floating plastic debris | place: Pacific Ocean | collected 2008-09-01 | study: EMG produced TPA metagenomics assembly...
GGCGACGGGCGAACCAATGGTCGAGGTCGGAGAACGCGCGATCTACACCGACTGGGACGGCAACGATGTCTGCATGGTCGAGTACACCAAAATCGAGATCATGCCGTTCAACGAAGTCTCGGAAGAATTCGCGCTCTCCGAAGGCGAGAACGAGACCCGCGACGGCTGGGCGCGCGATCACCGCACGTACTACGAGCGCAATGGTGGTTGGTCCGAAGACATGATGCTGGTCTGCGAAAACTTCCGCTTGGTCGAAGTCTTCAGACTAACGAGTACGCAAGCCTAGGATGGGCTTCAAACCGCCACCGGCAAGGCTTTTGGGCGGGCGCCGGAGAGCCCACCCAAGCCACATGTACTATTAGACCTCAGTACTTGAACTCGAAGTTCAGCGAGATGGCGGTGTCTGGCGCACCGTCGGTCATGCCAAACAGAACGGCCAGGCGTGGTTCAATCTCCCGGCCCTCACCGGCATCGAAGCCGAAATACACCGACGGCCCGAGCACGAAAGAGTTGTCGCCCAGCGGAGTGGTGTCTCCGAACAGGCCTTCAACGCCTCCGAAGGATTCGAACCCGGCGGCCACTTCCATTCCGCCGCTTTCATAGACCGGGACGGCGGCGCTGATCGCATAGGCCAGGCCCGGATCCTCATCATCGACAAACGGCACCTCGACGAACAGGTTGGTGATCGTCTCGACCGGGCCAAGTTCGAATTCAGCGATCGGACCGATCTCCATCCCACCGTTCGAAATCCCGCCATCGCGCGGGACCTCCATCGCGAAGTAGAGCCCAAGCGCACCGAGCTCAAAGAACGACCCGCCATGGTCATGATCGTGGTCATGGTCGTGCCCATGGCTTCCGATCGGCGCGAGGAAAACGTTCTCCCATTCGAAGGCTTCCAGTTCGGCGCCCTCTTCCTTGATCGTTGCCGCCTCGAAGGCGACCGTCGTCTTCCAGAACGAAAACGGCGCGTAGCCAATCGCGAACTCGTGCACGCTGCGTTCTTCTCCGGCATCGACACTGTCTGCGATGATGGTGTTCAGGATCTCGAACTCGATCCCGCCTTCCTCGACGTCCGGGTGGATCACCTCGAAGATCTGAGCATGGATCGGAGACGCAACGAGAGTCGCCGCGCAAAGCGCAACGGATGCAAGCTTGGTTGTCATGAAACTGTCCCTTTGATTCGTTATGTTATACTGTAACAAATCAATCAGTGCCGTCCACTGTCAGCGCGCCGCATCCGCCACCGTTGCGGACCACTCATCCCCGGCAGATACCCCTTGCGGCCCTGTCAAGAATCTGCCATATGCCTGCGACCCAACGGATGCGGGCGTAGCTCAGGGGTAGAGCATTACCTTGCCAAGGTAAGGGTCGTGAGTTCGAATCTCATCGCCCGCTCCAGTTTCTCCAAAGTAACCGACTGAAATTGCACGATAAAACTTCGTGCGGCGTCCCGTTTGTTGCGATGCGGCGCAAGCTGTGCCACCCACCGCGCCAAGATCGAACGCGCAGCGCAGGTGGCCCATGTCCAAGACGAACGCAGGCAATTTCTTCGAGGATTTCCGGATCGGCCAGCGCCTGGTTCACGCCACGCCACGCACGGTGACCGAGGGGGACCGCGCGCTCTACACCGCGCTCTATCCAACCCGGTTTGCGCTGACGTCTTCGGATGAGTTTGCCCGGTCCTGCGGGCTAGCGCGCTCACCGGTCGAGGATCTGATCGGCTTTCACATCGTTTTCGGAAAGACCGTACCGGACATCTCACTGAATGCAGTCGCCAACCTTGGCTATGCGGAAGGGCGGTTCGGCCAGCCCGTGATGCCGGGGGACACGCTGTCGACCACCTCGGAAGTCATTGGCCTGAAGCAGAACTCAAACGGCCGCACAGGCGTTGTCTATGTCCGCAGCACGGGCACCAACCAGCGCGGCGAGGATGTGCTGAGTTACGTTCGCTGGGTGATGGTCCACAAGAGCGACGTGAGTGCCCCGAAGCCGGAAACGGTGGTTCCCGATCTTGCCACGGCAGTCGACGCCGCCGATTTGACGGTTCCAGCGGGGCTGACGTTCTCGCGCTACGACGGCGCGCTGGCAGGCAGCCCGCACCTGTGGGACGACTACGAAGTCGGCGAGAGGATCGATCACGTCGACGGCGTCACACTGGAAGAAGCCGAACACATGATGGCAACCCGGTTGTGGCAGAACACGGCCAAGGTGCACTTCTCAACGATGGCCCGGCCCGATGGGCGGCTGATCTATGGCGGGCATATCATCAGCCTGGCCCGCGCGATCAGCTTCAACGGACTGGCGAACGCGCAATGGATCGCGGCCATCAACGGCGGATCGCATACCGCTCCGTGCTTTGCGGGCGACACAGTCCACGCCTGGTCCGAGGTACTCGACAAAGCCGAAACCGCAGATCCAAGCATTGGCGCCCTGCGCCTGCGCCTGGTCGCGGTGAAAAACCGCGATGCCTCGGGCTTCCCTTTGCGCGACGAGGACGGCAAATACGCGGACGGCGTGGTACTGGACTTCGATTACTGGGTCTTGATGCCGCGCGGCGCTTGACGGACGGACCGCTGCGCTGGTGAACTGACGACAACCGAGGAGATCACCATGCCCGTCACCGCCGCCTACCTGTTCATCGTCTCGATGGACGTCGACCCCGCGCACGAGGACCTGTTCAACGAGGTCTACGACACCGAGCACATTCCCTACCTGCTCAAGGTGCCGGGCGTCGTCTCGGCCCAGCGAATGAAGGGCGAGCCGTTCAAAGTCGCAGTCGGCGGCGTGATCAACGAGATGCCCGCGCCTTCGCCGGTCTACACCGCGATCTACGAGATCGACAGCCCGGACGTTCTGACTTCGCCGGAATGGCAGGACGCGGTCGAAACCGGGCGCTGGCCCTCGGTGCGGCCATACACGTCAAATCGCTCGCACCAGTTGATGCGGATGCGCTGAGGTCTTTGGAGAATTGATCACCGGGCGCGTTTGACTTCGATCGACAGCTTCGCAGGATCACGTATCCGAGCCGAAGGACGTGCCCATGACCGATCAAGCCGCCATTGCCGATATCCGCACCAGCTTGCTCTCGGTTCCATTCGCCGATCCGCCGAAGACCGGGTTCCTGACGCTCGAGATGATCGACCTGCTGGTGGTCGAGGTCGAACTGACAGACGGCACGATCGGCACCGGGCACCTACATCCGCTGGCGCCGGGCATTCGAACGATCGAGCTGTGCATTCACGAGGTGATGAAGCCCGTACTGCTGGGCCAGCCTTGCGATCCCGAAACGCTCTGGGACGCGATGTGGAGAACCTGCTTCATCCAGGGGCGGATGGGCATCACCGTCATGGCGTCCTCGGCGCTCGACATCGCATTGTGGGACGCGGTCGGGCGGCGCGAGGGCATGCCCCTTTGGCAGCTTTGGGGCGGCTCGGGCGAGGCTCAGCCGGTCTATGGCTCGGGCTGCTTTCGGGGGCTCGGCCATGACGGGATGATCGAGAAAGCCGAAAGGTTCGTCGCCAAGGGCTTCAACGCCATCAAGATGCAGGTCGCGCACTGTTTCACGCTCGACGAGGACGAGGCGAATGTCCGCGATATGCGTGCGGCCCTAGGCGACGAAGTCGAGATCATGGTCGACGTGAACCAGGGCTGGGATGCCGAAACCGCGATTGCGGGCGGCAAACGGCTCGATCCCTTCGGCCTCACATGGCTCGAGGAACCCGTGATGGCCGACGACATCGACGGCTACCTCGCAGTCGCTTCGGCGATTGAAACCCCGGTTGTCGGCGGCGAAAATCACTGGCTGACCTATGACACCCGCGATCTGATGCGCTCTGGCCGTGTCCCGATCCTTCAACCCGACATCATGCGGGGCGGATATACCGGTTTGCGCCGGCAAGCTGCCGATGCGACGAAGCACGGCATCAAGATCGCCCCCCACATGTTCCCCGAACTGTCGAGCCATCTGACCGCCGCCATTCCAAATGCCTCATGGCTCGAAGCAATGGGATGGCACGATCACCTCTGGGTCGAACCTGTGCCGATCACCGCCGGAACCATGGCACCGCCAAACCGGCCAGGCCATGGATTGGACTTCAAGCCGGAACTGTTCCGCGAGTTTCCCTACCGCCCGTGAAACGGTCAGGGCCTTGCGGAGCACGCCAAGCTTCGGCACCGTTGAAGCAACGAACTGACGCACGGGAGGCGAAGAATGGAGATCGAACTCGATTACGGGCGCGACGGCCTGCGCGTGACGCTTCCACCCGAGGCCGAGCCGACCATCATCCGCAAGCCCGCGATGCCAGTACCGGGCGATCAGCGGGCCGAGGTCATCTCGGCGATTGATACGCCGATCAGTGCGCCGCCGCTTGGCGAACTCGCCGCAGGCGCCCAGTCGGCCTGTATTCTGATCTGCGACATCACACGGCCGGTCCCGAACCACCTGTTTCTGCGCCCGCTGATCGAACGTCTGATGTCGGCCGGAGTTCCGGCCAATGCGATCACCGTTCTGATTGCCACCGGAATGCACCGCCCGAACCTCGGCGACGAAATGGCCGAATTGGTGGGCGCCCCCTGGGTGCTCGACACTGTCAAGGTCATCAACCACGATGCTCAGGACGATGGCGGGCACGTCTTCCTGGGCCGGACGGCGCGGCACGATTGCCCGGTCGGTATCGATCGGATCTTTGTCGATGCCGACATCAAGATCGCCACTGGACTGGTCGAACCGCACTTCATGGCGGGCTACTCTGGCGGTCGGAAGGTCATCGCGCCCGGCGTCGCGCACCACGAAACCATCCGCACCTTCCATTCGGCTCGGTTCATGGAACACCCTGCGGCGACGTCCTGCAACCTCGACGGAAATCCTCTGCACGAAACGCAGCTTGAGATCGTCGAGGCGATCAACGCCCGCTCAGACACACCCGTTCTAGGGCTGAACACAGTGCTGGACGACCAGCGCAACCTCGTGCACGCGACCTTCGGCGAAATCGTTGCCAGCCATGAACGGGCCGTCGCCTTTGCCCGGCAAAGCTGCGAAGTCCCCGTCGATGGCAAGTTCCACACGGTTGTCACGTCATCGGCGGGCTATCCGCTGGACAAGACCTACTACCAGACCGTCAAGGGCATGGTGACGCCGCTGGATATACTTGCACCGGGCGGCACGTTGATCATCGCGTCGGAGTGTTCCGAGGGCATCGGATCAGACGAGTTTCGCGCAGCGCAGCAAAGGCTGGTGGACTTGGGACCGGACGCATTCCTGGAAACACTGACTGTGAAATCCTTAGCCGATATCGACGAGTGGCAGACCGAGATGCAGCTCAAGCCAATGCGCATCGGGCGCGTGCAACTCTATGCGCCCGGTCTGGGCCTGGGCCATGACATCACCGGAATCGACCGGATCGACGATGTTCCCGCCGCGATCTCTCAGGCGATCGCCCGGCATGACGACCAGCGAATCGCGGTAATCCCGGAAGGTCCGTACGTCGTGCCTTTCGCGCGTCCGATGGCGGCGGAGTGATCGACGCTACCTTTTTGGCGGGTGCGCGCGGATCGCCTCCTCATTCACCTCGACACCCCAACCCGGCGCGTCAGTCAAATGCAGATATCCATTCTCGATCACTGGTGGCGTGACGACCTCGTCCTTCCACGGCACATCATCGATATCGATCTCCATGATCCGGAAGTTGGTGATCGCGGCACAAAAATGGGCCGAGTGCGCCGTGCACAGATTTCCATAGAAATTGTGCGGCGCGCAGTTGGTCTCGTATGCTTCGGCCATCGCCGCGATCTTCATACTTTCCAGAATCCCGTTCCAGGGCACGTCGACAATCGCGACATCCATTGAGCGATGCTCAAGGTATGGCCGGAACTCGCGCCGCCCGAACAGGCTTTCGCAGGATGCAATTGGCGTCTTCGCCCCTGACCGCACCATCGCCATGGCCTGTGGATCGAACATGTCCATCTCCATCCACATCAGGTCATGGCTGTCGCAGACCTGAGCAACCTTCCGATATCCCTCGGCCTTGAAGTTGAAATTCATGTCCAGCAGCAGCTCCACATCCGGGCCCGCGCCATCTCGGAATGCGGTTAACTGGCGTTCAATACACACCTGTATGTCGCGGTCGACGTTCAACTCCGGCCAGCCGGGTGTTGCAGTGAAACCCGGCATCCACATCGCGGGTTGATCGCGATCGAACAGGTAGAGGTTCTGCTTCAGCGCCGTGAACCCGCGTTCGGCCACCTCAGCGCCAAGATCCTTGACGTCCTCCAGCGATTTCAGGGGCTTGGTGCCCATCACCTCATGATGCTGACACCGATAAGACCCACAATGCGACCAGTACAGGCGAAGGCGATCCCGGCACGGGCCTCCCAACAGTTCATAGACCGGAATGCCCAAAGCACGGGCTTTGATGTCGACCAGCGCGTTCTCGATCGCGGCAATGGCCTGTTGATTGATCCCACCCGGCGCCTGCCGGGTTCGTGCGTAAAGCTCGGCCGAGATCCGTTCGACCGGGCGCGGATCACGCCCGATCAGTCCCTCGCCCAACTTGCCGATCACGGCACTCAGCCCCTTCGAGCCATAGCTCTCATTGTACTCGGCCCAGCCCGTGATCCCTTCGTCGGTGCTGACCTTCAGAAACGACCAGATGCGCCAGCCCGCGTCACAATGCAGGTCTTCAATTGCTGTAATCCGCATGATCCCCCCGGTGTTTTGCGCAACTATGCGGGGATCGAGCCAACGCAATCAAGCAGACGATGGTCCGGCCGAAAATTCCCCCCTCAAGACGCAAAGATTGATGCTAAACCTTGGCGCATGAGCGACCGGATCATTCAGATCAAACCATTGGGCGGTATCGCCGGTGACATGTTTGCCGGGGCGTGCGCGGCGCTGTGGCCGGATCTGAGGCAAAACTGCCTGGATGATCTGCGCGCAGCGGGTCTGCCGGAAACGGTAACGACCGAATTCCAGACAGTGTCAGTCAACGGATTCGAGGCGACGCATTTCCATGTTGGAACACAAGGCGGCGCTGTGGTCCCGACCGGCGACTACACCGCGATCACAACGCGTCTCAGCGAGAGCGCACTTGACAGGGCTGTATTGACCACTTGTTTAGAAATTTTGCGCCTTCTCGGAGAGGCCGAAGCCGCCGTTCACGGCAAACCATTGGAGCGTGTGCATTTCCACGAGCTTGCGGATTGGGACTCGGTCGCAGACATCGTCGCGGCGGCGAGTTTCATTGCAAGATCCGGCGCGCGGCATTGGTACACGACCTCTCTGCCCACCGGCGGTGGAACGGTCAAAACTCAGCACGGGATCATCACTGTACCCGCACCCGCCGTCGTCAGACTCCTCGACGGATACGTGCTGCATGACGACGGTATTCCGGGTGAGCGTGTCACACCTACGGGCGCCGCGATCCTGCGCTACCTGACTGAACCAAATGATATTTTTCCTGGCGGCAGGCTCAAAGGAAGCGGTTTTGGCGCAGGCACGAAGCGCTTCGAAGGATTGGCGAACCTCACCCAAGTGCTGGCGTACGAAACGGCAAAGAACACGACCGACGACCGCGTCACCGAGCTGGCATTCGACATCGACGACATGACGCCCGAGGAACTGGCGGTCGCCTGCGACCGGTTGCGAAACACTGACGGGGTTCTGGAAGTTACGCAGACACCACAGATCGGCAAGAAGGGGCGGTCGATCTTTCTGATCCGAGTGCTGTGCCGCCCCGAGATATCCGAGAACATCGAGCACGCTTGTTTCATCGAAACCTCGACGCTTGGCCTCCGTATCGCGCAAGTCGAACGCCGCACGCTCCCGCGCCATACAGGGTTGTCGGGCGATATCCGGGTCAAGGGCGCCGTCCGTCCCAACGGTCGAACAGCGAAAGCTGAGAGCGACGATCTAGCAAACATCACCGGGCTCGGCGAACGTCGCTCCGTAGCCCGGACGGTCGAAGCAGCACTGTCGCAGGAGGCCGGTGATGAGTGATGCGCTCAACCGTCTCGTGCACTGCCTGAATCAGCTCGACACCATCGCAATCGCTGTCTCAGGCGGTGTGGACTCGATGACGCTTGCTCATGTCGCGCACAGCCGCTCGTCCGCGAAGACCACCATGTTCCATGCGATCTCACCCGCTGTTCCCGATCATGCGACCGCGCGAGTCCGTCACCATGCAGGGGTGTATGGCTGGGATCTGCACGTCGTCGGCGCCGGGGAGTTCGATGATCCTGACTATGTCCGCAATCCGGTCAACCGCTGCTATTTCTGCAAATCGAACCTCTACGGACGCCTGTCAGCTGAAACCCATGCAACACTCTGCTCCGGCACAAACACCGATGATCTGGGCGACTTTCGCCCGGGCCTGAGAGCGGCGGACGAACAAAACGTCCGGCATCCGTTTGTCGAGGCAGATATTGACAAGGCGGGCGTCCGGCAAGTTGCATCGACCCTGGGCCTGGGCGATCTTGCCGAACTTCCGGCGCAGCCCTGCCTCTCCAGCCGCGTCGAAACCGGTCTTCCGATAGTCGCGGACCAACTCGCGCTTATCGACCGGCTCGAACAAAGGCTCGCCAGCGCCCTGGGACCGGGAGACATCCGCGCGCGGATGACCCATGACGGCGTGCGGGTCGAGGTTCCGGCGCACCTGATACCCGAAACACAGTCTATTCAAGACGATCTGGTGTCCGAGATTTCAGCGGCCGGGTATCGGCTGGCCGGTATTGCTCCCTACAAGCGTGGAAGCGCTTTCCTGAGGGACGCCACAACGTGAGCGATCTGCTGATCGACTGGGACCGCGCCGCACGGACGGGTGTCCCTGAAGCCGTCTATTGCGAGGCGAAGACCCCCGACCAGATAGCGCGTATTCTAGCCCAGACAGTTGAACGCGACGCCCGTATGCTGTTCACCCGTTTGGATCCCGGCACACAGGCGCAGATCGATCCCAAAACACTACTCGACTACGATCCTATCTCCCATACAGGGGTGTATGGAGGTTCGGTTAACCTTATTGATTGCGGTGCAGCTGTTGTCAGCGCCGGCACATCGGACGCCAAGGTTGTCGCCGAAGCGAAAAGAACGCTCGAGTTCATGGGCGTCAGCGCACCGACCAGGCAGGATGTCGGGGTCGCGGGTCTCTGGCGCGTGATCGATGCCGCCAAGGACCTGCAGGACCGGCGCGTGATCATCGCCGTCGCAGGATTTGAAGCGGCCCTGTTCTCGGTCCTGGCGGGTCTCGTCGCGGCACCGGTCATTGCCGTGCCGACATCGGTTGGCTCCGGCGTTGCCCAGAGTGGCCAAACAGCGCTGGGCTCGGCCCTCGCTTCGTGCGCGCCCGGTGTGGTAACAGTAAACATAGACAATGGCTTCGGCGCGGCCTGTGCTGCGCTCAAGATGCTGAATGCGGGCGGACATGGACCCGCGCAAATGGGAGAGATGCCATGATTCCCTCGATCATTCCGATTCCCCTGCCGGGCGGGCTGGACATGCCGCTGCCGAAATTCCTGCGCGCACGCCAGCGGTTCGTCGGTGATACGGTCGAGGATGTGGCGGCAGCAGTTGCCGCCGAATTCGAAAAATTCAAGCATATCGACCTGACCGGTAAAAGCGTTGCCGTCACCGTCGGCAGCCGTGGCATCCGCAGCCAGAAGCCGGTTGTGGTCGCGGTGATCGACGAACTCAAGAAAGCGGGTGCTGACCCCTTCATCGTTCCGGCAATGGGCAGCCACGGCGGCGGCACTGCCGAAGGGCAGCAGAAGATCGTCGAAGACTACGGTATGGGCGCTGACGACATGGGCGTCCCGCTGAAATCCTCGATGGAAGTTGTCGAACTGGCCGAAGTGGTCGATGGCCTGAAGGTTTATTGCGACAAGAACGCGTACGAGGCCGATTACATCGTGCCGCTGAACCGCGTGAAGCCGCACACCAGCTTCCGGGGCAAGTGGGAGAGCGGCGTCTGCAAGATGATCGCGATCGGCCTGGGCAAGCATACCGGTGCTGTAGCGATGCACCGGCGCGGGATGGCCCGGTTCCCTGAACTCTTGCCGCCCATAACGGAAGCATTTCTGGCCAAGACCAATGTCTTATTCGGCGTGGCCATCGTCGAGAACGGCTATGAACGCCTCCACACCGTCAACCTGATCCCGCCGGAACAGATCATCGAGCGCGATGCGGAATTGCTCGATTTGGCCAAAAGCCTGATTCCGCGGCTGCTGCTGGATCAGATCGACGTGCTGGTCGTGGACGAGATCGGCAAGAATATCTCTGGAGCCGGAATGGACCCGAATGTGACCGGACGCAACTCATCGAAATCGAATGACTTCGCGGGCCCCGAGATCCAGCAGATCGTCATCCGCGGCCTGACCGAGGGCACGCACGGCAATGCGACCGGTTTGGGCGTTGCCGACGTGACGACCCAGGCGTTCGTTCGCCAGATGGACTGGACGAAGACCTATGTGAACCTTGTGACGGCGGGTGTTCCAAGCGGGGCGTCGCTGCCCCTGGTGGCGAACAGCGATCGCGATGCGCTTTTCATCGCAATGCGCGGCTGCCCGATGCTCGAGGGCGCGACGTCCCGGATCGTGCGGATCGAGAACACCCTGGATCTTGGCGAGATCTGGGTGTCCGAGGCCATGGCGGCGGACGTCGCAGCACATCCCGAGATGGAGATCATCGGAGAGCCGTTCGAGATTTCTTTCGACGCCGACGGCCAGTTGGGGCCCTTCCACGGCGCCGATAAGATGGCGGCGGGATAACCCGTACGGTCAAAGAACTGGGCACAGCCCGCCGTCGACATTGATCGCCGTGCCGGTGATGTAGGTCGCGCGGGCCGAACACAGGAACGCGACGGCGTCGGCATAATCCTCGGCCTCGCCGACGCGGCCCAGCGGAATCCCCTCGGCCATCTTGTCGTACAACTCGGCGACGGGCGCGTTACCGGCGCGGCGATCCCATTGCGCCGATTTCAGCAGACCGATGCAGATCGCATTGACGCGAATGTTGTCGGGCGCGAGTTCCTGCGCCAACGACTTGGTGAGGTTCAGACCCGCCGCACGTGTCAACGACGTCGGCAATTGCCGTGCCTTCGGCGCCTTGCCACCACCGATCGACGCCTGGACGATCGATCCGCCGCCGCGCGCCTGCATCAATGGGACCGCAGCCCGGCACAGGCGCACCGACGCCATGACCTTAAGATCGAAATCGGTCTGCCAATCGTCGTCGCTGACATCGGACAATGCATGGGCCGCCGATGCTCCGGCATTGTTCACAAGAATGTCGAGCCCACCAAAACGTTCGACCGTGGCCGCAATCATCCGATCGCAGTCTTCCGAGTTCGTCACATCGCCGGCAATCGGCAGAACCTCGCCACCTGTTTCTGACGCGATCTCCTGTGCTGTCCGCTCAAGATGATCCTGCCGCCGGGCACAGATGGCGACCTTAGCACCTTCCTGCGCAAGGCGGTGCGCCGTTGCGCGGCCAAGGCCATCGCTTCCGCCAGTGATCAGCGCGATTTTTCCCGTCAAACCCAGATCGAACATCGTTGAACCCTCCCAGTCCGGTCTTGCCAGACATGGGACAGTCAGTGAACGGCGTCAAACGTGGATGAGATGCTTGCGGTCAGCGAAGCTCGCAAGGCTCGCGCGGTGAACTCGGCGGTTTCTTGCACAAGGACCTGGCTGCCGCGAACGCTCCGGCGACCTTTGCAACATAGTCACGCGTTTCCTTGTAGGGAGGCACGCCGCGATGCTTGTCCACCGCGCCCTCACCCGCATTGTATCCGGCCAATGCGAGAACGGCGTCATTGCGGAAGCGCTTGAGCAACCAATCCAGATAGGTCGTACCACCACGAATGTTCTGCGACGGCGCATAGGAATTGCTGACACCGAACCGCGCCGCCGTGAAAGGCATCAGTTGCATCAGCCCCTGTGCACCGACCGGGCTGCGCGCCTTCGCGTTGCCGTTCGATTCGACGGCAATCACAGCGATCAGGAACGGGACGGACACATTCCGCCGCTTCGATTCCTTCTCGAGATACTGCCGGTAGTTCTGCAGGATGCGCTCCGCGGTCGAGCGTGACCCGAACACCGCCTTGCCCTTGCGCCGACCGTTGGCGATCACTTTCAGCACCGACTCCCAGCGCTGCGCACTCGCCGCCGCCCGGGACGGCGACACCTCGTTCCAGAACCACCTGAAGGCGGTTTTCGTGTACCGGCGTGCGCCGCCAGCGCGCGGGATCGACGGATCGCTGATTCGCTTGCGGGTCTTCAGCCGGTTCTGCCGCGTCGCGATAACTAAACTCTCGTCCTGTTCCGCGGTTGCCGTGGGTATCTGAAGCCATGAAGCGTGCGCATCTGTTCCAGCGGATTGCAGCGGCGTTGACCATGTACCAAGCCGCTCACCCGCAAGCGCAGGCGCTCCGCCCAGCAGAGCCGCGACGCACAGCGCGCCCAATTTTTGCATGGTGCTGGTCACCAACAAACCCCGTTCGACCTCGTGTCCCACGCCGCGAAGATATCACGGACGCTCAAAGGAACAATGTAGCTGCTCTGCATTTGCTTATGTGACATTGGTTACAGATCTACAATTTCAACGGCTCAAACGCGGAAAAATGTTATTTTGACACTTATTTTGGCGATGATCCTGGACGCAGCCTTTGGGGAGGACGATAACCTCCGGTTCGGCCTGCGCCATCCGGTCGTCGTGGTCGGCGATCTTCTGACATGGTTCGAGCGTGGCCTCAATCACGGAAATCACAGGCGTCTCAAGGGCATACTGGCGTTGCTCTCGCTTCTGGCAATCGGACTGGCGGTGCCGATCGCGGTTTCGCTTTGGATGTATGGCTGGGTGCTCGAGATCCTGATCGCGGCGATCCTGATCGCCCATACGTCCCTGGTCGATCACGTGAAAGCCGTCGCAAACGGACTGCGCCAATCGCTCGCCGACGGCCGCCACTCGGTCTCAATGATCGTTGGTCGCGATCCCGAAAGCCTGGACGAGGCCGGAGTCGCCCGTGCAGCCATCGAATCAGCGGCAGAGAATTTCTCGGACGGCGTCGTCGCACCGATCTTCTGGTATGCCGTCGCAGGGCTGCCCGGCATCGCCGCCTACAAGATCGTCAACACCGCCGATTCGATGATCGGACATTGCAACGACCGGTACCTGGAGTTCGGCTGGGCCTCGGCACGGCTGGACGATGTGCTCAACGTCATCCCGGCACGGCTGACCGGGTTCCTGTTCGCCGCTGTCAGCGGAAACAAGGCGGCCGTGCCAGTCATGTTCCGCGACGCGCCGGGTCACCGCTCGCCCAACGCCGGATGGCCGGAAAGCGCGATGGCTGCGCTGCTCGGCGTCGCCCTTGCCGGACCACGTCAATATGGCGATCAGATCGTTGACGACCCGTACATGAATGCCGAAGGACGCCGCGACGCGACAGCCGACGACATCGACCGCGCGATCAGCATCCTCTGGCGGGCATGGTTCCTGATGCTCGGCCTCGCGATTGCCTACACCGCCCTATTCTGGAGGCCGCTGTGATCATCCGCGAGGCTACCCGCGCCGATCTGCCCGCGATCGCCGCCCTGCTGGCCGATGACGGTCTGGGACGAGGCCGCGAAAGCGCGGACATGTCACGCTACGAACAGGCGTTCTACCGGATGCAGTCCCAACCCGGGAACGTTTACCTGGTTATCGAAGAGGGCACCGAACTGCTCGCCTGCCTGCAATACACGGTGATTCATGGACTTTCGCGCTCTGGCGCCAGCCGTGCCCAGGTCGAGGGCGTCCGGGTATCAGCCAACCATCGCGGCAAGCGCCTCGGCGAACGGATCATGCAGGCGGCGATCGACCGCGCACGGCAGGAAGGCTGCGCGCTGATCCAGCTCACCACCGATCGCAGCCGCGCCGATGCCCACCGCTTCTACGAACGCCTCGGCTTCACCGCGTCACACCATGGGATGAAGATGAATCTATGATGACGTCGCGCAGATGCGGCGCTATGTAAGCCGCCGGACGCGCAGGAGAGACGCCATGAACGACGCAACACCAAACAGCTTCATGACCGGACCGGACGAGAAAGGCCGCTTCGGCCAGTTCGGCGGGCGCTTCGTGTCGGAAACCCTGATGCCGCTGATCCTGGATCTCGAGGCGGAATACGAGAAGGCCAAGGACGACCCCAGTTTCTGGGCCGAAATGAACGACCTCTGGACGCACTATGTCGGACGCCCCTCGCCACTTTACTTCGCGCCCCGCCTGACCGAGGAGCTTGGCGGTGCCAAGATCTACATGAAGCGCGACGAGCTGAACCACACTGGCGCGCACAAGATCAACAATGTGCTCGGCCAGATCCTGCTGGCGCGCCGCATGGGCAAAAGCCGTATCATCGCCGAGACCGGCGCCGGCCAGCACGGCGTTGCCACGGCCACCGTCTGCGCGAAATTCGGCCTGCAATGCATCGTCTTCATGGGTGCACACGATGTCGAACGCCAGAAGCCGAACGTGTTCCGCATGAAGCTGCTGGGCGCCGAGGTCATCCCGGTCACCTCGGGCCGGGGCACCCTGAAGGACGCAATGAACGAGGCGCTGCGCGACTGGGTCACCAATGTGCGCGATACGTTCTATTGCATCGGGACCGTCGCAGGCCCGCATCCCTATCCGGCCATGGTCCGCGATTTCCAATCGATCATCGGAAAGGAAGTCCGCACCCAGATGGCCGAGGCCGAGGGCCGTCTGCCGGACTCCGTCGTCGCCTGCATCGGCGGCGGCTCGAACGCCATGGGTCTGTTCTACCCGTTCCTCGATGACGCCGACGTCCGCATCATCGGGGTCGAAGCCGGCGGCCACGGCGTCGATGACCGGATGGAGCATTGTGCCTCGCTGACCGGCGGGCGCCCGGGCGTGCTGCATGGCAACCGCACCTATCTGCTACAAGACACGGACGGCCAGATCTTGGAAGGTCATTCGATCAGTGCCGGACTGGATTATCCCGGGATCGGGCCGGAACACTCCTGGTTGCACGACTCTGGCCGCGCCGAGTATGTCAGCGTCACCGATGCCGAGGCGCTGGAGGCGTTCAAGCTGTCATGCCGCACCGAAGGCATCATTCCCGCACTTGAACCCAGCCACGCTTTGGCGCATGTCGCGAAGCTTGCGCCGACGCTGCCCGCCGATCACCTGATGGTCATGAACATGTGCGGGCGCGGCGACAAAGACATCTTCACCGTGGCCGAGGCTCTGGGTCAGGACATCTGAGCGGCTACCACGTTAGGAACGACAGTGAGCAAGTTTAACATCGGGGATCTCGTGGTCCTGAAATCCGGATCGATGCGGATGTGCGTCGAAGCGCTGGATGGCGAGACGATTTCGACGGTGTGGTGCAATGAAGGCATCATCGGCCGCGACCAGTTCGCCGAGGTTCTCTTGAACAAGTGGGAACATCGCGAGGACAGCGGCTCACGCGGTGGCGACCGGGGTGGGCATCGCGGCGGTGATCGCGGAGACCGGGGCGGACATGGCGGCGGCAAGCCCTATGGCGGCGACCGCGACGGCGGTGGCAAGCGCTATGGCGGAGATCGCGACCGCGGCGGTCATGGTGGCGGACGCGACCGCGACGGCGACGATCGTCCGCCGCGCAAGACCGGGTGGGACGGCAAACCGCGCGACAAGAAGTTTTACCGCAAAGACGACTGACGGGTGGGGTGGGGCTAAACCTCCACCCTCTGCCAAGGGGGACCGATGTCACGGATCGACAATACGTTCGAACGCCTGAAAGCCGACAATAAGGCCGCGTTCGTCTCCTACATCATGGGTGGGGATCCGAACTTCGACACAGCACTCGAGATCATGAAGGGTCTGCCAGCGGCCGGCGTCGACGTGATCGAGCTTGGCTTGCCCTTCACCGATCCGATGGCGGATGGACCGTCGATCCAGCTTGCCGGGCAGCGCGCACTCGAAGACGGGATGACGCTGAACCAGACGCTCGATATGGCGCGCCAGTTCCGCACCGGGGACGACACGACGCCGATCATCCTGATGGGCTACTACAATCCGATCTATTCGATGGGCGTGGATGCGTTTCTGGCTGCCGCGAAAGATGCCGGGATCGATGGGTTGATCGTGGTCGACCTGCCACCCGAGGAAGACGACGAACTTTGCCTTCCGACTGTCGCTACCGGGCTGCACTTCATCCGGCTCGCAACGCCGACCACCGATGACCGGCGCCTGCCCGCCGTGCTGCAGAACACCTCGGGCTTCGTCTACTATGTCTCGATCACCGGGATCACCGGCGCGGCCGAGGCACAGGCCGCCGATGTCGGGCCCGAGGTCGCGCGCATCAAGGCCGCCTCGAACCTGCCAGTCTGCGTAGGCTTCGGCGTCAAGACCCCCGAACGCGCAGCCGAAATCGCGCGCATCGCAGATGGCGTCGTCGTCGGCTCCGCCATCGTCGATCAGATCGGCGATGGCAAAGCGCCAGCGGATGTGCTGGATTTCGTCCGCGCGCTCTCCGATGGAGCCCACAGCGCGCGCGCCTGATCCAAACCGCCGGACTAAGGGACCTTGCCATGGCACAGCTTGCGCTCGACGATGCCAATAGCCTCTATTATCTGCACACGCCACCAGCGCGGGACGACGCACCGACATTCGTCTTTGTCAACGCGCTGACCGGCACGACCGACCACTGGGAGAACACGGTGTGCGATGAACTGCGCGCCGCAGGCTTCGGCACGCTCAGCTATAATTTCCGGGGCCAGGACCACTCGACCTACGCACCTGGCACGCCACTCACGCCAAAATTGATCGTCGAGGACGCGGTCCAGCTGTGCCGGGACCTCGCCCCGAGCAAACCCATCCTGGTCGGCCTGTCCATCGGCGGGCTCTTCGCGGCTCAAGCGATCCGCGACGGCGTGGATGCCGCCGGGCTGGTGTTTCTCAACACGATCCGGGAAATCGGGCCGCGCATAGCGTGGGTCAACGATGTGCTTGGCATGTTTGCGGGCAAAACCGGCGTCGGTGTCATGATGGCCGCGACCTTCCCGATGTTGGTGAACCCGGACTTTCTCGAGAAGATGAAGCCGAACATGCTGCCGTTCGAGCTTGCCCCACTGGCCGACGATCACCCGCATTTCAACCTGATGAGCCATTCGAACCAGGCCGACTGGGCGTTTCAGTGGGATTCGCTGACCCTGCCGGTGCTCAACATCACCGGCCATTGCGACCGGGTGTTTCTGGACACCGACATCGTCGACAAATGGTGCGCGGCGATGCCCGACTGCGAACGCGAGGACTGGGACGATTGCGGGCACCTGATCCCGTTGGAGCGACCCGAACGCCTGACTGAAAGCCTGAAACGCTTCGGCGCGAAGATCGAAGCGACCTGACAGGAGATACGGATGACCGACATGCGGGTGATTGAACATGGTGCTGGCGGCGCGCCGGATGTCATGGCCGTCCGGACACGCCCTGTGCCCAGCGCCAAACCCGGAGAGATTCTGATCAAGGTCGCCGCTGCGGGCGTCAACGGACCGGACCTGAAACAACGCAGGGGCAACTATCCACCGCCACCAGGCGCGTCGGACCTGATGGGGCTCGAAGTGTCTGGCCATGTGGCTGAGCTTGGCACAGCCGGTTCAGGGTTCGCGGTCGGCGACCCGGTCTGCGCGCTCACCAATGGAGGCGGTTACGCGGAATACGTCTCGGTGCCCGCAGGCCAGTGTTTGCCGGTCCCGGACGGGGTTGACCTGATTGACGCGGCCGGGCTGTGCGAGACCTTCTTCACGGTCTGGTCCAATGTCTGGTTCTGCCATGACGTGCCCGAGGACGGGACGATGCTGGTGCATGGCGGTGGCGGTGGCATCGGATCGACCGCCGTGCAACTCGGCAAGGCCTTTGGCCAGCGCGTGTTCACGACCGCTGGATCGGACGCCAGCCGCACCATGGCGGCGCGCATGGGTGCCGATCAGGTGATCAACTACCGCGAGCTCGATTTCGTCGATGTCCTGGCCGAGGCCGGGGGCGCCGACATCATCGTCGACTTCATGGGCGGCGACTACACCGCGCGGAACCTTAAATGCACCAAGATGGATACGCGGATCATCCAGCTGGCCTTCGATCAGGGCCACAAGGTCGAAATCAGCCTGATCCCGTTTCTCGTGAAACGCGTCAGCCTGACCGGCGCCGCGCTGCGCCCACGGCCACCCGAGTTCAAGGCAGGCGTCGCCGCCGACCTGAAGGACCGGGTCTGGCCGTTGTTCTCAGCGGGCAAACTCCAGACCGTCACACAGCATGTCTTCGCGTTCGAGGATGTCATTGTGGCACACGAACTGATGGAGGAGGGCAAGCACTCGGGGAAGGTGTTGCTCAAACTCTAGAGCATTGGTTGACGTGATTGCATCGGATCGCGTGCTCTAAGACCTTTTTCTCGTACTTTCGCGACACTAATCTGATTCTGATTGACTGAAAAATGCTCTAGGGTCGCGGGTGGCATAAAAGCAGCGTCCGGGACACGCACTCCCATCATGTCCAAAGTGCCGTATGCTCCGAATTCGGAACGGGGTCGGAAAATCATGATCCCCGGCCCGGATACGACAATTACGACTATGTAGGATCCTCGTTTGACGGCGACCGTTACCATCCGAGAATCGCGCCCGAATGAGACCGGCGAAGTTCTTGCGCTCTACCCGCAAGCATTCCCTGACGAAGAGCTGAGACCCGTGGTGTCGGCACTTATCGAGGGCGACGCTGACGTGCTTTCCCTGGTCGCGTGCGATTGCGCCACTCTCGTGGCACACGTGCTCTTTACCCTTTGCGAAGTGCCAGACAACCCGCGCAAGGACGCCCTTCTCGCACCACTCGGCGTGATCCCGGCATTTCAAAAACAGGGTGTCGGCACAGCGATCGTCCGCGCAGCACTCGATCGGCTCAAAACGTCCGGCATCGGTCGCGTCTTCGTGCTGGGCGATCCAAACTACTATGGGCGCTTCGGCTTCCGGCCCGAGCGGAGGGTTCTTGCGCCATACGACATTCCTGCCGAATGGGCGGATGCCTGGCAATCGTTGAAACTATCGGCGACTATGCCGCCGAGTGCGGGGCGTTTGGCGCTGCCGGATCCATGGATGGATCCCGCCCTGTGGACTGCATGAGCCGCGCGGCGGCATCCGTCGCTTTGCCCGGCTGAAGACCAGGGAGAGGCAACAGTGGGACTTCTAGCCGTATTGCTGGCAGCAGCCGGCGGATTTGCGACCGGGGCGGCCTGGTACATGATCCTCGCCAAGCCCTGGATGACGGCCGTCGGAATGACAGAGGATGACGTCAAAGCCTCGCAGAATCCGATGACGTTCGTGATTGCCTTTGCCGCAGCCCTGATGACCGCAGGCATGATGCGGCACGTCTTCGCGATGTCCGGGATCGACAGTTTCAGCGGAGGTCTGATCAGTGGGCTCGGCATCGGCGCCTTCATGACCGCGCCGTGGATCATGACGAACTATGCGTTCTCTGACCGCCCCAAAGCCCTTTGGGCCATCGATTGCGGCTACGCCGCGGCCGCCTGTACCGTGATCGGCGGAATTCTCGGAGCGTTCGGTACCTGACGCTAGATCAAGCCGCCTGGGCATCCTTTTGCGTCAACGCCGCCTTGCGCATGTTGGCCAGAACCGTCCGCAACATCGCCGCACCGTAATCCGCGTTCGCGTGGACCAGATCCTGGAAACCGTCGTCAAGCGCGGGCACCGCAAATTCCTTCGCCGTGAAGAAGCCATGGCGGATCATCCGGTTCGGCGGCAGGATCAGCGTCACGTCCCCGGGAACCGCGTGGCGCACGAACTTCCGGTACCGCTGGGCCAGCCGCGAGACATCGCCCGCGCCGATCACCGTATCCCAATCGCCCGTCTCCAATGCCAGTTCAGAGAAGAACGGAGCCGACACCAGATAGACCGGCCGCTCGGTCACCGACTGAATGTTCTCGATCAGGCGCACGGCCATCGTGTCCGTTAGACCAGCGACCAGCGCCTCGGAGAAAAGCCTTTCCGAGATCGCCGTGACGGGTTCGTCCTTCTCGGCCATCGGCGACAGCTCTCGCAGCGGTTCGCGCCATTCGAACGCCATCGACCGATGACTGCGATAGAGTTGCGCAATCCGCCGCGGTCCGAATTGCAGCCCGACGATGATAAAGGCATCGACCCGCTTGAGATCGACCTTGTCCGAACCCTCGGAGAATATCCGCAGCTTGGCCTTCAGCTTATCGGTCTGCGGGACCAGGAAACGCCCTTCCAGTACCAGATCGTCCATCATGGCTTTCGGAGCACCGAAGAACGTCAGTTCATAGCCGTCCGTGTGGTCCGAGACCTGTTCCCAGCCCGACTTCATCGAAGCCAGATGCGAGTTTCCCAGAACGCAAACCCGTGTCGTGCCCGTCATTTCGCAAAGGCCTCCAGCAATTCGTCCTCGCACCGGGTCTCTTCATCCAGCGGATCGGCGACGCGTTCGGTTTGATCGAAGGCGCGCGCGCGATGCTTGTCGAGAACCGGATGCTGTTGCAGGAACATCCGCATCGCAGCCTCGACACCCTCGGTATTCACCGTCCGCAGGTTCTCGTTGAAGAACTTCCCCTGCGCGACGTGGCTGGAAATCAGCTCGAACGACGGGAAGTACTCGATGCTCTCATGCATTGACGCCATGTGTCCGGCCACCGCGCGCAGAACGGATTTCGAATAGGTCGACGCCGACAGCACATGATCATCCGTCGCGGTCGCAGTCAGCGGAACCGGCGACACGGTCAGGATCATGCGAAAATCCGGGTTATTCTGTCCGACAAGATCGCGGAACGCCTCCAGATCCGATACGATCTCGTCGAACGTAAAGTTGTGAAAGACGTAGTCCGAGGCTTGGAACTTCCCGGCGATCGTCCCCGGCGCGGTGGGATAGACGGTCGACCCGTCCGATGACATCCATGCCTCGGTCAGGCCCAGCGTGAAGACAAAGACATCCATGTTCGCGAACATCCTGCGAACCTGCCGAAGGTGTTCAAGCCGCAGCGCCAGAACTTCCTCTCTGCTATCCAGACCACGAGGATCCACTGCGGGGCGCTGGGAGTCATAGTATCGACCCTTCCGGTCCCAGACGGTGCGGGCCGGGGTCGCCTCACCCATACTTTCGCGTGCCAGTTGGAGCAATTGCCGCGCCGTGTAGATGTTGCCGTAGCGCGCCGAGAAAAGACCGTAGCCATGGTCACGCAGAACCCCTTCCGGCAACCATGGCGGCGCCGGTTCCATGTCCATGACATCATAGCCCGAAGCCCGCAGACGCGCCGTGATGTGCTGAGCGAAACACGACCCTGCGGTCGCGATCCGGTCACTCGCCGAGATTTCGAACTTGCGATGATACAGATCGCGGATGTTGCCGATTTCATTGCGCGGAATCCCCGTTTTCCAGAAGTTCCTGGGGGGACGTTCGGCATAGGGCGACATACGAATGGCCTTCCAGCTTCGTCTCGGGGCCGCCGGACCATACTGGCCTGACACAATGCAGCCCTACGCCAGCGTGGTTAATTCCCCGTTGCCATGTGCAATACGGAACGTCGCTCTCGCTTGACAGCGAACCATTCTGGGCAAATGACCAAAGCGGGGAAATCAACCCAGGAGCCGATCTCATGTTTCGCAACGGTCTGATATTTGCCGTCTTCACGATGCTCGCGCTCGCGACGTCGGTATCCTGGGCACAATTGCCGACGACCACCGTGGACGAGACGCCCGAACCGATTGTCTTGCCGGATCCGCTAACGCCCGAGGCGGTGCGCGGGCTCGTGGCGCGGCTCTCGGATGCGGATGTCCGCGCACTGCTGCTCGAGCGGCTCGATGCGGTGGCCGCCGAGCGCCAAGCAAAGGACATGAACCAACGCTCGGTGATCGAGTCGGCGCAGATGATCTCCACCGATGTTGTGACCAGCCTCGGCCAGTCGATTTCACGCGTGCCGGACCTGCCGGGAGGGATCAGCCAGGGCTTCTCACGCTTCCACGCGCCGCGCGGCTGGGATGGCGTCGGGCTGCTCGTCGGCTTGACGCTTGTCGCCATCGCAATCGGGCTTGCCGCCGAATGGATCATCGACCAGATTGCCAAACCCTGGCGACGACGGATCCAGACCGAGACACCGGACGGGCTCGGCGCGACGCTGGGACTGCTGTTCCGGCGCGTCTTCCTGGACGCCGTCGGCCTGGTGGTCTTCTACATTGTCACCAAACAGGCGATCGGGTTTTTGCTGTCCTCGGAAGCGCCGGTGACCCCGGATGGCACACGCAGCTTCCCAGATGCTCAGATCGCGGCATACTTCGTCTTCTGGGTGATCATCCTGCCCCGCATGATGCGGACGCTGAACCGGTTCCTGGTCGCTCCGAACCAGCCGCAGCTTCGCATCGTGCACACCGACGATTGGACCGCCAAGTTCCTCTATCGCCAGTTCACGATCGTGATGGTCATCTGGGGCTTCATGAGCTTCATAATCCCCTTCCTGGCCAGCCACGGCGTGGCAATGGGTGAGCTCCGTCTGGGCTTTTGGCTGAATCTCGCCGCGTTTGTAGTGCTGATCAACGCGACCTTGCGGTCACAGGACGGATTGAAAATGATGTTCCTCGGCAAGGACGAGGACGTCACCCGTTCGGAACGCTGGGTTGCCAATGCCTACCCCTGGCTGGCGCTCGCCGTGATCGTGCTGAGCTGGGTTGTCATCGAAGCTCTGGCCTCGCAGCGCCTCTATGGCCTCGTCGCACCCGCGATCGTGACAATGATCATCATCATCTTCGCACCGACCTTCGATACCATCGTACGCGGTCTGGTACGCCATCTCGTACCGCCAATGTCGGGCGAGGGAGCGCTCGCGGAACAGGCCCACCATTCGACCAAGCGCAGCTTCATTCGCGTCGGCCGCGTGCTGATCACAGCAATTGTGCTGGTGGGCATCACCCGGCTCTGGGGTCTCGACCTCGCACGTCTTGCGGAATCCGGCGTCGGTGCGCAGGTCGCGGGGCGCCTGATCGAGATCCTGTTCATCCTGCTGACCGGATATCTGGTCTGGGAACTCGTCTCGCTCTGGATCAATCGCAAGCTGGCCGCCGAGCACACGGCTGCGGGTATCGACATGAATTCCGAGGAACCAGGCGGCGGCGAAGGCGGCGGTGCTGGCGGCTCGCGCATGTCGACCGTGTTGCCACTTGTGCTGGGCGTGCTCAAGGTCGCGATCGCGGTCCTGTTCGCCCTGCTCGCGCTCAGCAATATCGGCATCGACACCACGCCACTTCTGGCAGGCGCCGGGATCGTCGGTCTTGCCATCGGATTCGGCGCGCAGAAACTGGTGACCGATGTCGTCTCGGGCATTTTCTTCCTGGTCGATGACGCCTTCCGAACCGGCGAGTTCGTCGATGTCGAAGGCACCGTCGGCACGGTCGAGAAAATCTCGATCCGCTCGATGCAACTGCGCCACCACAAGGGGCCGGTCCACACGATCCCATATGGAGAGATCCCCAAGCTCACCAATTACTCCCGCGACTGGGTGATCATGAAGCTCAAGTTCACCGTCCCCTTCGACACCGACCCCAACAAGGTGAAGAAGATCTTCAAGACGATCGGCAAGGAGATGATGGAGGTGCCGGAGTTCGCCGAGGATCTGCTCCAGCCCTTCAAGTCCCAGGGTGTCTTTGACTTCGACGATGTGGGCATGATCATCCGCGGCAAGTTCATGGCCAAGCCCGGGCGTCAGTTCGTTCTGCGCAAGGAGATCTACAACCGCGTCAAGAAGGCGTTCGAGGAGAACGGGATCGAATTTGCCCGCCGCGAGGTGCGCATCGCCATCCCCGGGTTGGACAGCGACACCGAGCTTTCGCCCGAGCAAAAACAGGCCGTCGCCGAAGGTGCGGCCCACGCCGCCCAGGACGCAATGGCCGCGCAAATGCCCGACCCGGCCAAGACGTGAGACGTAAGTCGATATCAGGCCGGGGCCGCCGCCGGATCACGGCCCCGCCACCGTATGCTACGCACCGAACGTCGCGTAGGTGTGCGGCATCGATTTGATCTCGTTCTTGATCGACTTCACGCCCTTCACCGCGCGCACCATGTCGATCAATGCGTCGACGTCGGTGCTGACCGACACGACGCATTTCAGCGTAACCTCGCCACCGCGCGTCACGATTTCGAGTGAGCTGTTCAGCGGACCCAGCTTGCCACGCTCCTCGATCGCTGTCCGGACGCGTTCGGTCACCAGAGTATCCGACAACGCCCCGACAGACTCCGGCGTCTCCGCACAGATCGGAGCAGCCGCCAGTTGGCAGATGCAGTCGACACAGACATCGATCGGCACCGCCTGCGTGTTCAGCGTCATTGCATAGGCGGCCGGGTCCCTCCAATCGATCTCGAAGTGATTGCGGATGATCCGGTCATGGGCGGCATCGCTGCGCTCGATCTCGTCCCGCGCGGCATCGGATGAAACGTCGTCCAGCCTGCGCACCATCTCGGCCACACGGGCACTCCTCGGCGCACAGACCCGCACGCGCACCACATGCGGAACCGAGGCCAGCCGCTGGGCGGCACCCCAGCCAC
>ERZ1740062.410-NODE-410-length-24554-cov-5.362545_pt1 | contig 24554 bp, 19 predicted proteins | sample MGYA00581741_ERZ1740062 | MGnify/ENA primary metagenome ERZ1740062 (study PRJEB43018, sample SAMN04849747) | marine metagenome | isolation source: floating plastic debris | place: Pacific Ocean | collected 2008-09-01 | study: EMG produced TPA metagenomics assembly...
CCTCTCCAAATTCCATCCCAGTGATTTTCCCATCACCCAAAATGCGGTTTGTGGCCTTACTAAGATGGATGTTCAGTCCGATGGACTCCAATTTCAGTTGTAGCACATTACTACTCCTGGAATCCAATTGTCGTGGCATAAGTTTTGGAGCAAACTCCACAATATGCGGTTCCAGACCCATATCCAATACCGCCTTACCTGCTTCCAAACCTAATAGTCCGCCTCCAAGCACTGCTGCCTTGGCATTTGGTTTTTCTTCTTTTAACTTCCCAGCGTATACCATCATTGCTTCCAACTCCTCAATCGTTCGATACACAAAAACACCCTCTTTTTCAACCCCTTTTATGGGCGGAACAAAAGCGGATGATCCTGTCGCCATCACCAAATAATCATAAGAGAACTGACCGTCCTTAGCCGTCTTTATGGTTTTTGCGTTCCGATTTATATCCACCACACGTTCATCGACAATCAATTCGATATTGTTCTCCAAATACCATTCGGCGGGAGCCATTTCCAAAGCTTTCGCATCCTGGTTTTCAAAATACTCGCTCAGGCGCACCCGGTCGTATGCAGGGCGAGGCTCTTCTCCAAAAACCAAAAGTTTAAAAGCTTTGCTCGCTTCATAGGCCACAAACTTTTCACAAAACTTGTAACCCACCATTCCGTTTCCAATGACCATTACCGTTTCCATAGGGATATATCTAGCATTACTTCAAGACAATGTTACGTATTATTACGTATTTTTTGAATAATTTTATCGAAATAATTACGTATTCTTGTTGAAGATTTAGCAAAACCTATGTTTGAATTATCACAATGATGCAATCGCAGAAACAGCCCAAAGTAAGCTTAGTAGGCGCAGGACCAGGCGGCAAAGACCTTATAACAGTGAAAGGTTTGCGGCTTTTGCAAAACGCTGACGCCATTCTGTACGATGCATTGATTGATAATTTGCTTTTGGATAGTATTCCTTCTCATATTCCCAAAATATACGTAGGAAAGCGCTGTGGAAAACATTCTCAGCAACAAGAGGAAATTAACCGCTTGCTAGTGAAGTACGCTTTTAATTATGGTCATGTTGTTCGCTTGAAAGGAGGAGATCCTTTTGTTTTTGGAAGAGCCTCAGAAGAAATAGACCATGTAGAATCCTTTGGTATACCTGTAGAAGTTGTTCCCGGGGTTTCCAGTGCAATTGCGGTGCCCGCCAGTCAGGGTATCCCTTTAACCAAAAGAGGTGTAGCAAGCAGTTTTTGGGTGATGACCGCAACCAAAAGAAACGGCTCATTCTCCGAAGACTTAAAACATGCTTCCCTGTCTTCAGCTACGATGGTCATACTAATGGGTGTTCGAAAATTTATGGAGATTGCCAATGAAGTCAGGCAGTTTCGAGGAGGATTGACTCCCATTGCGTTGATTCAAAACGGAACACTATCCGATGAACATTGTCATATAAGTACCTTAAATAGTGCAGACGAGATGTTTTCCTCTGTTGACGTTACCCAACCAGGTATTATCATAGTAGGTAATGTAGTTTCTGAGCATCCTTCCTTCTTTGAAGAAGAAATACAACGCGTCTTACATTCGGCTTTTTAAAACTTCTTTACCCTTATGGTTATAGGGATACCCTCTCTATCAAATTGGTAGAAATTGATTCTGAGCAACTCCTCTCCATTTCGTATTCAATAATATCTGCTATCGTTTTTTGACATCTTCCAAATTTTGGAATCGTTGAATTTTCATCTTCATAAAAATACGTATTCCACGTAGTTTTTATTTCCAACTACGTATTAATACTTAAATAATACATTATGTTTGTTTCAAGAATTCAGTAAACCCCTTTAAAAACATAAGCCTTATGAAATCAATCACTACAAAAATTTTCGGTTTGGGATTGCTGCTCGCGGTTTTAGCTTGCGGTGGAAAAACCGACAAAAAAGCCAAAGAGACTGCCGAAGCCAACATTCCCGAAAGCACTTTGGAAATTGAAAAACCACAGCTCACATTCGGATTTATCAAATTAACCGATATGGCACCACTCGCGATTGCGAAAGAAAAAGGGTTCTTTGAAGACGAAGGTCTTTTCGTTTCGGTAGAGGCCCAGTCTAACTGGAAAAATGTATTAGATCGTGTTATTGACGGTCAACTAGATGGTTCACACATGCTTTCTGGCCAACCTATCGCGGCTGGCGCCGGTTTTGGTCGCCAAGCGGAGCTGGTGACGCCTTTTTCCATGGACCTCAACGGAAATGGGATTACGGTTTCCAACGATGTTTGGTCCAAAATGAAGCCAAACGTTCCCAAAGGCGATGACGGAAAGCCAGTGCATCCGATAAAGGCTGACGCGCTAAAGCCAGTAATCTCAGATTACAAAAACAGCGGAAAGCCCTTCAAAATGGGGATGGTGTTTCCAGTATCCACCCACAATTACGAAATACGCTATTGGTTGGCGGCTGCAGGAATCCATCCAGGAATGTATACTGCTGATAACGTTCAAGGACAAATTGATGCTGAAGTGTTATTGTCCGTTACCCCTCCACCGCAAATGCCCGCAACCCTTGAGGCAGGAACGATTTATGGCTACTGTGTGGGAGAGCCTTGGAACCAACAGGCTGTTTTTAAAGGTATAGGTGTTCCGGTAACCACCAATTACGACATCTGGAAGAACAATCCTGAGAAGGTTTTTGTCATGACCAAAAAGTTTGTGGAGGAGAATCCGAATACTGCAATTGCTGTTACCAAAGCCCTCATTCGTGCAGGGAAGTGGTTGGATGAGCCTGAGAATCGTCCTGAAGCCGTGAAAATTCTCTCCATGCCACAATACGTAGGTGCTGACGAAGTGGTATTGGCCAACTCCATGACTGGAACTTTCGAATTTGAAAAAGGAGATAAGCGTTCTATGCCAGACTTCAATGTTTTTTATAAATACAATGCTACGTATCCTTTTTACTCGGATGGTATTTGGTTCTTGACCCAAATGCGTCGTTGGGGGCAAATTCCCGAAGCCAAGCCCGCCGGCTGGTATGAAGAAACCATCAAAGATATTTATCGCCCAGATATTTGGAAAAAAGCAGCTGAACTTTTGGTGGCTGAGGGGCATATTCCCGCCTCGGACATTCCGGTTACCGACGGATACAAACCTGCTACTTCCGATTTTATTGATGGCACTACCTATAATGCCAAAGACCCAATTGGGTATATCAACAGTTTTGAAATCGGAAACAAAGACGATTCCTCTCTATAGCCAACGGTAAAATAATACCATCATGAAGCAAAGTGTAACCGTTAACAAAACACAAGAATTGAAATTGGCCGGTGCTGCTAAGGCAGCGCTGTCCAAATTCAAGGTCAAATCGCCAAAGTTTGATTTGAAGACTTTTTTAAGGAAGGTAATTGTCCCTCTCGCCTCTATTCTTCTATTCATCGGCCTTTGGCATATAGGAGCCAAAGCACTTTTCAATATTGAGGCCGATTACAAAATACAGAAAGCACTAACCGACCAAGGACAAGCGGCAGCGAATGCCATGGCTGCTTGTATTGCCTCTGGTGACATTAGCTGTCAGCCCAATACGCTCCCCTCACCAGCTCAGGTTTGGGAGTCGTTCAACACCTTAATCGCAGACCACAAAGTCATTAGTGCAGACAAACTCGCTTTCAAAGAAAAGACTGCTGCCTTAAATGAAAAGCGTATCTCTGAAGGAAAAGACCCTATTACGTACACCGGAAGACCCTCTTTTGTAGACCAGATTTTCACAAGTTTAAAAACCGTTTTTGCAGGATTTTTACTAGCCTTTTTTATTGCAGTGCCTATTGGTATCATCATTGGTTTGAGCGACACCTTACGCAATGCCTTCAATTGGTTGATTCAGGTCTTTAAACCTGTGTCTCCTGTGGTTTGGTTGCTGCTTGTGTTCATGATTGTAAAGACCATGACAAAAGATTCCAATTCGGATAGTGCGTTTATCATCTCCTTTATAAGCGTAGGACTTTGTGCGATGTGGGCTACGTTAGTGAATACAGCTATGGGGGTTTCCTCGGTTGATAAAGACTATATCAATGTGGCCAAAGTTTTGAAGCTTGGGCCATTGCAGAAGGTGTTCAAAGTTATTCTACCTTCTTCACTCCCTTTGATTTTCACAGGACTTCGCATCACTCTTTCGGTGGCATGGATGGTTTTGATTGCCATTGAATTGTTGGCTCAAAGTCCAGGATTGGGGTCCTTTGTTTGGGAAGAATTCCAAAATGGCGCCAACGATTCCAATTCCAAAATCATTGTGGCCATGTTCATTATTGGAATCATTGGTTTCCTTTTGGACCGTATTATGCTGACCATCCAAAACATGGTTTCCTTCAATAAAAATGCAACTGCTTAATCCTTGAAGATATGGCCTATTTGGAACTTAAAAACGTGAACAAGACCTATGGTGAGGGAAAAAGCGCCACAGAGGTTTTGACCGACATCAACTTGACTATTGAAGAAGGCGAGTTTGTTGCTATTGTAGGGTTTACCGGAAGTGGCAAAACCACTTTGGTCAATCTCATCAATGGCTTGTTGAAACCTACCAGCGGTGAAGTCCTTTTTAAAGGTGAACCTGTTGTGGATACAAGTCACGAGCGCGGGGTAATTTTTCAAAACTATTCGCTTTTACCTTGGCTAAGTGTGGGGCAAAACGTAGCTATGGCTGTAAAAGTAGCTTTCCCAAATGAGAAAAAAGCCTTCATTAAAGAACGGGTAGCACAATACGTTGAAATGGTAAATCTGTCTCCCGCCATAAACAAAAGACCTAAAGAACTTTCTGGGGGAATGCGACAACGCGTGGCTGTAGCTAGAGCCCTAGCCATGAATCCTGAAATGATCATAATGGATGAGCCTTTGGGTGCTTTGGATGCCCTTACACGTGGGAATCTCCAAGATGAGATCCTTAAGATTTGGAGCAAAGACAAACGTACCGCCCTACTCATTACCAACGATGTGGATGAAGGCATTTATATGGCCGACCGAATCATTCCACTTCGCCCGGGACCCAGAGCAACTTTAGGTCCTGAGTTTAAAATCGATATTGAACGACCTCGGGACAAAACGGAATTGAACGATAATCCCGTCTACAAAAAAACCCGGAATGCCATCATTGAATACTTAATGGGCATCGGTGAAGAGCGCAAAGCCATATCGAAGAAACTCTATGAGCTGCCTGATTTGGCTCCAAAAAGTTTCGTAGCCTAAATCCCTGAAAACATGGAAACAGAAACCATCACAATAAAGGACAACCACGTAAATGGAATTTCTTTTCCTTCCGACAGGATTATGTTGGATTTGAAGGATTTAAAGAAAGTATATCCAACGCCTAAAGGCGACTATGTGGTGCTTGAACACTTGAATCTTCAGATTCTTAAGGAAGAATTCGTAACCATCATCGGCCATTCCGGTTGTGGAAAAACAACCATGCTCTCCATGATTGCTGGGCTAAATCCTATTTCTGGTGGAGACATCGCCGTATTGGGAAACCCTATTCAAGGGCCAGGACCAGACCGAGGGGTTATTTTCCAGGCCCCAAGTCTAATGCCCTGGATGACCGCTTTGCAAAATGTGCTATTGGGCGTTAATCGCGTATTTCCCCACGCCAGCAAGGCACAACGGAAAGACATTGCCAAATACTATCTACACAAAGTAGGTTTGGACGGAGCTTTTGACAAAAAAGCCAATGAACTGTCCCAAGGCATGCAACAGCGTGTGGGTATTGCCCGTGCATTTGCCATAAAACCAAAGGTTCTTCTGTTGGATGAGCCCTTCGGCATGTTGGACTCACTTACACGAGGCGAGTTACAGGATATTCTCATCGAAATCTGGAACAAAGAAAAAATTACTGCCGTCATGATAACCCACGATGTGGATGAAGCCATCTTTTTGGCTGATCGTGTCGTGATGATGACCAGTGGCCCAAGGGCCAAAATTGGAGATGTTTTACCCATAAAATTTGAACGCCCCAGAACGCGAAAATCTGTCTTGGAGCATGAGGACTACTACAAGTATCGCAAACATCTTATTGACTTTTTAGAACATTAAAAACGCATAACCCGCTAAAGCTAACTCATTATGAAAAACAGTTACAAAATCATATTCCTAGTTTTCCTATCGGTTCAATCTATTTATTCACAATTTACCCTTGATGGGCAGTTTCGACCTAGAACCGAGTATAGAAACGGATTCCAAACCCTTATTCCAGACGCAGCCGACGCCGGTTTTGCCACAAATACGAGAGCAAGATTGAATGCTGGATATGCGACCGAATCCTTTAAAGTATATCTCAGCCTCCAAGATTTAATGGTTTGGGGTGAAAACGCACAGATTACCCCGATTGATTCCAACAATAGCTTTTCCATTTTTGAAGCTTGGGCATCACTAAAGTTGGGTGGTAAATGGTCAACCAAGTTGGGAAGACAGGTCCTTTCATATGACGACCAGCGTTTTTTTGGTGGTTTGGATTGGGCACAGCAAGGCCGTAACCACGATTTGGCTCAGTTGAGCTATAAGGATGAAAAATTCATATTTGATTTAGGTCTGGCATTCAATCAAGATTTGGATGAAAACGGAGGACCCCTGTTTGGTTTTCAAAACCAGGGCACTGGATACCCTGCCAACAATCCTTTTCAATACAAAACCATGCAGTACGTGTACCTTAAACACCAATGGCAAAACTTTTCCGGAAGCTTTCTTGCGGTCAACACAGGCTTCCAGAATTTTGATGAAGAAGGTGAAACCGATGGTGTGAATAGCACGTTTACCTTAGGAACTCATTTGAATTATAAAAAAGGAAGTTTTGGGGCCGCGGCGAACGCTTTTATTCAAGGTGGTAAGTTCTTTAACGGAGCTGACATTAGTAGTGCCTACCTTCTTGGACTGGAACTCACTTACAAAGCATCCAGCAAGGTTGGACTGGGCATAGGTGCGGAGCTTATCAGCGGAGACGATACCACCACGGACGGAGAAACAGAAGCTTTTTTACCCACCTTCGGGACCAACCACAAATTCAACGGCTTTATGGACTATTTCTACGTAGGCAACCACGTTAATTCCATTGGTCTTTTCGATATCCATGCCAGCGCGAATTTCAAGTTGGGTGAAAAATCAAGTCTGTTTGCAAAAGTCTTGAACTTCTCTGGAGAACAGGACCTGCCCAGCGGTGAAAACTCCCTAGGGACTGAAATTGACCTTGTTTTCACGCAAAAATTCAAAGGGTATGCCCTTAAAATTGGCTACTCACATTTATTCCCATCAGACGGCATGTACGAATTGAAAGGCGTCACGGAAGAAGATGCCGCTAGTACACAAAACTGGGCTTGGGCCATGTTGATTATCAAACCTAAATTCCTAAACACAGCCAACAGCGGTCAATAAACAGATTCCCGTATACAAACTTTGCTTCGAGAGGGTTGTTTCAAGATAGTTTGAAGCAGCCCTTCGCTTTTAGTAGGACCTAACATTTCAATTATTCATTTACTTTTGTGCCATGCAGAATTCTGTAGCTCAAAATACCATAAGTATTGTGTTGGCGGATGACCACTCTTTGGTCAGAGATGGCATTCGCGCCCTACTGGAAGAAGAAGCCGACCTAGATGTTATCGGTGAGGTCGCCAATGGTTTTGAAGCTATCGAAATGGTAGAAGCACAGACCCCAGACATCTTGATTGTGGATATAAGAATGCCCAAATTGGGCGGTATCGAAACCGTTGAGCGTTTGAATACCTCTGGGAATTCTGCGACACGTTGTATTATTCTGTCTATGCATGATTCTGAAGAATACATTTTAAAATCGGTGCAAGCAGGCGCTGCGGGATATCTCTTGAAAGACACGGACAAAAACGAATTCATCAAGGCGATTCATACGGTTCAAGAAGGAGGAAAGTATTTTAGTGGAGACATCTCAAACGTATTAGTGAACAATCTTTTGAATCCAAGTTCAGAAGAAAAAACCTCTCAGAAAAAAGCCAAGGACAATCCTTTTGACCTCACCAACAAAGAGTTACAGGTATTGAAACTCGTGCTTCAAGGGCTAACCAACAAAGAGATTTCAGAGAAATTGCAAAACAGCAAACGTACCATTGAAACCCATCGTTTTAATTTGATGAAGAAAATGGCCGTCAAAAACTTGATTGATCTCTCCAAAAAGGCCCAGGAATTTGGCTTGGTATAATTCCGACCTTTTAATATTTCTCCGATATTATTAGTGATAATTCAAATTAGCCCGTCACTTTTGCTGAATTAATACTACGTATATCTACGTAATTTTCTATTTTTCCCTTTCATTAGCATAACTGCACCTTCAACTATAATGCAACGGAAAGAATCTCATAAAACCATTTGTTCCTATTGTGGCGTAGGCTGCGGTATCACCGTAACTAAGGATACAAAGGGAGTGCTTTCTGTTGAAGGTGATGACACCTATCCAGTAAATAAGGGCATGTTATGTTCAAAAGGAATGAATCTTAACTACGTAGCTCAAGACACTAGCGATCGCATTTTGTATCCTCAAATGCGATGGAGCCGAAACCATCCGATGGAACGGGTTAGTTGGGATACGGCGTTCAAACGTGCAGCCGCCGTTTTCAAAAGTATTATCAAACAACATGGCCCAGATAGCGTTGGCTTTTACGTCTCTGGGCAGTGCCTTACGGAAGAATACTATCTGGCCAATAAACTGGCGAAAGGGTTTATCGGCACCAATAATATTGATACCAATTCCAGGTTGTGCATGAGCTCGGCTGTAGTGGGGTACAAAAAAACCTTTGGCGAAGATGCTGTTCCTATCGCTTATGCGGATATCGAGCTAGCGGACTGTTTCCTGATTGCCGGGGCAAATCCTGCCTGGTGCCATCCTATTTTGTTCCGACGACTTGAAAAACACAAAGAAGAAAACCCAAATGTAAAGGTCATTGTTGTGGACCCCAGGAAAACCCAAACCTGTGCTGTTGCCGATATCCACTTGCAAATTTTACCCGGCACGGATGTAATTCTCTTCAATGCCATAGCTCGGTGGTTGATTGAACGGAAAAAAATCAACTATGGTTTTATTAAAAAACATACTTCCAATTTTGAAGCGTGCAAGCAAATGGCCTTCGAGCTTTCCCTTAGTGAAGCTGCCAAGAAATGTGGAATTCCCGTAGAAGACATTAAGAAAACGGCGAAAACCATTTCCAATGCGAAAAACTTTATCAGCATGTGGACTATGGGACTCAATCAAAGTGTGATTGGGGTTGACAAAAATCTGTCCCTGCTGAATTTATCCCTGCTTACCGGTCAAATTGGCAAGCCCGGTTCAGGACCTTTTTCCCTTACCGGCCAACCCAATGCAATGGGTGGCCGTGAAGTAGGCGGAATGGCAAGCTTACTGGCTGCCCACCGTGACTTGGGAAATCCAAAACATCGAAAAGAAGTTCAGGAGTTTTGGGGTGGAAAACCTATAAAACAAGAGCCCGGATTAACGGCAACCGAAATGTTTGATGCTTTAGAAAAGGGAACCCTCAAAGCCATTTGGATTATTTGTACGAATCCTGCTGTGAGCATGCCCAACGTTCATAAAGTAGAAGCGGCCTTAAAAAAAGCCAATTTTGTCATCGTTCAAGACATTTCACATAATTCAGAAACAACACAATTTGCTGACCTTTTACTGCCCGCAGCTGGCTGGCTGGAAAAAGAGGGCACCATGACTAATTCGGAACGTCGCATTAGCTATTTGCCCAAGGTCATCAATGCGCCAGGAGAAGCCCTTCCCGATACTGAAATCTTGTGGCGTTTTGGTCAGGAAATTGGTTTTCATGGATTTGATTTTCGCAGTGCCAGTGAAGTGTACGATGAATACGCTTTAATGACCAAAGGCACTAACATTGATGTGTCTGGTTTATCCTATTCGCGCTTGAAAACAGAAGGCAGTTTTCAATGGCCTGTCCCCCATAAAAACCATCCGGGTACACCAAGGTTGTTTCAAGACCAAAACTATTTCACCGCCAACGGCAAAGTCCACTTTAATGCTCCGAAAAAACTATACAACCAATCTGAACAGACCAATAGTGAGTACCCCTTAATATTAAACACTGGAAGGGTTCGCGACCAATGGCATACGCGTACCAAAACAGGAAAAGTAAAACGACTGCTGACCCATATCCCTTCGCCATATCTTGAAATGAATCGGGTAGATGCCTACGTTCTGGGTATCAAAGAAGGTGACGTCGTAATGGTAAGAAGTCGACGCGGAAGCGTTCAGGTCAAAGCGAAAATCAACTTTGATATCCGCGAAAAAGTAGTCTTTTTACCTATGCATTGGGGAAAAATATTGAATGGTGATTTTAGTAGAACCAACAATTTGACCAACGATTTGGTGGACCCGATTTCGAAAGAACCTGATTTCAAGTACTGTGCGGTCAACGTATCCAAATACCAAAAGCCCAAACAGAAAGTTGTAGTTATTGGTGCTGGGGCAGCGGCATATCGTTTCATTCAGACCTATCGGGAAAAGAATCGAACAGATACCTTGCGTGTCTTCTCAAAAGAATCCTACCCATTTTACAATCGTGTGCTTCTACCTGAATATGTGAATGAAGAATTACCCTGGGAAGCGTTGCAAAAGTTAAAACAGGGCGAGCTTGAAAAGTTGGATGTTCAGCTCTATCCCAACAATGGTATTACCGAGGTCAACTCGGAAGAAAAATTTGTAGTAGACGAACAAGGCGAGAGACATTTATATGACATCTTAATCATGGCAACCGGAAGCCGAGCGTTCGTTCCTGCTGAAGTGCAGATGAACCTTGAAGGACGTTTTACGATGCGCGAACGCACTGATGCCGACCGATTGAAGCGGTATCTCAAGGAAACTGGACTACCCCCTAGCGAACAGCATGTTGTAATTGTAGGTGGGGGGCTTTTGGGCTTGGAGTTGGCCGCATCCCTGAAAAAAATCAATATTAATATTAGCATCATTCAGCGCGCACCTCGACTTATGGAGCGACAATTGGATGCTGTGGCCAGTCGCCTTCTTGCTGAAGATGTTCTGGAACGTGGTATTCAACTCTATTTTGACAATGAAGTAAGCACGGTCTTTGAAGACGCTGAGGGAAAGCATTCGCTTCTCGTCAATTTGAAGACAGGCCGAACCATCAACTGCAATGCCATTGTATATGCCATTGGAACGCGCCCCAATATCGCACTAGCAAAGCAAGCGAACTTGGAAACCAGAAGAGGCGTCTTAATAAACCCCTATTTACAGACCAGTTCCCCTGACATTTTCGCTTTGGGTGAAATTGCTGAATTTGAAAATTCCCTTTTCGGAATTACTTCCGCAGCAGAACAACAGGCTGATATTGCTGCTAAATACATTTTAGGGGACAAAGGAAGTTTTTACACAGGTTCCGTCCTTATGAACATTCTAAAATTCGAAAACCTTGATTTGTGTAGTATTGGCATGGTCAATCCACCCATTAATGACAATAGCTATGAAGAAATCATATTGATGGACGTCCGGAAGCGGTTTTACAAAAAGTGTATCGTGAAAGATGATACGCTGATGGGTGCCATCTTGATGGGGGACAAAAACGAATTCGCCGAATTCAAAAGACTGATTGAAGAAGAAATCGAACTCTCTGAGAAAAGAGACGAGCTACTCCGAGGAGCCCCAAGTGGTGAGCCTTTAAAAGGTAAGCTAGTGTGCTCTTGCAGTCAGGTGGGAGAAGGGAACATCAGAGATGCCATTCAAAACGGCTGTGTTAATTTTTCGGAGTTATGTGCCCAAACGGGGGCGGGTCTTGGTTGTGGTAGTTGCAAACCTGAAGTGAAAGCCCTTTTGGATACGGAATCCAAAATGGTATTAAAATAAGCTTTGGCATGAATGACGATTTACATAGAATTCCTATCAAGGGAGGAGTTACTTCTCCTGGTGAATTGAAGGATAGTATAACCATGCTGGAGTCGGCAGGATTGAACCAAGTATATTTTGGATCACGCCAAGATTTGTTATTCCCTTTAGACGCATCCCAGACCACAACCTTGGAAAACACCTCGGTTTACAACACCAATATTATTGGCGACCGAAGTTTTCAAAATATCGTTTGCTCCTATGTTTCGGCAGATATTTTTGAAATGACTCATTGGTTAAAGGGTTCAACCTATCTCTATATTTTAGAGCGTTTTGATTACCTCCCCAAACTTAAAATCAATATCACGGACCCCAAACAACGTTTGGTTCCGCTCTTTAATGGGAATCTGAACTTCGTTGCTTCCGAACAAGAAGATTATTGGTATTTGTACCTCAACCTTCCTGACGTTGGCATCTTAGGGTATTATCCTGTTTTGATTTATAGTTGGGATATTGTTTCCGTTTCGCGAACCATCGAGAGGGTCTATCAAACCACCGAAGATTTAGAGAGTCTGTTTGCCCTCCTTAACCAAACCCTTGATACCAACAACAAGAACATTGACAAACCTCTTGAAATCCCTTACTTGACCTTTCCCTATTATGAGGGAATGAACCGTATGGGGCTCGACCAATACTGGCTTGGTTTGTATTGGCGCAATAACCGTTATGATTTGAATTTCCTAAAGGATTTCTGTGGATTTTGTTTGGACAACTCCATTGGTAAAATATGCATTACCCCATGGAAGTCATTCATTGTTAAAGGTATAAAACAGAAAGCTCGAGCTGAATTGGAACGTTTTATTGGACAGAAAGGTATCAATGTACGGCATTCCCAACTTGAAATGAACTGGCATTTGCCCGTAGATGATGAGGATGCTTTGGAACTAAAAAAGTTCTTGGTTCGTAGTTTTGACCAAAACGACATTAGCACCTATGGCCTCACCTTTGGCATCAGTAATGATGTAGGCAAGCGGTCTCATTTTGCATCGGTAATCATTGAAAAAAACCAACCGCCCTCCATTGTCAAAGACTTTTCGGTAAGACCTACCTATAATGTGCTTCATTTTGAAAATTTTGACCCTAACACACACAATTATATTTCCTATGCTCAAGATGTGGATAAGATTGAACTTCCAGGTCTTTTGATGGAATTGAGCAAAAAGTATTTTCAGCAACTAGGACTCGAAAAGCCATCCATTGAAGAAGTGCTCACTAAAGAAACTTCTGAAATTCCCGTATTTCAATGCAGCGCTTGCTTGACCATATATGACGAAGCTGTGGGAGACCCTAAACAAGGTGTTCCAGTGGGTACCGCTTTTGAAGCTTTGCCAGAGACCTATTGTTGTCCGGTTTGTGAAGCAGGGAAGTCAAATTTCATTAAAACCAAAATTTCTCTAGAAAAGGTCTAATAAGACTAGAAGCCACATAGCATTCTTTTTCGTTGGCTTTTCCATTTCAATTTTTTCCACTTTTCTTTTCGTATTGTAATCTTTGCAATGGAATGTTGACTTCAATTGCGGAATGAGGAAGTTTTAAGTTGATATAATTTCCAGCGCAATAGTGCTCTAAGCTCCCTCCAATTTCCTCCCCAGTTACTATAAAGTCAAGGTGGTTTTTAAGAATGGCTGCCACGTCGGTGCTTACGGATAGGGTGTATTTATCGACCAATATTTCCAAGGTACCCTTAAACTGATTGGCGTTGGGCTGGATTTTAGGTAGAAGTGATTTCTTGAAAAAAAGCTCCCCAGCAGTTTCCTGAATCATGTTTTGAGCAGTATCAGATTCGTAAAATGCAACAAGCTCCTGGTTAGTGATGACCTCTTTTGTAGGGAAGTACTCCCCCGCAACTTTGATTTGGTCATAGTATTTAAAAGGGGTCGCTATCAGATAGCTGAGCAAAATAGCCGCTGGTCCACTTTTCCCGCCTTTATTCCCCCTAAGGTCAACCACCAATTGTTCTACCTCATTTTCAATTGCTTCTTCCAAAGAAGACTTCATAAACTTGCCTAGAACAGAAGTATTAGCCATTTCCGAAAGGTCATTGTTAAATGACCCCGCAGTGTTGTCTTCCCAAGAAGGTATTTTTAGAATGGCCCTGTTTTCTTTGATTTGAAACGTCGGTGATGCTTGCTTGGGCCTTAAGCCCTCATTATAATAAGAACGACCTTTCAAATCGATACTTTCCCCATTTTCAAAGATGACTTTAAATGCGTCCGCATCATCAATGAAAAGAAAGTATCGCAATGGAAATTCCATTTCAATGAAAGCATTTTTATAAGGAAGGGTATTTCCGTCGCTGTTCAAGTAAACTTGTAGTTCTTTTAGAATAGTGTTGGCACGTTTCCCATTTATGGATTGCACCTTTTTCCCGTCAATAGTAATTTCATTGTTGTCAACTTTAGGTATAACTGGGAACAACAAATGGTCTTGAAGGATTTTTCCATCGTTTGGATAAATAGTATAAGTGTGTGCATCACCAACCATAGCTACAACTCTGCTCACTATTCGGTATTCATCAAATATGCTTTTAGCTGATGCAATTTCATTATCGAGCACTTTAAGGAATTTCTCAAAATCCTCCTTACTTTGATAGTCATACAATCCAGGGTGATTACTTTTCAGCGTCTTGACCAGAATATCGACGTCTTCTTTGACTTGCTCAGGAGTCATGCCATGGTCTTTTTGTTTGCTATGAGATGTTGTTACCCCTACTTTATTAACCAGACCAGTGTCTTTTGCCAACTGTCCATTTATACTCATGGCAGTCATCAAAAGGAAAGCAAAATACAGGTGTTTATAAGTCATTATCATATCGGCTTTAACGTCCTTCTATCATCTATTTTGTCTTTTTGAAGTAAACACCACTAACTCGCTGGTCACCAATAGTGAACCCTTGTACCTTTTCCGTATCAACATCAAATTTTATCTCTCCAAAACCAATCCAAAGCATTTTCTTTCCGTTCCAAACCATACGGCTATCAGTCGCCAGTGGATAGACTTGCAGGGGGGTGTTACGATTGATTTTGAGGTATAGCCCACTCTCATGTTTGAAAAAAGTATAGTTCGTTTCTAGCTCCTCACTTTCATATACTCCTACGTATTTGTCGAGGTCTTCAAGGCTTTGTGGCGGAAGGGCATCAAACTTTCTAAAAGTTCGCTCAATAGTACCAAAGTGGATATTCAAAGACGGTTTGTCGTTATTGGTCTGAAATAGAACTCTAGTTGCTCCATTGGACCCATGCAATACATACTCATTTTGGGATAATGCTTTTAGATAACTTCTTTCTAAAATGTTTCCATTATCCATAAAAAGACTATCGTTTTGAAAGGAAATCCTTCGGTAGTAATTAGTTTCATCCGTCCAATAATATCCAGCGCGTGCTTCTGAAATTGATTTTAGGACTTGGACATCTTTATCATTCCCTTTCGGTTCGAATGATTCTTTTGGCTCTTCTTTGTCAAATGTTCCTTCCAACACTACCTCGGCAATTTTCAAAGCATCGCCAGTGGGATTTAGGTATGCAGAATTGCCTAGTAAAATAATAGTTGTTTTTTCATTTGGAAATCGGACCATATCGACTCGAAAACCAAGCATTCCCCCGTTATGTTGCACAACTGGTTTGCCTTTGTATTCCCAAACATTAAGGGCACGAGCATAGTTTAAGGTGTCGCCATTTTGAAGCATTCCTTTTTTGTACATCTTGTTTGAAAAATCAGAAATGCCTAAAACATCTTGATAGAATGCCTTATCCCATTTGGCCAAATCCTGAACGGTGGTAATAATTCCGCCATCGCCGTAAGCATCAAAAACCTGATTTCTTCGTTCGTACGCTCCGTTTTCAATAGGCCAATAACTCACTGCTCGATTCGGGACTACTTCATTGTGATTGTCACAAACGAAAGTGTTTTTCATTTTCAATGGCTTAAAGATTCTTTCGTGCAAAAAAGTACGGAAGGGTTGATTGCTTACTTTTTCAATAATCTTTGCCAAAACAGCATACCCACCACTACTATATCTGTATTCTGTTCCCGGGGTGAAATTGAGTTCCTTTTGTTTTTTTATGAGTTCATACAGGTCATCAGTGGTAAAGACTTCTTCAAACTTAACATCAACTCCCTGAAAAAGTTGTAGCGAATTTGTTTCTCTAATCCCACTAGTGTGATGAATAAGATGCTCTACAGCAATATCATTATCGTACTCAGGAAAATCAGGGAGATAATGGGTAATCTCTTTCTTAAAATCAAGCTTACCCTCTTTCTCTAAAATTAACAGCGCTGCTGCCGTAAATTGCTTCGCCATACTTCCGATATAGAAAGCCGTACTGTCACTAATGGGAATATTATAGTCCAAATTGGCGTTACCATATCCTTTAGAGTAGATCAATTCGCCATTCTGAACAATGCCGAGGGAATAACCCGGTTTATTGCCTTCAATAGACATAAGGCTATCTATCGTTTCCGTCTTCTCCTTTAAACTAAACTGCTGACCAGCGACAGATAAGGGAAGCAGCAAACAAGCCAATGCAATAAAACAAAGCTTCATTTCTTCAATTTTTTTAGTCCATAACCTTCAGAAGGCCTCATTGAGTATTCTCTACTCTACCGCGATGTAAATATCCACCTCGGAATCCGCTCCTTTTTGCGATTTAGGACCATATACCTCAAAGTCTACCGTATACTTTCTTTTGAGGTTTTTATCTTCACTCCATACGGTTTGCCAGGTTTTGGCAATGGCCTTAGGCATTTCTCCCTTCGCGGTAAACTTCTTGTAAGAGCCTCCTTTAAAAGTCCTCCCAATCATTCCATCAGGAATCCTATTCAAGTCACTGACTTTAAATCCAATAATGGTCAGATATTTTCCAGAAAAATCACTTTCATAGTCTGTAAAAAGCGAGTATACCTCCCCTGAAATGATATTTGGAATTTTAACGGCGATTTGCTCTTTTTCAAAACGCTGCCATAGTGTTCCGATATCCTTAATCGATTGCCCATTCTTATTTGTGGTAACCATGGAAATGCCAATAATGTTGAAATCCTCAATAGTAAGTGCTTCGCTCTGTGCTTTGCCTGATGTTATAAAAGCAACTGATAGTATTACGAATAGTGTTCTCATCATTTACGGTTTAAAAGTGTATGGGGCTCAATAATCTGAAAAGCTTCGTTATTCCTCAATAACTCTTGAAGCACCCCAACGTGTGTTTGCCCTATAATGCACAAAATTCTTTTTGAATTTTGCTTCTGTTGTGCTGTTAGTATATTGGAATATATCTTTAGGTTTCGCCGATAGAAAAGAGCAATGAATTCGGCTCCGATGTATTGCTTGTCGATATTTTCTTCCTCCAAGTTATCATACGAAGCAAACTCACCGTCAGTAACGTAGGCCGGAACATTAAAAAGCAGGGTGTGCGAACGTTTGATATTTTCAGGTAGATTCATCGAAACCAAGGTCTCCAACAAAGAGGCTTCTCCTCTTATAAATTCACCTAGCACCTTTCTTCCTAAGTTTTGAAACGCTTTTAAGCTGTTGCGATATATCTCAAAGTGATTCCCAGATTTGATAAGACTTTGAGAGATGCTTTCATGGTAATCAATACAAGTTGGTGAACCTAAATTCATGGTTTTAGCCAAGCGAAATCCCACCTGAAACACTTCGCTTGTCCCACGTTTTAAGTCTTCCAATTTTAGCTGGTCATTCTTGAATAATAGGTAGATACTATCTATTTGGTGTTGAATTTTTGGCTCCCGTTCGATATAAATATCCGTTGGATAGAACGTTTTTAAGACTTGGATAAATTCTTTCAGGTCTTCCTGTCGTTTGGAGCCATAAAAATTTTGGTTTTCATTTTCCGTTTGATGGACTTGAGTGAAATGAAATGTTCCCAATACCGCAATTTCAACCTTCGATGTACTTTGAGCATTTCCAACACCAAAGAATAACAGTGCCAGTAATAGATTGTTGGGAATGAAGTTTACCATAGGAATAAAGTACTGTCTTATCATTGTTTCATGAGACATAGAAGAAAACTTAAGACGTGCTATTCTGTGCTTAAGAATAGTTTCCGGCTTTCGTGTTTTTTAAAATACTTGGGGTAGAATGGGTTCTAAAGTGCGGTTGAGGTTGATTTCTATAATTCAAAACAGCGGATTGTTGGAACTCCAATAATACCTATTGATGGATTCTCATAAGACCAGAAAACAGAAGTTCTCTTAAGTCTATTTCGCGCCTCTCGTAATTGTAATGTTCTTAAAGTGATTTTCAAGTTGGGTCAAAGAACTGGAGGCACTGTACGGCGAAAACTTATGGATTTCCCCAAGAACAAAATACGCTTTGCGTGGCGCCAATTTTTGAATCTCATTGGCCTTCCCAGGAACTTTGGCACAAATTCCAAACCACTCTTCATTCATGTTGTTTACGCCAATTTGGTAGTCCTTGTGATACCCTCCATTGTTCCAAGTGGCGTTCGTGTCGTGCACATCTAGGTTTTGGTATTGGTCTACTTTCCACCAACCATCGCTGAATTGAAATGTAAAACCCCCGATGGCGTTTTTGGACCCTCCTATTCCGGCTGTGTTGGCATAAATTTCCTTCCAATTTCGAATCAAGTAATACGCTTGTGCCTCTTGGTCTTCCTTTTTTTCGATAACATTATACGCATCTGCTCCAAATTCAGTGAACATTATGGGTTTTTCCAATTCTTCCGCTACTCTTTGAAAAGAGTCCCCGAAAGAAATTCCCCGATACACATTGGTTCCAAAAATGTCTACGTCAGTGCAGGTTTCTCGTATGGTTTCCAAAAACATGATGTCTCCATTGCAAAGGGCTACGGGGTGGTTAGAGTCTTTTAACTTCATGGCAATCGCGGCCTCATTAAATAGGGAATACATGGCTTTGGCCCTTTCAGCGACCTCAATATCAAAATCTGAAACATCCTCTCCTTTTGGGTAAGCTGGTCTTCGAGTATTTTCTTTACCTAACAGGAAAAGTTTATACATCCCTCTGTTTTCCAAAGAGGGCGCTTTTCTTTTTGAGGTGTTCGATGTGGTTTCATCGCTTTTCCAAAAAAGACTGTAGTTGTTTTCATTGCCCAATAAATACAACAGCAACCCTGGCGTATTTTTATACTCTTGTGCCAACTGTGTGGTTTCTCGAAGCAATAATTTTTTAACCCTTGGGTCATCGTATTCCGTATTTTCAAACCACGCATCATCAAGCGTGAGGCCATACCGGCCAAAGGAGTGGTTCAACATGGTATAGATGCCGTAATTTTCGTAGATATAGGCAATCCATTTTTTCGGAATACCGGTGTAAACCCGAAGGGTATTGACGCCTATTTTCTTCAGCATCGTCATTTCTGACTTGAGCACTTCCTTTATCATTGAATCCGGTTGCTCCCAAAGGCTGTACGTATAGTTGGTCCCAATGGGGAAGTAATCCCAGTTCATCCCTTTTATCAAAAAATCTTTTCCATCAACAAGTAACTTATAGCCCTTCACACTTTTTTGCACGCGTACTTTAGTAGCATTTCCTTCTACCGGAAACAACATGGTGGCCAAAACCAGGGTGAGATAAAATAGTTTCACTTTACAATCAACCAATTAAAATGACAAAACAATCTACTTAAGATACTGAAAAGCGGCAAAAGACTGCTCGGATGAAAACTGAAAAGATACACTTTAGTTTAGTATCTTAACCTAGAGACTAAATCGGCAGGTTATGAATTGGCCAGAAGTGTTCAAGGGCATACAACTTTGTATTGGCTTCCAACTCCTTCTTATCGCGTTTTTTTTGTTTGCCAGTAAGCAAAAGAGAAATCGTCTCTTAGGGGTTTATACGGTTTTTATCTGTATCTCCTCTTTAAGCAGCGCCTTATATCCCTATTTGGAAAAAGTTCCGATGATTGCTTCCTTGTTCGGGGCCCATTTGGTCATATTTCATGCTCCATTGCTTTTTCTTTATATCAAATCGCTCAATGATCGAAACAGTGTTACTTGGGTTCATTTTGCTTTTCCCTTGCTATACACCGGTGTTTATCTGGTGTTGAAAATTTATTTTTCCTCCTTTTTTAGCACATACGGAATGGAAATATTAATGGCCCATTTGTTTATTGCTGCACTCTACACAGCGATATACTTTTATCATGGGTCCAGGTATTTTAAAATCAACCTCAATGATTCTTTAAAGCAAAAGGCCTTTAAAAAGTTTCGCTGGTTTTATGTAATTACTAATCTACATGCCATTTTACTTTACTCATTAATGGCGGTTTCTTATTTGAGCTATCTCTATTTCTACGAAAATTTTCCTTATCTCAATGAGCATGTTGTTCCTGACTTGTTTGCCGTTATCGTTTACATTCACCCCATAACCAGCATTATCTTCATTACGTATTTGCTTTCAGAAACCCATTCGCTACAGTCATTGATTTTACGTAAGGGAATTACTAGAAGTGCTTCTTTTAATGGGAATAGAAATCAAATATTGAGTAGTATAAAACAAATCATTGATGTTGAAAAAAGGTATAAAGACCCTGAATTCAATTTGAAGCAACTTTCCAATGAAGTAGGTGTTGGTATTCGTGAATTGGCAGAATATTTTAATGAAGAGTTGTCCATTTCATTTAACGATTACATCCACCAAAAGAAGGTTGAGGAATTCAAAAAGCTTGTAAAGGCTGATGAAGAAAACACATACAGTGTAGAAGGAATGGCGCAACTAGCGGGTTTTAAATCGAAAGCGACCTTTTATAGAATTTTTAAAAAATTGGAAGGGGTGACTCCAGCAAAATATAAAGAGTGCCTTGTTGCACCAAATTGAGTTTTCATTGGTGATTTTAGAGGGCTATAGGTTACTCTCCGAACTTTGTTTTAATCCTTCTCCCTTGATTGATTTTAAGCCTTTTCCAATATGTCTCAAACCAAGATTGAGACTTTTACATCCTTTTTTATACCAAAGAAACGCCGTCTCTTTATGACACTTCGCTAGTGGTTCTTTATGAAGTCTTTTCTCTTTTTTCTCATTTTGCCCTTTTGGTCTTCCCCAGCAATAGCACAACAGGAATCTCCCTCGATTTTGGATTCGACATTTCACTATGTTTTCCATAACAACTATTGGATAAACTTGCATCATTTCCTGTATCAAAAAGCTAGCTGTGGTCAACGCTCAAAGCTGCAACAAGATGGAAATGAAATGTTATCCATCGGTGAAAAACCCGTGGAAGAATCCTTAACCGTTCAGCAACGCGCTCTTTTAGACAGTGCCATTGGTTATTACAAAAGCCATTTGATTCAAAAAAGTCTAGTGCGAGGCTTGGGGTATGAAAGATATTGGCTGCAAAAACAAGTCGGGACAAAGGCCAAAAAAGATTCAACGGTTTCACAGGAATTCGTAGATGTCCTGAATACGGTTTCCAAAACATATAGGGAAACGTATTGGCCTATTCATAAAAAGCACAATACTGAAATCCTTGAACTTCAAATTTCCAACATTCGAAAACTTGAAAAACGTATTATATCCCGAATGGAGCGGTTATCCTTGACCCCTTGGCCCAGCAAGAAAAAAACAAGGGTCGATTTGACCGTGTATGCGAATTATGCCGGTGCTTACACCCCAACAAGGCCCATTTTCAATGTAATAGTATCTACAGTTGACCCCAGTTCTTTAGGGCCCGCTTTTTTGGAGACCATTTTTCATGAAGGGTCCCACCTCCTATTTCGGTATGAAGGCCCTTGGCGAGAAAGCATTTTTAAAACCTTTGAAGCAGGGCGTTATCAAATGAAGTTTCCAAGGCACTTATGGCATGTGAGCCTTTTCTATTTATGCGGACAAGTATGTAAAGAAGAGTTCTCTCAAATTGATATAAAGGAGTATGAAATGACCTTGCTGACCAGAAATATTTTCAAAACTTATCAGTCTACTGAGCTCTTTGCGGCTCTTGATGAATACATGCAAAACAACAATACTTTACAGGCCACAACGAAACAACTTTTGGAGATTCTAGAATCAAAGGCGAATAACTAAAAAAAATCAATCAATCTAATTTTATAAGACATGATCAATCAAAAACGAACAGATGTAATAAAAAAGAGCATTGTTTTGGCCTTTTTTGTCCTATTCACATCAATCAGTATGGCACAAGAGGCCCAGAACAGTGTCTCTCAAAGAGCACTACCGGGGTGGTACAAGATTTCCATATCATATCCCGATGGAGAAGGGAAACATTTTGATATGGATTATTACTCAAAACAACATATGCCTATGGTAGCAGCACTTTTTGGAGAAAAACTAAAAGACTATGCTATCGATAAGGGCGTATCTGGGAGGACCCCAGATGAACCTGCCACCTATGTTGCTGCAGGCTACTTTTTCTTTGAAAAGCTGTCGGACTACGCCGAGGCCTTTGGGCCCAATGCGGAAAAAATACGCGGCGATATTCCCAACTATACCAATATTCAGCCTATTGTTCAAGTAAGTCAAATCATTAAATAACAACCCAGAACAATTGAAGACTGTAGACTTTAGATAATGCAGATTGATAAACCAAAGAGGGTGTTAAGGTTCTAATTTTTAACGAACGCAAAATATGAAAACATACTCCTCCAAATTTGTTTGCGTAAAAGGCTTGGCGTTACTGGTCTCCTTACTACTGTACGGTTGTACAAACATTCAAAACATGAACGGCCAGAAAACGATTTCTGAAATTCGAATGACCGATGAAGGCTATCGAATCTTTTTAAATAACGAACCTTTTTTTATTAAAGGGGCCGGTGTCGATAACGGAGACATTGATGCCTTGGCAAATCACGGGGCAAATTCCCTTCGAACTTGGAGCACCGAAAACGGGGAGGCTGTTTTGGACAAAGCACAACAACTTGGCCTTAAGGTCATGATGGGGATTTGGGTAGGTCTGGAGCGCCATGGCTTTGATTATGATAATGAGCAGGCAGTTCTCGAACAACTTGAACGAATACGAGAGCGTGTGGTAGCCCTAAAAGACCATCCTGCTTTGATGATTTGGGGTATTGGGAATGAAATGAACTTAGAGTCTCAAAATCCAAAGGTTTGGGAAGCAGTAAATGACATTGCCAAAATGATTCATGACATCGACCCACATCATGTAACGACCACGCCTTTAGCCGGAATCGATAAGAAAACGGTGGCTTTAGTAAAACGAAAAGCACCTGAGGTCGATTTTCTTAGTGTTCAGGTATATGGGGCCATGGACGTGCTTCCTGAACTAATACAAGGTTCTGGTTACAACGACCCTTTGTTGATAACCGAATGGGGCGCTACAGGGTATTGGGAAGTGGAAAAAACAGAATGGGGGGCTCCTCTTGAGAACCATAGCTCCAAGAAAGCAGACCTGTATTTGGAACGCTATCAAAAATCCATTTTGGGACAATCAAAACAGGTGATGGGGTCTTTTGTCTTTTTATGGGGTCAAAAACAAGAACGTACCCCGACTTGGTTCGGGATGTTTATGCCGGATGGTAACGAATCCGAATCAGTGGATGTGATGCACTACGCTTGGAACAATGAATGGCCCGAAAATAGAAGTCCGCGTTTGATTGATTTTACGCTAGCAGGAAAACGAGCGAACGACAACGTCAGGTTAAAGGCTAAGGAATCGTATTCTGCAGAAATCAAGGTGCAAGATCCTGACGATGATCAACTAATATATGATTGGGAAATTCGCAGAGAGAGTCAGTCCACGAAAAGCGGTGGAGACGCCGAATACATTCCGGAAAAAATCGATGGCCTATTTGAGGAGGCTTTGTCAAACGTCACCTCATTCAATGCTCCCGAAGACCCGGGTGCTTATCGGCTCTTCATTTATGTGAAAGATGGTAACGGTCATACGGCACACGCGAACATCCCTTTTTCAGTAGAAAATTAGGTGGTGCTCACATGGAATTGATTTTAAGATTTTTAAACAGTGCTAATAACTAAAATAAAGACTATGAAAAAAGCATTAATACCTGCAGTTTTTCTAGGCCTGATTTTCCTTTTGGGTTGCGCCTCGAACATCAAAACAAAAAAATACACAAAAGATAACCTTGCGGATTACACAACATTCGCCTATTTGCCAAGCACCTCTTTTGATATAAATGAATTCAGTGATGAGTCGTTTAACCCTGTTGATGAATCGTTGGTTTCAACATTGGAAAACCAGATGACGGGAAAAGGCTATACGTTGAACCTTGAGAGTCCAGACTTATTGGTTTTAATAAAAACGTCCCGAGCCATTAATAGCGAAGAGAGTACCAAGAGTAAATATGAAAAGAGCTCAGGGGGAAGTTCCGGCGCGAGTCCAAACTTTGCATCAACCGGTGGCTCAGGCGGTAAAAAATATCTTGGCAGTAATGAAAGTTCAACGAACAACCAGCCTTACAAAGAAGGTGATCTAGCGGTTAGAATCTATGATAGAAAAACCAAGGAATTGGTATGGACCGGCCAAGCAGATGACTATAAATCACATATATCCGACCAGTCTTTAATGGAGCGAATGCTTAAGGACATTTTTAGTAAGTTTCCCAAGTAATATTTCAACACAAAGCCTTGTGCATCAATTAAAGCGAAATCGCATTTTCATTTTTTTGACTCATAAAAGGGGGGGGGGTGAAATAGCTGTCATCCAAAAATCAAAAATCCAGTTTCGT
>ERZ1740062.411-NODE-411-length-24551-cov-6.118264_pt1 | contig 24551 bp, 25 predicted proteins | sample MGYA00581741_ERZ1740062 | MGnify/ENA primary metagenome ERZ1740062 (study PRJEB43018, sample SAMN04849747) | marine metagenome | isolation source: floating plastic debris | place: Pacific Ocean | collected 2008-09-01 | study: EMG produced TPA metagenomics assembly...
CGCTGGTAGGGTTGGTGGTAGGGTTAAGGAGTACGGATGCGCGGCGCACTTCATCGCCGCAAGAGCTCCTGGACATTTCGTCGAAAGCTTACTTAGCGAGGGTGCTTCTTAGCCTTGCCGATGAAATGGACCTTTCTCGCATGTCAGCGAAGTCAGAAGCTCTGCAACCAATTGGACGCGCCAGTTCGACGAAAACCGCCGACCCAGCAAGTTTTTCTTTTTCGCAAAAGTCGAGGGTATTTTTTTTGGGGGCGATCTAACCCCAAATCAGTCATTAGCGATCTTGCCTTCATTTTCCTAAAAGCGGTCATCAAGCAAAGTGCAGTGTTCGAGTATTTGAAGACGTACTCAGCGGTTCGTTGGATCCTTTTTTGGTTACTCACGCTAAAACCTTACGTGCTTGCAATCTCTTGGTAAGCCGCACGCCATCTCCAGGTCCGTACTGATCTGGGTAACGCAGCGGAGCCACGTCTTTATCGATGTGGAGCTCTCTGCGTTGCCAAGACGACAGGAAGGGCGTGAGAGCCAAATGAAGAGTTTTGTAAAAATCGCTTTTGCCAGTAGTGCTGCAATCGTCGGCTGCCTCCTCATCGCTGGCTTTGTGATGGTCCCGTCGATCTTCGCGGCAAAGTATGAAGCCGAAAAAATGACAATGTCGGATGGTGCGGAGCTTGTTACGATCGTGCGACTGCCGGACGGCGAGGGCCCATTTCCGACATTGATCGTACGATCGCCGTACGATCTTCCGCATACGCCCTTATCAGGCTTGCCATCGGAAGACTTTTCTAATGTCGACGACAAAGATCTTCCCAAAGTTATTTGGCAGGCCGTTATCGATGCTGGTTATGCCCTCGTGGTTCAACATACTCGAGGTCGCATAGGTTCGGACGGTCAAGCTCTATTAAACAAGGATAGAGATGATGCGCTTGAGTTAATCGCATGGGTGCAGCAACAAGACTGGAGCAATGGCAAGATCGGAACAACGGGCGACTCGATTGAAGCAATTATGGCAATGCTCACGAATGCGGAGAACCCGGAAGGCGTCCAAGCGTCGTTTGTTCAGATCGGAACCCCGAGCTTGATCAATGATGCCATGTTTGGTCCAGGCGGTGCGATTAAGCTCGAAACATTTCTCCCATGGACGGCCGAGCAAATTCTGACCGCGGATGATACCCATTATGAGGCGATCGGCTATGGCCCTATCAAACGTCGCACGTCATTGATTTCGATGATGCTAAAGGGTCAGGCGCTCTTATCTGATCTGGAGACTCCTCACACGGTCTCGGCTTGGCGGCATCTGCCACTCAAGGATTACCCTCATTTCGCAGCTGCCTCTGAGGGGTGGAATGCGATTCTGGATGCGAGGCCCGGCGATGAGCTTGCGGAATATTTCAATGGCTCCGTGACCGATATTCCCACCTACTATGTGGCCGCTTGGATGGACGTTTTCGCGTCTTCTCAGCTCAGCTCTTTTGCGCGCGGCGAGGTTCGAAATGCCGACCAGAGGCTGCTTATCCTAAATGGCACGCACTTCGCCCCTGAAAGCCCGACGACTTGGCCCATTCAACCTATGCTGCCATGGTTTGATTATCACTTGAAAGGTGAAGCCTCTGCCTTGCTGGATTTGCCACGAGTCATTTTCCCAATCGCGAACGCAGATGACGAGTGGTATGGTACCGATACGTGGCCGCCAGCAGCGATTCAGACCGAAACATGGGTTTTGTCATACGATGCGGGTATCCGACCACCGACCGCGGTGAAAGTGACAGACGAGAATGACGCCGAACCTGATGCCGACGATTTATCCAACCCAGAGTTTGTTTTAGCGCGCGCTAGCGTTGCTTCCGGGACTCGCGGCTACGCTTACGATCCGGACCATCCTGTTCCAACAGTTGGAGGCAAAAACCTGTTGATCACGCATGGCCCGAAGGACCAGCGCGGCGTCAGGGAAAACGATCGTAGCGACGTGCTGTCTTACGAGTCCGATGTGCTAACGACTGACCTGATCGTTGCAGGCCCTCTGACAGCGAATGTGTCTGTTAGCTCTGACGCCCGAGATACTGATTTCACGCTCAAGGTATTGGACATCACCCCGACCGGTGAAGCGATCCTCGTAACGGAAGGGATCCAACGCGCGAGATTTAGAGAAAGCCTGAACACGGAAGTGTTTATGGTGCCAGGCCAAGTGTACACATTAGACATCGATCTCGGACACATGGCTTGGCGGTTTAAGTCCGGGCATCGGCTCGCGATTGACATCTCATCAAGCAACTTTCCTCAATGGGATCGCAATTTGAATACAGACGCGCCCTTATTTTCCAGCACGGATCGGCAAATCGCGAATAATGTGATCCATCATGGTGCGCCGTATGGCACATCTATTCAGTTGCCCGTCGTGCCAGACTTAGGCGCATTCGAGCGAATGCACGGCTACACAACAGAACCTTACGTGCCGCTAGAAGACTAAAACTCTGACGCCAAAGCCCGTCGGTCGAGGATTATTCGAACACCCGAACCTTACCTGAGTGAAAGGTTCTCGTAATCTAAGCGAGACCTGTCCTGTGATTATGGTATCGCTCGCCGCTTAATAAAGGAGGCAAACCAAAATGATCTATGCAAAAATAGGCGCGATCGCATATGCGCTCTGGTCAGTTTTGCACATCGTGCTCGGCGTCACGCGTCTAGCTGAGAGAGCTGGAGACGGCGCCTTGGCGGAAGCAACTGGACGTCTCGCTCAGGGGCATTGGACGCTTCTATATCTCGGCGTTTTTGGGCTCATTCTTTCTTACTTCAACTGGAAGAATAATACCGCCGCATACTGGACCGCCGCGTTCATAATCTCGGCGGAAGATATCGGCTTTATTGTCTTCCCAGTCTTGTATGGCGGGACGCCGTTTCCGGCGTCGGTGATTGGACCAGGCCTGTGGATCGTGGGTCTCGTATTTACCACGCTCGCCTTCTTTAAAGCCCCGAGAACATAGGATAAAATTATGAAAACCTTGCTGTGTACGACAAGCGTATTGTTCCTCCCATTTAGTTTTGCCTCTGCTGATGCCCATGACGTTTTTGGCGTATTCGCCACCGAAGATGGCGGCGCGCGTGTCTCAATTGAAGATTGTGGAGATGGGTCGCCATGCGGGACAGTCATTTGGATCGACCCGGCCTCGATAGAAAATGGGCAAACTCCGGAAAGCCTTACAACTGAATCAGGCAAGAAAGTGCTTGGGCTGAAAATGCTCACCGGGTTTGAGCGCAAGAGACGCGATTGGCGTGGAGGGACGATTTATAGTCCTGAAGCAGACAAATCATATGCGTCGCGATTGAAACGGCAGGATGATGGAACGCTCCAAGTCAAAGGCTGTGTTGGTCCGGTTTGCCAAACGCAAATCTGGACAGAATACGTTTCTACGCCCGCAGACTGAATTCTCGAATGCTACCGTTAGCGTTGGATTCCATAATAGCGTTCGTGAACGGCCTTTGCTTTTGGCACTGGCTCGCAAGCGTCTATCTCGGCTTGATCATATTTGAGCGGTTTCATACGCGAGCGGCTGGCGCTCACGAGTATGACACTAAAGATGCCATTTGCAGCATAGCGATTGGGGCGATCGGAACTGTCGTGCAGTTTACGCTCGCGCTGATTATCCCGTTATCGATCTACACTTTTGTTTATCAGGAGTGGCAGCTCGTCACGATCGACAGCACCGCAATCGCGATCGGGGCCGCCTTCATCGTGCATGATTTCGCCCACTACTGGGTCCATCGTCTGGGCCACCGCGTCGGCGTTTTCTGGTCTTTCCATGCCGTGCATCATTCGTCCAACGCGTTCAACCACACCACAGCTTTGAGGCTTTTTCCGACGGATGGGCGCCTAAAAATCCTGGCGGGACTCGTTGCAGCCTTGTGCGGTGTTCCACCTGAAATCTATTTGGCGGCGGCCTTGCTCAAAAGTGGATATTCCATGTGGACGCATGCCAGCTACATCAGAGGCTTGGCTTGGATGGAATGGGTCTTTGTCACGCCACGCCTTCATATGGTTCACCATGCGAGTCAGACCGAATATCTGGATCGGAACTATGGCCAAGTTCTCATCATTTGGGATCGGATTTTTGGGACATTCGCCGGATATGAGAAAGAACCAATTTCAGGTCTGGTGCATCCCGTCCATGACAACAACCCGTTCACCGCTCAGCTTGTTGGAATTCGGGACTTGGCTGCGAAAATCAAACTCGCGCCGTGTTGGCGACAACGCTTCTTGTGCCTCTCGAAACCTCCTGAGTGGACACCGCGCTGAACAGCTATGTCGCTCTCAATCAAGCCTCAGTCCGCCGACTTCATCAAAAGCGCGATTATTGCGTCGGCGTGCGCATCAAGCGCTTCGCGCGAAGCAATATCTCCGCCAGGAAATTCATTGGTTAGATCGCGCAGCGCCATCGGAAAAGAACCACCATGCGTGATCATGAAGAATATGGTTCTGACCGAGACATCTGGAATAGCCCCGTCCAGTTTTGCCGCTTCGATGAGATCCGTCATCAACTCATAGAATGGACCAACCATTTTGGTCGCAATGAACTTGCCTCGCGCATCAGACTTGTCGCCATCAAAAACGATTATTCGGCTGATTTGCGGCCATCGCGCTGACGTGAAGACGAACGCTCGGATGATCTTTTTGAGCGCCTCTGTTTTAGAGCTTTCATTCGGTTCGATTTCAGAGGTCAGATCTCGCACAAAACCGTCTGCGAGGTGGCTCATGGCGGCTTCCCAGAGATCCGCTTTTGATCCGAAATAGTAACGGGTCAAACCTACATCCGCTTGCACAGCCCCAGAAATTTGACTTAGCGAGACACCATCAAAGCCCCGGCTTCCAAAAAGTTCTATGGCTGCGAGAAGAAGTTCCGTCTTTAGATCCGGGCGATCTTTGTCCGTCGGGCGGCCCGGGCGTCTTTCTGTTTTTGAGTTCGCTGATTTCGTCATTCTGCCCGTCTATTCGATCAACGTTAGCCGCATGCCATCACGAGCGACAATTATCTCTCTCTCATAGACCTTGTCCATACCCTCGACGAACGCGGACTCAACAAAGGTGCTCGCTGGGATGGGAGGAATTAGGTGCGTTAGAACGAGCGTTTTGGCGTTCGCGTCGACCGCAGACTGGGCCACCTCCAATGTCGGTGTGTGAACAGCGGCAATCAATTCGAGGCGTTCAGGCGTAATGCCGGCGCCGTGCTTTTCCATTGCCGAACCTGCGCTCCGCATCATCTCCATGTTGATGACTTCATGGATCAAATAATCGACCCCTTGTGCGTGCTTCCCAATCGCCTTCGTGTATTTTGTGTCGCCACTGATCACGATGGATTTCCCGCCAAAATCGACGCGATAACCAAATGCTGCAGACCAGTCAGGATGATCAACTTTGAAGGCTTGAATGAGGATGCCATCTTCGTCGAACACGGTAACAACTTCATCGGCCTCAATGTCGACTTCATGTGACGCGCCGAAAGCGTACTGGCCTTCCAATAAGCTTCCTTCACCCATCGCATTTACGCGCTCGTCGACATCGTCTTTGTAAGCCTCATAGATACCATCCAACAAGGCATCCGTCCCGGGCGGACCGACGACATCTACGATATGTGTTCGTCCTTGGATCCATCCAGTGTGGATGACGTCTGCCACACCCGACATATGGTCAGAGTGCAGATGGGTTATAAATATCGTGTCTAGGCTTAGGAACGGGAGTCCGTACTCGGTGAGTTGCCAAGCGGACCCTTGTCCAGCGTCGAACAAAAAGAAACGGCCACCCACAATAACTCCCAAACACGGTTGCCCCCGATCCGGATTGTATTGCGGTGAGCCAGTTCCACAGAAGACGACTTCAAAGCGCGACGCTGGGAACGTCTGCGTCTCAAGCATGGCCTCAATATTCCGATCGATTTGAGACTTGATGAGGGCCATCTTGTTGTTCTGCACCCAGAAGAATGCAGCCACCCCGATCGCTACCAGAGCGCCTAATCCGATTAGTATTTTTCTCACGGCAGCTCTCCTCACTGACTTCGCTTGACATATTCTATGGTCATGGAATATGTCAAGGTCTTGGACCTGAGGACGCAAAATGAAGAAGCGCATAAGTGCAGTCGTGGCGATAATTTCACTCTCGATCGCGATATTTGGCTGGCCCCCTTATGGAGGAGGCCCGACGCCAGGATACGCCGAAGGTGACGATGGATTTCAGTCGGAAGTTCGCAGACTGCCGAACGGTATCTATGAAGTGTCTGCCCTGACCGAGATGCCGGGCGTCAGCGCGGAAATGGTCCGATGGTGGTTCGGCGACTATCTGCAAACCTCTGAACATTATCAACGCTGGCATCCAACCGCTCATGTTTGGATGGATTGGGAGAATAAAACAGCCGGTGAGTATGTCGGCGCGAGTCATCTTGTTCACGAGTATCTGGGTGATGACCTTTCCAAGCTCCGCATTCAATTTGTGCCGCCAGAGGACATACTTGGACCGGTTGTTCTCGCTGATGATGACGTCGCGGTCTGCGCTAAAGCGGGCTTGCTCGAACAGCCGTTAAATGGCGGCAAAATGTGCCATATCATTCGCAATACAGAATACGGCGCGGAGATGAGAAGCCGTTTTTGGCTTGGGATGGTTGCAAAGAGAAATGGCAACGAGACAGTCGCGTCCATCGAAGGCATTGTTGCGAATACCTACCTGGCGCGAAAAATTGGGGTGAGACAGTCGACAGCGCTCGATTTGACGCATCACGCAATCGAAGAAATGGGCTCTCTCGCTGAATTTTTACCGGAACTCTACGCGAGCGAAACCGCCACATCATCGCCATCGCCTGAGGCCTTAGGAGATGAAAATTCTGGAGGCGAGCAATGAGTGTCTTGGTCTTGAGAGTTCTGGCCCCTCTAAGCTTGGTCTGTCTCATCGCACTAGTCACCGCTCCAGCCGCGCAGGCTTTGTCTGCGTTGGACGAATGGAATGCCGCCGCGCGTGATGCCCTTCCAGTTTCCGTCAAAGTTTGGCTGGGACTGATGATGCTCACAAACATCGCTGCCCTGGCTTTTGTTCGAAAGCATATTGCAGCGCGATGGGTGTTCCTGGGCTTTTTGATCAGCCACGCGATCGTCATGGTCATGTGGGCGCAAGGCGTTCAAGTGCTAGCCGGTCAGGTTTCGCTCTTTCATATCATTTTCTGGACGCCAGGCGCGGTCGCATTGATTTTGAAACGCGCTGAGATGAAGCTGCCCTCAGCCTATGGTCTTTGGGCGGCGCTGTCGCTGGTCTTCTATTTCGGGTCCATGATGATCGACGTGCGCGATGCGTTCTCATTTGTGACGCACTTAGTCTAATTCTTTGATCGGAAGGCAACCTGAATGCGGATCTTGATCATTGAAGACGATGCGAAGGTATCGGAATTCGTGCGCAAAGGCATGGATGAACTTGGCCATAAAGTTGATATCGCCTCGGACGGAAAAGACGGTTTGTTTCTCGCCACGACGGAAGAGTACGATGTCTTTATCGTCGACAGAATGCTCCCAGCGATTGATGGGGTAACAATCCTGCAAACGCTCCGCGCATCACAGAATGACACGCCCGCAATTATTCTGAGCGCGCTTGGAGCTGTGGATGAGCGGGTGAAGGGGCTCCGCTCTGGCGCGGATGATTATTTGGTAAAGCCGTTTGCGTTTTCAGAACTGCTCGCGCGGGTAGAACTTTTGGTCGAGCGATCGCGCCGGGTCGACACCAAAGTGACCGAGCTATCGGCATTTGATCTAACAATGGATCTATTGTCGCGAACGGTGATGCGCTCTGGCAAAAAGATTGACTTACAAGCCCGAGAATTCAGGCTGCTTGAATACATGCTCCGGCATAAGGGGCAATTGGTGACCCGCACCATGTTGCTTGAGCATGTTTGGGACTACCATTTTGCTCCGCAAACGAACGTGATCGATGTGCATATTAGCCGCCTACGCCAGAAGATAGACAAAGGATTTGATCACCCCATCCTCACAACGGTACGAGGCTCCGGGTACATTGTTCATGAGGCGGGGTAATGACAGGCGGAAAGACAACTCTCGCCAACAGCATCGTTTTCAGACTGTCCCTATTCTTGAGTGTTCTTCTGATCGCTTCTGTCGGGGTGGCAGGTGCGCTCATAACAATCCTTGGAAACGAGGCCCCGCTCGTCGAAACGAGAGCAGCTATCAATGCCGATATTGAAGCGCTCGAGGCGTACGAGGAATTATCGGGTATTTCCGAAGTCCTTAAGACCGTGACCCAACGAACCTTAGATGACAAAAATGCGTACTTTTACACCGTGCATGATTCTAGCGCAGTGACCGTCGCTGGAAGTCCCTACAAGTGGTCTTGGAATGACGCGCAACGATCCGATTTCGGATTCCGATTGATCGAAGTTCCATACGATCAACTGAAGCTTCCCACTCAAAGCCCGAGACCATTTTCCGAACATTACGATGTTCTGGTCAAGCGTCACGAGTTTGAGTCCGGATACGTGATTTATGTTGGTCGAAATATCGACGAACTCGAAGCGGCGACTTGGATCGCGTCGACGCTCGGCTGGGCGGTCATCGGGACCCTAATTCTCCTCCTCGGCTATATCTTCTGGTTCAGCCACTACGTTGTGAGCCGCGTGCGGGACTTTTCCAGGACCGCGACGGAGATTGTGAACACCGGCGATCTTTCTCTTCGCATTGATCAAGATACCAACTGGGATGATCTGGGAAAGCTCGCTGTAACCTGGAACAATATGCTCGATGAGATCCAGTCACTCGTAACGAAAATCCAGAACACGTCGAATAATATCGCGCATGACTTGCGAACGCCGCTGACGCGCATGCGCGTTGATCTCGAGAACGTCGAAAATCCGGAGCAACGTGAAGAATTGATGCGAGAAGCAGATACGCTGCTCGGCATCGTGAATGGATTATTGCGAATTGCAGAAATTGAATCAGGCGCAGCGCGTTCAGCCTTCAGAACGATAAACCTCACTGAAATCCTGGAAGATGTGGTGTCCTTCTATCTGCCTGTCGCCGAAGAAAAGTCGACCACACTGAACGTTGAATTGAGCGATGTAACTTATCACGCTGATCGCGACTTACTGTTTCAAGCGTTTATGAATGTGCTGGATAACGCAATCAAATTTACGCCGGTGTCTGGCGAAGTAACTGTGACGCTAGATCAATCCGATACTGACACTGTGGTAACGATCTGCGACACCGGGCCTGGAATTCCTGAACTCGAGCAAAGCGAAGTCTTCGAACGATTCTATCGGCGAGATGAAAGCAGAACTTCTCCAGGTTACGGCCTTGGTTTGTCTTTGGTTTGGGCGATTACCGAACTTCATGGCGCTTCGGTCAACATGATTTCGAGAGATCCAGGGTTATGTGTCAAATTCGTGTTTCCGCGCTCCGGAATCTAGAAAAATTCGGATCTTCGAACAATTCTCCGCATATTCCTAAAAGAGGACATTAGAGGCGGAGCATGGAACGTGCGCTTCGGTCGTCTATTTTGCATCGTTGACGGACCTCAAACCGGACTGAACCGCACGTGTCAGCGGATAGTTCCGAGCCGTTAGCGCAGCGGCCGCATAAGCCACCGCAGGAACCCCCGCGAAGATAAGCATCAGGTTACGAACTGCTTCGGGCGAATTGTCTCCGACAGGATCGAAGCCTGCAAACAACCCCAGCAGAACGAAAGGAATTCCAATTGCAAAACTCTGCCCGGTTTTGAATGCGCTCGTTAATAGCGCGAAGGATAGGCCGCTTGAGTCTGCACCCGTCTTGACCAGGCTTTGCTCGGATACATCAGCCATCATCGATCTGAGAAGCGCCACAGGAGCACCGAAGGGCGCACCGGAAAGAACAGCCGCAACGATCAGGATAGGTATGCCCGCATTCAAGGCTGAGAGCGGCAAATAAATTAGATGAGCAAAGGTCGCATAAACGCACATGTAAACGAGCGTGGTATGCTTCTCTGTCCGCTCCGCTAGTTTCAACCAGAACGGCATACACACGAGCCCGGATAGGAAATAAAGCATCAGAATTGCGCTGGCGCCGTCGGTAACCCCAAACCCCCATTCGGCAGCAAACAAATATGTCGATCCGGTTGCGGCGATTGCTAAGCCAATCAGAACTTCCATGGTCAGTATCCGCGCCATTGCCCCATCGCGAAGCAGACCAACCGCTCCTAGAAAGTTCAGTTTTGGTCGCGCTGGACCCACGCTTGATGAAAGGCGTGGATCTCGAACCTTCCATACCGCGAGGCCGACCGTGAGCGGTAAGGACAGGATGAGTAGCCACCCCATGAGAGCAACTTGCGAATAGGAGTCGGCATCAGCGACAATTGCGAGCACTGTGGGAAGGAGCAGCAAGACCAGCAAGGAACCAGATATAAAAATCTGACGCCACATGAAGTATTGCGAACGTGCATCGTAATCGTTCGTCAGCGCGGGCACCCACGCCTGATGGGGTGTCTGCAGCATCGTAAAGCCGACATAGAAAACGAGAAGCCAGAAAAACAAATAGGATGCGGACACGCCATCGCGAGACGGAAGATACAGCGCGAAAGCTGCCACCATCAAGACCGGGACACTCGCGATCAACCAGTGCCGAGTACGCCCAATTCTGCTGGGATATCGATCAACCAGAATTCCCATGAAAGGATCTGTCACGACGTCGCTCAACCGAATGATCATAAAAATCAGGCCTGTGAGCTCTAAGCCTAGGCCGAGCTCTGTGGCGTAAAACCGAGGCATGAAAACAGCGAATGGTAATCCGACTGCGGCAATGGGTATTCCAACCATTCCGTACGCGATGACTTCACTTCGGTTCAACCTCATCCCCGTGTCTCCTCGCCCGGTATCAACGGATAAGTGCGATCTTCAATCGAATGCTTCTCGGCTAGGTTAGTGCGGGTAGCTGTGACGATATCCAGTTCGACAGAATCCTATTCAGATCTTCCGGTTTTTCCTGAGCCACCCAGTGACCGCTCTCAATCGTGGCTTCGGTAAGATGTCGGCAGTGTTCCCGCATCGGCGCCGCAAGCGGACTATTGAGGGTTTCACAGATGCCGTCATTTGCCGCGTGAACGAATAAAACAGGCATTTCGAGTTTTTGCGTTTTTGCAGACTGCGCATGGGCGATGTTTCGCTGGTCATTGCGATACCAATTGTTCGGCCCAGAGAAGCCAGTTTGCTTATACGCGGCGACGTATGACGCGAGCTCCGCTTCATCTATGACATTCGTATCGATCGGCATGTCTGGTGCGGGGGCGCCATCCGGACCAAACCATCCACCCATCATTTGGATCATCGCCGTGATTGAAGGACTGGATTTGCTCTCTCGTTGTCCTGACCGGAAAAGCACGCGAAACGTGTTTTCAAGATTGCCCTCAAACCCGCGGCGACATTTATCGGGTTCATCGCGGTGGAATTGCCAATAGTCCCATTGTCCCAATGGAAATTGGTCGTTCGGGTAAATCTCGCGATCAACACCGCCCACCAGTTCCGGGAGCGTGAAACCGTTTGGCAGAAACGGAACACATATTCCGGCAACTCCAAGACATCGTTCAGGGTGATTTTGCGCGATCGACCAAACAATAGGCGTTCCCCAATCGTGCCCGACCCAAATCGCTTTTTCTGCACCAATGTGATCGAGGAGTTCGATCATATCGGCCTCCATTTCTTCTACGGCATAGTCCTCAACGGCTGGGTGTTGAGAGGACTGACCATAGCCCCGCATATCTGGAGCGATGGCGTGAAACCCGAGCTCGGCCAAGAATGGAAGTTGATGGCGCCAGGACAGGGACAGTTCTGGCCAACCATGACAGAAGATCACGGGAACCTGTCCCCTTGTTCCGCTTTGCAGATAAAATGTTGAGTGGCGCTCCGAGGAGAAGCGGTCTTCTCGGATGATTTCATTGCTATCCGTCATCCGTTCCTCCAATTACGCTTCAACCGCGAAGCCCATCGCTTGAGCGATCAGGCTGTGTCGATCTTTGCGCGGAAGTGAAGCGAGCATGTTTCTGCGAGCAACTCCTTCAGGCTGATCAACCATAATGTGGCGCTCCTTCCTCTGGTGCGCCGCGTCCACGATCGCCTTGGCGACATCTTCGGGCGTCAGATCAAGAACAGCGTCTGCAAGCGGTCCTTTCTGGACGCTGGTTGCAAGCGGCGTTTGGACCAAACCAGGAAGCACCTCACAAACGTGAATACCGTGCCGCGCCCATTCAATGCTAAGCGCTTCGGTCAATCCGCGAATGAAGTATTTCGACGCAGAATAACTTGCGATGCTTGGCACTCCGTGCGCCGATGAGGACGACCCGACATTGATCAGCGCACCCCTGCCAACCTTCAAATAAGGAAGAGCGGAATGCACGCAGTTGGTCGCGCCAGCGATATTAATCTCGATCAATCGCTTATGCGCTGCCAGATCAATTTCTTCGAAATTGCCCGCTTCCATGACCCCAGCATTGTTGACCAGGACATCGAGCTTATTATCTGAACCGGAACAAAATGCCTTCAGGGCCAGCTCAACTTCGTCAGGATTTCTGACGTCCAGTGTCGAAAAGAAGTGTCCGCGACCCAGCTGTGTTTCCAAGGAGCTGAGTCCAGGCTTGACGATATCGACCGCTCCAACGGTCCACCCCAAGGACGCAAATCTGACCGCTGTTGCGCGACCAATTCCGCTTCCGGCACCCGTGATAAAAACAAGCTTGTTCGGGGTTTTCATAGTTTCACTCATCCCGTCTATTATTCGGCAGCTACAGACTGATCTGTCGCGAGCCGCTGCAAGTTTTCCACCGCTGGGAAGGCATGTATCATGACCCGGGTCATGATCTCGATCACTTTCGGGTCATTCTTGTCCGCGCTTGCTGCGAGCTGCGAATATTTGTCGAGGCGGCTGCGATTACGCCACGCGCTCAGTTCCGCGTTCTGCGTCCACATAAATGTGTTCTGAAGCGCATCCGCGAATACGAGCAGTGCATCCGTCACGACATCAGTCGCCGGCGTTGGACGCGCATAGTTGTTCTTCTCGTCCTCCGGGATATGCGCTTCAATAAAGCCCAGGATCGCCGCGCTAAAACAGGGCTGGAATTGCCGCACCACTTGCAAGTGGATTTCGCCAGGTTGGAAGACCGGAATTCGAACGCCGATATATTTTCCGAGCCCGCTTGTCGTACAATCAATATAGAGCGTGTCCGGATCCATCGAGACGATCCCATCTGTCATCGTCATCGCCTCGGCAGTTATCTTCAAAACCCGCCCCTTCCGGATGACATTCTTCACGGTTCGGAGTTGTTCAATCTCGCGTTCACTGACGATGGCCGCGTGGAACATGCTCGGCCAAATATTTGGGTCGATGCGCATCCAGAACTTTTCAGCCTCCATACGCTCTTCAATCTCGCGGACGGATTTTGACGTCGCATAAATCTCGATGGACTTAGACTGACCACCAATCGTGCTGTCGTAGAAACGCTCCTCAACCTGGAAGCTCTTTCGATTGAGGAACCAGGCATCACGCGAAATCACCCAAGAAATACGATCCGTCGCAACGCCTCGCTCAAGCAACCAATTGACCGAATCCGTTCCGGTCTTCCCAGCGCCAATCACGCAATACTTTTGATGGTTCGGGGCATGATGCGGTAAGTCATTCGGGATGATGCACGTCACATCTTCAGATACGGCAAACTTCCGCTCGCTAAGGGCTGGAATGTCGGTGGTCACATAGTTAGCGAAGACCGTTTTCTTGAGCACTTTGATGTCATGCGTTTCACCCGTTAGTCGGGAAACCACTTCACCTTTTTCAGTATAGCGTGTGAGGGGCAAGAAAATCACGCGCCCAGATGGGAGGAACTTCTCCTCCATCAACGCATGATAATAGCGGGTAATCTCCACGCCCGATGAGAGCTCTTCAAACCCAGCATTGGTGCCCTTGGAATCGATGCGGCGGGTGCCGAGGTCTTTTGAATTCACACCATAAGTGGATGCTGGCTGGTGCAGGCGCACATATGGATAAGCCTCGTTCCAGTGTCCCCCCGGAACAGCGCGATCATCGACCATGATCACAGTCGCGTCTGTTTCATCAAGGAGCGTGTCGACAAAGGCCATGCCCGTGGCGCCGCTGCCAATCACCAAATAGTCTGCTTCGTACTTCATTTCTCAAATTTCTCTTTCTTGTTTCCGGGAGGTTTTTTTGGGCGCACCATCGGCGGTTTTGAGTCATGCGCTCATGAATGATCATCTTCAGAATGCTGGATAGGAAAGCTTCTCTGTCGCTTGGCTCCGCCTAATTACCAGCGACGATGTTATTCACCTGCTCACCGAGGTCGATCGAGCCGTCCGGGGTTGCGACTGCACACGTTAAGACGTTCCCTGGCCGCAAATAATCGGGATCTTTCACAGCGCGCTTGGCAATGATTTCGCTTCTTTGGATCGGCGACATCAATGCCCCCACAAACATTGCGATTTTACCTGGCACTTTAAGCGCCACGCCGCCGGGTGTACCGGTCGCAATCATATCGCCGGGTTTGAGATCTCGTATTTGCGAGAGTTCGGTCAGAGTCGCTGCCGGTTTGTGGATCATGTCCGCGGCAACATTTCTTTGTCGTTCTTTGCCATCGACGGATAGAGTTAGAACCAATTCGCCATAGCGCCGTAATTCGTCAGGCGAGAGCAAGACGAGGAAAGGCCCCGTTGGGCCAAAGGTGCGATACGACTTGGCTTTGCAAAATTGCTCATGAGAGACTTGAACATCTCTGGCTGAAATATCGTTTGTGATCGTCAAAGCCCCGACAAAATCGTGCAGGTTTTCGTCGGTCACTTCCACGGGTGCTGTAATCGGTCGCGATACGATAAGGGCGAGTTCGATCTCATAGTCGAGCGCTTTCACATGATCGGGTCGAACTACGTCATCCTTTGGACCACAGATACAAGAAGAGGCCTTATGGAAGAAAATGTTGTGAATGGCGTCTTTGGGGTCGCGGCCGATCTCTTCCAAATGGCTCGCATAGTTTAAACCCTGGCAGATATAGTCCGCGTCCTGCGTCACCGGACTCAGCAGATCGAGCGCGTCCATATCTAAGTCAAACGCGTCCACAGCGCGCGCCGCGTCTGCACCACCTTCGGTCAGAAAACGCCCCGTGGTTGGCCAATCGCCGGACAAAGCAGCGACTTTGCCGTCTGAGTGAACGCCCCATTGTGGGCCAGAGTCAGTTTGAAATCGTACGACTTGAATCGCCATGATGCGATCTCCTGAGATTAAGACAGATAGGTTTCCACCGCATCGCGGGCTTGGTCAGGCGTCGCCCCCAGAAGGCGGAGCATTGCATCACACGTATCGCGGTTGATTGATTTGTTACGCCGCCCGACGAGCTGCGCCTCGACGGCAAGCACCATCAAGGCCCCGATCTGAAATAGACGAAAGCGGTCTGGAACCTGAAGGGGAGCGCCCTGATCAATGGCGACCTGGATGTCTGCCAGCAGGTTGTTCGCAAAATCCAATTGCATATCAAACGCGTTCTTGGAGGCTTCTGACAGCATCTTGCCCCATTCACGATTGGCTGCGGCGCGTGAAATGAACATGTCGGTTGAAATAACGATCCGACCAAGCCCTGTTTCAACATCTTGAACGCGTTCAGCGATGTCTTCCGCAAGAACGATGGCGATGGCGGTTGCGGCTTCGCGGATGAGTTGCTCGCGATCATCAAAGTGATTGTAGAAGGTTCCATTCGAGAGGCCGGCTGCCCGCGTTAGCTCTTGAACCGTCGTGTTTAGCAAGCCGCGCTCCGCGACGAGCGCGATCGCACTATCGATCAACAAAGAGCGGGTTCTGACGCGTTTGCCTTCATTGCGGGCGCGGTCGTGGAAGAAGTGCTGCACAGGGCAATCCTCATCTGAATTTCGAACTTCGATTTACGCGTTCTAGCACTAATTGTTGACAGTGTCAAAAATGAGAGTATGTTAAAAAATGAATTGATTGTTAAATTTCAAGAGTGACTGGAGTGACCGCCCCGTTGATCGGCACACTCCATCGATAAGGAGCTAGGAATGGATTTGGGATTGGCTGGAAAGTCCGCAATCATCTGTGCGTCTTCACGAGGGCTCGGCAAATCATGCGCTGCCTCTTTGGTACGCGAGGGCGTCAATGTTGTGATCAACGGACGCGATGCAGAATCGCTCGCAGAGGCAAAAGAAGAGCTCGAAGCCATTGGTGGCGGTACCGTGACCGCGGTCGCCGGCGACGTCGAAAAGGAAGCAGATCGCGATCGATTGTTTGAGGCCTGCCCAACGCCCGACATTCTAGTGAACAATAATGCGGGTCCGCCTCCGGGTTTATTTTTGACCTGGGGTGAAGACGAATGGAATGGCGCGCTTCAGTCCAATCTGCTCGCCCCGCTCATGATGATCAAAGCGGCGCTTCCCAGCATGCAGGAGCGGAAGTTCGGGCGTATCGTGAACATCACATCCGCCATGGTGAAGTCTCCGCACCCCTTTATGGGGCTTTCGACGACTGCACGCACGGGACTGACGGCTATGTGCAAAGCGCTGTCGCTTGATGTCGCGAAAGACAATGTGACCATCAACAATATGCTGCCCGAGCGGTTCGACACCAATCGTCAAAAGCAAATGGCGCAGCTCGCTGCAGCCATGAAGCAAACAACCGTCGAAGAAGAACGCGCTGCGATTATCGAAGCAATCCCAGCCAAACGCATGGGAGACCCTGACGAGTTCGGCGAGGCGTGTGCCTTTCTTTGCAGCGCGCAGGCCGGCTTCATCACGGGCCAAAACCTTCAACTCGATGGCGGCGCCTATTCTGGCCTGATGTAATCCTAGGAGGAAGATCTCATGGACTCTGTTTTACTCGCAAAAATCTTATTGAGTTTCGTGGCCGCTTTGCAGTGCATTGGCCCGATCCGTGCCGATTTCAATCAAACGCACGCGACCAATCCACTGTGGACGCCGCATGCCCGCTTCCATGTTGTTTGGCAGGTACTTTCACAGTCCGGCATCTCCTTGATTGCCTTGGCGCTCATCTGGGTTTTCCCCAGCCCGTTCACGATATGGTTGGCTGTGATCCTGAACTTCAATTGGCTGATCAGTTTCGTCGCGACGCTCTCAAGCATGTCGCTGTATGACGGCTCGCTCAAAGACGTGAATGGGATCAAGCCTTTCAAGTTCGGGTTCGGCGGCAGCACGCTTGAAGTGGATACCAACGTATTCGGTGCGTGCTTGCTTACAGTCGTTAACACGGCCGCGGTCTTCGTGTTGCTGTCCAACCCAGACGCCGTCGCGGCGCTTTAATCGGGAGGGCAAAATGAAACTCGATCCAACTACGATCCAGACGACGGAAGTCTTCAACTGGCAGGGGCTGCACCTCCTAAACTACTCGCAGTCGTCCTGCTCTCAGAAAGTGCGCATTCTCCTCGCCGAAAAAGACGTTCCTTACCGCTCTCGCGAAGTCGATATTAAAAACGCCGCGCACACATCGCCTTGGTATCTCGGGATCAATTCCCGCGGTGTCGTTCCTGTTCTAGTGCATGATGGCGATGTCCATATCGAGAGCAATGACATCTTGCGCTACATAGATGAGGCTTTTGCCTCCGACCATAAGTGGGTCCCTGCTGAAGGCACTCACAAGGAGGTCACGGACCAGCTCTTAGCTTTGGAAGCCGACCTGCATACGCATTTGCGAGTGGTGACGATGGGATACTTGTTACCCCATTCCGTCGCCAAGAAGAGCGAAGCAGAACTCGAAGCCTACGCCAGCAATGGCAAAGACGACCCATATCGCGCGGCGCAAATTCAATGGTGGCGTGACTTCGGTGAGCACGGCGTGACAGACGAACAGGCGCGCGCTGCAGTGCTCGCGTTTCATGATGCGTTCAACCAACTCGAAGAGTTATTGGGGGATCGAAAGTGGCTCTTGGGGGATCAACCCACGGTCATCGATATCGCTTGGTTCATCTCACTCCACCGAATTGCGCTGGCAGGATACCCGATTCAGGCGCACCCGAAGCTGAACAAGCTCTATCAGCGCATGAAAGCCCGCCCCGCATTCCGCACGGAAATCGCGAAAGGCCCGGTCATAGTCCACATTGCGGGCCCCCTCTATCGCTTCGTGCGGCGCGTGAAAGGCACGTCCTTGAAGGCCGTCTTCGAGATGACCCATCCAGCGCTCAAGACCGCGTAACCCTGGCTCAAAGATCGCAAGGAGGCCAAGGCAATGACAAGTGTGCCTGAAACCAAGACACAAGTGCTGATCGTCGGTGCTGGGCCAGCCGGCCTGGTCATGGCCTTATGTCTTGCGAAGTGTGGGATAAAGAGCGTCATTATCGAGCGGCAGCCTGAGATCAATCCACATCCAAAGGCGCACGAGCTCAACACGCGGTCTTTGGAAATCCTCGCCAGCCTCGGAATTTCACTCAAAGAGCTCAGCGCCGAAGCCTCTCCAAAATCGGATGGCTGTCGCATCGCCTTTTGCACCACGGTCAATGAAGAGTTCGGTGCTCTCGATCTCCTCAAGGACATTGACGATCCCGAGAAGTATGACCGCTATCTCGAAAGTGACGTTCCCTATCTCAACATTTCGCAGACCGAAGTTGAACGCATTATTCGCCGGCACGTCACGGCAAATCCGCACATTGATCTGCGCCTAGATCATGAGTGGCAAAGCGTTGAAACCAACGCCAGTGGAACACGTTCTTCGATCAAAGATCGCTCAGATGATCGCCTCTATAGCATAACGGCCGATTGGTTGATCGCTGCTGATGGCGCGGGTAGCCGAGTGCGCCGCGCGCTCGGCATCGAGATGATCGGACCTGAGAAAATTCAGGATTTCAAGAATGCCTATTTCGAACTCAATCTCCGTGACCATATCGAGCGACCGGCAAAGCTTTACTGGATCTTTGAGCCAGCGGCCGTTGGCACGTTCATCGCGCATCATATTGAGAAGCGCTGGGTCTATAATGTACCCATCTATGAGCCATGGGAGAGCGCTGATGATTATACCGATGAGATCTTAGCCGATCGGATCAAATACGCGCTCGGTTTGGAAGACGGCGAGGTTGAGATCAAATCTACCAGCGTTTGGCGCATGACCGTTCAAACCGCGGAAAAGTGGCGCGATGGTCGGGTGTTTCTCGTTGGCGATGCCGCACACAGATTCCCTCCGACCGGCGGCCTCGGCATGAATTCCGGCATTGGCGACGTCCACAATCTTGCTTGGAAGCTCGCGCAAGTCCTTAAGACCGGTGCCGATGAGAGCCTGCTCGACACTTACGAGACGGAACGCAAACCTGTGGCGGAGCGCAATGCCGCTGAGAGCTTGGAGAACTTCGAACGGATCTTCGATATCGTCAAAGACCTTGGTCTGGATCCAGAAGGCGCGGAAAAGGCTGCGCGCCTGCGTGGATCCAAATTGCTCCGTTTACTACCCGGGTTTGTGCGAGCTGGGCTGATGAGCGCCGTTAACAGCCTTGTTCGCGGGCGCATCTCAAAGGCCCTCTCGAACGCATCGCACGTCTCAAAACTGCGCGCGACGATTCAAGATCAAGTGCCGCATTTTGACCGTATCGGGCTTGATCTCGGTTATATTTATGACAGCGCTGCGATCATCACTGACGGGACAAGCGCGCCACCGACAGAGGTGACGAGGTACACGCCGAACTGTCAGCCTGGCGCGCGCTTTCCACACATCTGGCTGGCACCAGAAACCGGCACGATCTCGTCTCACTCTTTGCTGGAGTACGGACGCTGGACGCTTCTTAGCTTCGGAGACGCGTTAACCCAATCTGATCCCACCATAGATCTGATCGATCGTGACGCCATTCAACGCATAAATATCGATCAGTTAGACATCCCCGAAACGGGAAAACGCGCGCTCAAAACCCTTTGCGAGATCAGGGCAGCAGGTCGCGTTCTTATTCGACCAGATGGACACATCGCATTGCGCGAAACCGACAGCACCGACCGTGCCTCAGATCAGTTCGCCAAGCAGCTCGCGCGGCTCGGGTTCGAGGATCACTCTACACAGATCCAAGCGTCGCTGAATTAGGAACACGATTATGCTGTCAAAATTTGGGCGATACTTCGGGATTGTCTTCCTCCTCTTTTGCGGCGTCACCTTTCTCGCATGGCTGACGTCGCCTGACCCGAAATTCAATCCGGCGAGTTTTGAAGATGCTCCATTCGCTCAGGCGCTAGCCGACTCGGCCGAAGCGATCACCTTAGCCCAATATCTAGATCCGAACGGAGAGACGGTCACGATCATAGTTGTCGACTATGATGGCGAAACGGTGGAAGGCGTCGACCTTGCCGACTTAGGCGCGCCGCGCTCAAGCGATCCTTTTGTTGCGCTCGCCGCCATCGACCAGACAGACATTCAAGCCGCGCTCTCGCAACAGCTGGCAACTCGGCACGTGGAGGTCTCAGACCTTTTACCGTCCGGACCGACCGGTGATGAGCATTTGGGAATTGGAACAAATTTTCCTGAACATGCTGAAGAGGCGCAAAGCGAGTCCGTCTTTAATTTTCCGAAGTTTGGCACCGCCACACCAGCCCGCACGTCAGTCGCAGCGCCAGAGGGCGGACTGCTCGATTATGAAGTCGAGCTTTGCATGCGGTTTGATCGGCCCATCTCGTTGATCGAGGACTTTGATGCCGCCGTGAAAGGGGTCTTCCTATGCGCCGACTTCACTGACCGCATCAAGCTGTTGAAACTCGCCGATCCGGACAATCTGGATTCTGGGTACGGCTTTAGCGATGCGAAAAGCGGCGTCGGCTTCTTTCCGACCGGTCCCTTCCTGGTTGTCCCGAACGACTGGGCGTCTTTCATCGCTGAAACCAGAATGATGACCTACCTCAATGGAGAACCGCGCCAAGATGCCCGCGGTGAGGAGATGATCCTCGATTTTCGCGATTTGACTGCAAAGGTCTTGGGCGACATGGACCGGGATCGGTTTTTCTATCAAGACGCGCTCTACAAGCTCGCGCCCAATGCTCGAATTGACCCGGACATGACCTTAATGTCGGGCACCTCGGAAGGGGTCATTTTCACAACCCCTCAGCGGCACGACTATATCGAGATCGTGATCGGATATGCCCTCAAAGGCGGGCCGTTCAGTGGGCAAGGCCTCATGGACTTTGCCGTCGAAGCTTTCATTCAAAACGAAAGCGCGTCGGGACACTTTCTGCAACCGGGTGACGTGGTGACCTACCAGGCAAGCGGCCTCGGCGAAATCCGAGTCGAGATCACGTCGTCTCAATCCTTTTCATCGGCGGAGGCGCGTTAAGCCCATGGTTTTCGTCACGCGTCGGAATTTAGTGGGAGGCGTCGCTATGGCAGGCGTGGCTGGTCTTGGTTGGAAATGGTTCACCAAAGAAGCGCCGGGAACCCGCGGCGTGAACCAGTCCGCCGCTGTGCCTAAATCGCGAAAAGACCTCAACCTCCTCATCATCATGGTCGATCAGGAACGTCCTTGGGACACGCTGCCTGCCGATATCGACTTGCCGCACCGGTTTCGTATCGCCGAGCGCGGCACGAGCTTCACGAACATGAACGTGACCAGTCCGCTTTGTACGCCGTCGCGATCGGTCTTCTGGACGGGCCAACATGTTCAACACACGCGCGTGCAGGACAATACAAATGTTCCGCTCGTGGGGCGGCCGCTTAACCCCGCCATTCCCACATTGGGGCACATGCTTCGAGATGCCGGGTTCTATACCGCTTACAAAGGCAAATGGCATCTGCATGAGCTGCCTAAAGACGCAGCATGGGAGCAGTCGTCCAAACGCGCTACCGCCCTCGAAGACTACGGGTTCTCCGATTATGGCTGGGGACCGGAATTCATCGACGAGCAGGCCGGGTGGAAGTATGATGGCAAGATCGCCGAAGACGCAGCAAGGTGGCTGACCGGTACGTCTGATAGCGTCGGAAAGCCCTGGGCGCTGACCGTTAGCTTCGTAAACCCGCACGACATCATGTATTTCGACGCGACCGGTGAGCAGGCGAGAACACGCGTTCAAAATGTCTTTCCAGGCCCTGTTTTGCCGAGCCCTGATGATCCAATCTACAATTTTGATGATTGGGCAGAAACGCCGCGAAACTTTCGATCTTCCAACTATGCGGGACAGATGTCGGCCCAGGCCGACTATGATCGATACATGAATTACTTTTACGGCGAGATGCCCCACGACAATGTCGAGGCGTGGATCCGTTTCAGTCAGTATTACCTAAACTGCATACGCGATGTGGATCGCCATATCGGCACGGTTCTAAACGCATTGGAAGCAACCGGCCAAGCCGATCGTACGGTTGTTGCTCTGGTGTCGGATCATGGCGAGATGGGCGGTGTTCACGGCCTTCGTCAAAAGGGGCCCTGGATGTATCGCGAGAACATTGGTGTCCCATTTGTCGTGTCTCATCCTGACTCCCGAGAACAGAATACCAATCCCGGTATTGTCTCCGCACTAGACTTTACACCTACCATGTTGGGCTTGTTGGGGATGGACGCGCAAGGCGTCAAAAATCGCTATACCGCGATACGCGGATCAGACGTTTCCGAACACCTCGCATCAGGCTCAACGCCGAGAAGTGACTCAGGCGACGGCGCGCTCATCACCTATAGCGTGGGTCACCATATCGACACCGAGTTCGCGCGCGCAAATTTTGAGAAACGGCGCGCGAATGAAACGGATGATGATTTCGAGCGCCAAGCTGATGCTGGATGGATGCCAGATCTCTCTCCGCGCGGCTTCTTGCGCGGGATTGTGACCGACGAGTACAAATTTGCTCGGTATTTCTCTCCACGCGAACACCATACACCGACATCATTGGAAACCCTGAAAGCACGAAACGATATTGAACTGTTCGACTTGAGAGCTGACCCCGGTGAAACAACCAATCTAGCGACCGCTCAGAACACCCCTGACGACTTAATTCTCTCAATGAACTCAAAACTGAACGCGCTGATCGCAAGTGAGGTTGGCCCAGATGATGGTCGCGATTTACCTGGTCCAACATTTTTCTGGAGAGCATGAACCGAATGATATTTTTGCGACTTCTTCTCTCAAACGTCAGTGTGAAATACGGCCTCGCCCTACTATTGGCGTTGGCGGTGATCGCACCTGAAGCGTCTGCAACGTACGCGCTCGAAGACTGGAATATGGAGGCGCGTAGCGCACTGCCTTTGCATATGAAGCTCTGGTTGGGCGCGATGATGATCGCCAACCTATCGTCTTTGTTCTTCTTCAAAAATCATGTCGCCGCGAGATGGGTACTGGGTGCGTTGATCGTCAGCCATGTATGGATCGCTGTATTGGAAGCCACAGGCCTCTACACCGTGCAAGGCGGACAGGTCGCAATCGGCCATATCGTCGTCTGGGCGCCAGCGATCTATGCGCTTTACCGATACCGTGAAGAGATCAAGCTTCCCTCGGCATACGGCGTTTGGGCATGTGCGATGCTATTCTTCTACGGCGTCTCTTTGATCTTCGATTTTCGAGACGCCTTCATCTGGCTCTCTGTTCAACTCACCTGAGAAAGGACTCTCACAATGTTGGGACTGCGTTATCGTTTAAAAACAGACTGGCTCTTCTACCTCTTTATCGCTGCTTACGCCTATTCGATTATGGCCATGACAATCAGGCTATGGTTCGGCGACGGTGTGAATGTGTTCGCAAGCTATAGTGACGCCTCTGTGCCGGCTGAGGTCATAGTCGAAGCCAACAAAGTGTACTGGTCTAAAACATGGTTCCTGTTTGGGTCTCTCTTGTTGATGGGCTTCAACGTCGACATCCGGGCGGCGTTCGGATCGGCCGCTATATTTTGGGCCGGCTCTTTGATGCTCATCTTCAGCATCGCTACGCCGAACTTGATCTTCATTCTAGTTGTTGGTGTCGCACTGGTAATACAACAAATCGTGCGAAAAGGGTTTTTCGCGCCTCCGGGCGAGAAAGCGTAAGCCATCGCAAGAACTGGGGACTGAAATGATCTTTGCGAAAATTGGCGCGATTTCTTACGCGCTTTGGTCAGTGCTACATATCGCTTTAGGGGTCGAACGCTTGATCGCGAGAGCCGATGCTGGAATGCTCGGCGAGGCGGCCGGCCGGCTCGCTCAAGGGCACTGGACCCTCATTTGGGTTGGGTTTCTTGGCCTCGGTTTGTCCTATTACAATTGGAAGAACACTGCCGTAGCCTATTGGCTTTCGGCGTTCGTGATTTCAGTTGAAGATATCGGGTTTCTACTGTTCCCGGTTTGGCAAGGCGGAACAGGATTGCCTGCTGCAGCAGTTGGGCCCGTACTTTGGATCGTAGGTTTGGTGTTTACGACGATCGCTTACTTGAACAGAGGTACAAGCTCCTAAAGTCGGGTCCATTCCAGTTCAATCATGCTTTCACCGCATTTCGTGTTATTGCCCTCCCAGAATCCTACATGTGTAATGGATAGGATCATTCGGAAAGAAATGTGCGCTTTTTCCTAAAACCGGACGTAACGAGGTGGGCAAAAAACCTCATACGAATCGGCATGC
>ERZ1740062.412-NODE-412-length-24549-cov-15.002205_pt1 | contig 24549 bp, 19 predicted proteins | sample MGYA00581741_ERZ1740062 | MGnify/ENA primary metagenome ERZ1740062 (study PRJEB43018, sample SAMN04849747) | marine metagenome | isolation source: floating plastic debris | place: Pacific Ocean | collected 2008-09-01 | study: EMG produced TPA metagenomics...
CTCTGCTTCCCCTGCTTCCTCTGCTCACCAAAACGATTGATTATTTTTTTAATTGAAAGTCCCTAATCTAAGGGACAAGTTTCTTTCATAAGTTGGTTTTTTGCATCATTTACATTAAATTTTTCATTTTTTTTGAGATTTTTCAAAAATCTCAAAAAATTTCAGAAATACTATAGCGTAATTCGGTAAGTGTGCTATATTAGTTTCTTGTGAGCGATAAATAAATAGCTCCAGATTACATTAAAAGGACGATTAGCTCAGTTGGTAGAGCGCCTGCCTTACAAGCAGGATGTCACTGGTTCGAGTCCAGTATCGTCCATTTATATTTATCGAATAATGCCTTACTTGTCGTCATAAGGAATTAGAGACTTTTGATTTTGTCAGCGAAGAATCCTAACAAGGCTGAGAAATAGCTGTTACAAGAAACCCAGGAAATTTTGGATGAAATCGCCGCTTTGGATGCGGAAGGTACTGAGATTTTAGTAGAAATTGAGGGAAGACTATAAGAATCTGGTTTTGGCTTCACTCAACCAGCGCATTTTAAGATATTAGTGGATTTTGTCCACTCAGCAGCACCGCAAAATCGTTTTATTTAAGAAGTTTTGCCAGAAAAAGTAAGATGTTCCCAAGACAGACTTTACAGCAATTTATTGCAAATGCTTTAATGCATCAGGATTCTCTGGCAACGGGTACTTCTGTGATGATCAAAATGTATAGCGTTTCCATTAAGATATTTAAGTTAAAAGTAAATCTTCTATTAATTACTCAATAACTAGTCCATAGGTTGGTAAATCTGGGAACCATAAAGAAAACTCTCAGAAAATAAAAATACTAACTACCTATGGAATACTATATAGACTATAGGCAAGATGGAACACAAAATTCTGTTATAACCTTTCCATCCTCTGATAATCACCTCTTCCTAAAGAAAACGGATCGGCGCTTGTTTATTCACATTCCATCTAGGTCAAATAATATAAAAGAGTTAGTTTTATCTATTGGATTTCTGAGGTTTTTAGATGGTTTTTTTATTGGCAATTGGAGATATGAAGATAAAATTTCTCGAATGATCCTGATCAGTATGCCATTACCAATTCCTTTTTGGTTTCTACTTGTAAATTTTTTAACGACTTTAATAGAAATTAGCCCAACTAAATTCCGCATTCAATATTGTCTCTTTAACCGAAGCATCATGGAAATTAAGGGAAATACTAAAGACATCACTGGAGTTGAACTGTACGAATATCAAACTCAAGAACGTAACAACGAACAGATTCAAAGCTATGGAATTATTTGGGAAAATATCCGCACTCATAAGTTTGGTAACTTTTTAGAGAAGTCAGAGAATAAGTGGTTAATATCTGAAATCAAGGATTTTATAGCTTCTCAGGACTTATGAAATAACAACCATAACCTCAGAGATTATCTAACCCATGGTGACAAATTCTTCAGCAGAACTAGGATGAATTCCTACTGTTGAGTCAAAATTTGCTTTCGTCGCTCCCATTTTTACTGCGATCGCAATTCCTTGGATGATTTCTGCTGCTCCCTCTCCCACCATATGAGCGCCTAATACTCGATCGGTTTGAGTATCCACTACTAGCTTCATCATGGTTTTTACTTCCATTTTAGGTAAAGTGTAGTACATAGGACGAAAACGACTGCGATATATTTTGATATTATCGTCTCCATATTTTTCTCTAGCTTCCTCTTCTGTTAACCCTACAGTTGCAGCTTCTGGTGTAGTGAATATAGCTGTAGGTATGTTCTCGTAAGATACAGTGCGAGACTTGCCACCAAAGACTGTATCTGCGAAGGCTCTACCTTCATTAATTGCTACTGGAGTTAAATTGACTTTATCTGTACAATCACCTACTGCATATATGTTGTCTTCAGCAGTACGACTATATTTATCTACAACTACTGTTCCATCATGGAGTTGAACTCCGGTTTTTTCTAAACCTAAACCATTAATTCTAGGTTTGCGTCCGGTTGCAGATAAACTCACAGCATCTACAATTACTTCTTCTTCACCTTTATTATTTCCAACGTTGACTTTAACACCATCATTGGTTTTTTCGATAGAAATTAATTCCGCATTTGTAAAAACTTCAATTCCATTTTTACCCATTGCATCTTGAATTTCGGTACGCAAATCATTATCAAAACTACGTAATATTTTATCTGCACGAATGATTTGAGTAACTTTGGTTCCTAAACCGTTAAGAATACAGGCGAATTCGCAACCGATATAACCTCCACCTAAAATTACCATGTGTTTGGGTTGTTCTTTGAGACGGAAAATATCATCGGAGGTAATTGCATGTTCAATACCGAGAATATTGGGTTTAATTGGATACCCCCCGACTGCAATCAATATCTTATCGGCAGTAACTTTATTATCTCCTACTTCTAAGGTGTGGGAATCAAGAAATTTCGCATGGTTGGTAAATAATTCGACTTTGGAATTATCCAACATTTTTTGGTATATACCATTGAGGCGAGTAACTTCATTATTTACTGCCTCAATCATGGTTTTCCAATGAAAATGACTTGTAGGCTTTTCCCATCCATATCCTGATGCTGCTGTAAAATATTCAGGAAAATGAGATGCGTAAACCATTAACTTTTTAGGAACGCAACCACGATTTACACAAGTTCCACCCAGTCTATCAAGTTCTGCAACGCCTACTTTTGCTCCATATTCTGCTGCACGTCTAGCTGTTGCGATTCCGCCAGAACCTGCTCCAATTACAAATAAATCAAAATCATATTTCATTGATACCTCGATTCTTCTGACAAGGAAATATGTAATTTAGGGCACTACGTTTTGGATAAGATATTTTACGGTACTCTAAAATAAATTAAATTCTTTGCTGAAATTCTCCCGCAGCGCTCTTACCCCTAAGTATTTACTGTTAACCCGTTTTCTGTTCTCGGTAGTTACAGCCGTTTTAATTAGATTTTGATATGAAAGTAAATTCTAAAATAAGATAATTAATCAAAGTATATCTATAGAACATATCTATAGAACATATTTAAAACTATATACCCAAAACTCTATTGATTGTTGACTAATCGCTGTATTTTATAACTTTCTTAACTAAATCTGGAATTTGGGATGGACGTTCAGCAACTGGAACAGAGGCTTGAGTGAATGCATTTAGTTTACTTTTTGCTGTACCAAAATCAGGGTCTCTACCAATTACAGCAGCGAGAGTTCCTGTTTGTCTCCAGTGTTTGGCTGGTGGTGCTTGAGTACCGGCAATATAGGCAACAACTGGTTTATCAATTGCTTCAGCTATGTAACGTGCCGCTGCTTCTTCACTTCCACCTCCGGGTTGACCAACTAGTACTATAGCCTGTGTTTTCTCATCTTCGTCAAAGATTTGCAGCCATTGAATGAAGGAAGAACCTACTATTGCATCGCTACCAATGCTGACACTGATTGACTGTCCTAAGCCAGCCGTTGTTAATTCTCGTGCGACTTCATAGGTTAATGTGGTGCTGCGACTAAGAATCCCCACAGGACCTGGTAGATAAAATTCTGCTGGCTGGGTGCCTAAAAGTATGGTTCCAGGTAAAATAATCCCTGGACTGTTAGGACCAACTACCAAGGTCTCTGTAGCCTCTGCTTTGCGGAGTAATTTCACCATATCCAAAGGTGGTACTCCTGGGGAAATAATAATAATCTGGCGAATACCCGATGCGATCGCTTCTAATGCAGCGTCTAAAACTTGGTAGGGAGGGACGCATATAACGGTGGTGTCAACCGGACCAAATTCGTTTATAACTTCCTCAATTAAATCAAATATCGGCAAACTATATATTTTTTCCCCTCCACATCCTGGATTGATTCCGGCTAATAAATTAGTTCCATACGCTTTCATCTGAGCAATATGGGTTGCTGATATGAATTCGCTAAAGCCTTGAATTACAACTTTACTGTCTGGTGTTAAATTCATAAAAAAATACTTAACTTGAGCAACTTTCTAGCCGAAATTCTAAAAATATTCATAGGGGATCAGACAGGAAAAACTACAATCTATGCAAAAAGATTTCTTTACCATCAAGTCTGAAAGTGAAACCTTTGAGGGTTTTCTCACAAAAGTGAGGGAGGGTTCCTGTTGATTTCAGAGAAATTTTGAGCTAAAAACTCTACTAGTTCTCCATAATATATCGTTGTCAGCACTCAAGCTGAACTAACTTTTGTGATTCAGAAGAAGCTAAAAAGCCATCTGTACACAGCCACATATGAAAGTGTCTGCGATAACCGATATTCCTGATTCAGTTCCTATAAACTTAGTCTTTTATGCCTAGGAGATATCCACGGATAACCCAAATCTTTTCCCAAAGGCAATACCCATGAATGAACAACAGTATTTATTATCTGGGTAATATAAGCAAATATTGTACTCTTAACTGTAACTTAATCAAAGCTTATTCACCTCTTAACTGCAGGCGGATTAACTAAACGAACTGTCTCTTTAACAGCTTCGTCTAAACTTTCTGTGACTACGATTGACATTCCACCAGGGGTTTGCAAACCAGCTAAGTTTTTGCGATCGCTATCCAATTCTGATCCGGCTAATCTGATAACTAAGCGGGGAAAAAGTTTTGAAGAACGATTTCTTCCATTGGTAGGAAATGTCGAGGTTACAGAGTTATGGAATTTTTCTATACATCTAGCAATAATGGAACCAAGTTCTCCAGATTGGGGAATACTGCCTAAAAAGTTAATCAGTATCACCTCAATTTTTCCATCTAGAGACAGAATACTAATAGCTCTTTCCAAGCGGTCGCTAAAGTTGGTAGGGGATGTTTCCACAGGGGAAGCATGACGTAGATTTAAGCAGACTCCTGGCTTACCTCCTGAATTTGCGACTAAATCCAGAGTAGCCATAACTGAACCCGCTCCGTTTCCTAAAATCGCTACTTTCCCTGGTAAATCTATTCCACCCCAATCACCCAAGGTCTTTTCTGTATGATTTGTACTACGATTGTCAATCATTTTTTGAGCCATTGTGCCAATATCGGGATGTCGTGCGATCGCTCGCTCGTTAATCCTGACACTACCGTTTAAAGCCATTACGCATCCAGACTTATTGACTGCTAGGGGGTTTATTTCTATTAGGTCTAAGTCTTTGTCAACGAACAGTCGGTACATTTTTTCCACAATAGTGCTAATTGACTGCATTATTGTTCCCTGCAAGCCCATTTTTAATGCTAAACGTCGGGCATAAAAGGGAGAGAAGTCCTGCTCAACAACTACGTGATGAATTTTGCTCCCGGAGTCTTCCCAATCTACATCAGCCTCCTGACAGCCGAGCAATATTGGACGACAAACGGCAGTGTCTAACACCACAGCTAGATAAAACTCCTTCAGAACATCGTATTTAGTTTCTGCGAGTAAAACCTCTGGTAATTCTTCACAGATAGGCAAATTAAAAATATTTTGTGCTGCGGCGATCGCATCAATTGTTGTCCCTACAAATCTAACTCCACCAGCTTTTAAACGTCCTCCTCCATGTACTTGAGATTTCAGCACTATTGGGTACTGAATTTTTAAACGCTTCAAGTCTGTAGGATGATCTATCCTTTGAGAAGGCAACACGGGGATGCCAATATTTCCAAACCATTCTTTTACTTGGTATTCCAGTAAATCCATTGACAAACACCCTATACCGCCATCAACAATAAGAATCATCGGCAGCTAGCTTTTCCGAGGCATCGCTAGCTGTGCTTTTACTATAGATAATAAAGCTTTAATTGAATAGAAAAAATAGTATTTCTCTGATTAATTCTATCTAATTAAGATGTTACGGTAAATTTATCTTTTGTTTTTTTACTACTAAGTAAGTAGGTGTAAAAGTTTAAAGGTATGTCACTAAGAGTGTAACGTATTAAAACAAGATAATTGCAATACTTGTGTTGGTTTCACATTCTGTTACATAGTTTCATTTCTTGGCTAGTACCTACTTAATGTTCTACTAATATTTTTTCGTAAGGCATCAATGACATCAGTAAATACCCTGACATTTTCAGATTGGTTAACCAGATACAATTAAACGTAATTAAATGTCATTCAATGTCATTGAATTTAAAATTTACTGGGATCGTCCTCCTTCTCTTCTTACTAAGTTCAGTCAGGGTCTGAGAAGAATGAAGATAAGGCTTTATCGTCAAATCAATGTGCTGATTTATAAATATTTTACATTAAAAATAATACAGACTATTTGAAATCATAATTAATCGGCAATGTCAGGAAAGTTTGGTAATTTAGTTAAGAACCTTGATTACGATTGCTTCATTTGATTACAAATTGATTACTTCCACATAAATATATTCCTGTATCAAAATAGTCAATCTAGTTGATTGAAAGTAACTAGTTTTGGCAATCTAATCCTTGCCTGTTCTGCATTGTTTATTAATAATAGAGTTAATAATCGACAAAGTTATAATAAATTATTGTGATGAGACTCTATGTATATTTCCTGATATAGAAGTTATAAAATGGCTTCATCGGTCAAGTTCATTCCAAAAATTACAAACTTGGAAAAAATATGTTACAAAATTGGTCGTTCGTATTTTTAGTTCATATTTTTAGACTGTAGTGATTTCAACTGTGTACCGATATTTCACTGATAGTAGTAATGTCACTGATTTTATAGAATCTGATAATACTAGTCAGAATCATCAGTACACTGATGAACTGCATTACCCGGTCAACAAAATAAAACCCAAGAAGCAACGGGAAAAATGGAAGATTTGCACTTAGACTTGCAACTATTAGGACAGCGATGTCAGGAAAACTTACGTGCGGAGATACCTTCTGGAGAGTTTTTCTTAGTCAAATGCGCTGTGGTCAGTAAACCACCGGGTAAAGGTGATGCCTACGAAGACCGGGATACCCTGGTCAAAAATAATCTATTGATGATTCTTACCGAGCATCCAGAGGCTGTAAATGTAGATACTCAAAGTATTTTTACAGTATTAGAAGAATCACTATATTCTGAACTGAATTTAAATCACCTACAAGTTGAACTATTTGTGAGACATTTTGGTACCAAGTTACCTTACATCAAGCGTTCTATAGACATACACTTAAATAGCCAATTAAGAGAAAACTTGGAGTCTGAGGACTATAGTTCTGAGATCGGAAACGTCGTAATAGATGCTACAAAATCAACCCAGAAGCTGAATTCCTCCAGTACAAAATCTGTATTAAAGAAAACAAACCCTCCTTCACAGGAAAAAACTGTTCTCTACTCCCCATTACCCATTTCTTCCAAAGTCCAAACTACATTTAGTTACTCAATAGTTCCGTTTTCTTCAGAATTTGCTGATAGGGGTAATGCTTTCAACACCTCAGAATCATTTTCGACCTACAGCTATACTTCTAAATCTGATCAAAAATTTCCTAAGAAAGGAGCGATCGCCGCAGCAGTATTATCTATAATGGCAATATTTGGTAGTGCTGGTCATATGCTCATGAGTCCATGTGTGAGTGGTGAATGTAAAGAACTACAAACAGCTATTTTAAATCAGCAAAACTTACAGACAGAAGTTAACAATATTAAATCAGCCGCAGAATTATTAGCGCTACAGCAAAAAATTGATCTTGACAGGAAAACTGTACAATCAATTCCTGTATGGTCTCCCCATCATACTAAAGCTGTAGAAACTATAGATAATTTATCCGAACAATCAGGTGAAATCAATTTAGTTGTTAAAGCATTTAAAAGTGGAAAAACAGCATCCCAAATTAGCCAAACTAAAGCCGAAAGTATAGAAGAGCTACAAGCAAGACAGGAATTATGGAGAAAAGCGATCGCTCCTTTAGAGAGTATCAGCACTCATAGCGACCTATACCCCTTAGTCAAACCAAAATTATTTAATTACAGTACCAATTTAAAAATAGTTAATCGACAGCTATTAACAGAAAAAAAATGGCTGAAGAAGATTAATGATAGTAAATCTGTTGCAGCAGCAGCTAAAAAGCGCACTACAAAAGCCACATCTTTAGAAAGTTGGCAGAAAGCAGAGTCTACATGGCAAATAGCGGTAAATGCTCTCAAGGGAATATCAAAAAATAGTGTAGTTTATTCTGATGCACAAAAACTTTTATCTGAATACCTACCATTACTTAACAATACCCGTAAGCGTGCAACTAAAGAACTAATTGCAGAGAAATCTTATAATCTAGGTTTTCTTGCTGCTAAGGAAGCTCGGAAATATGCTCAAATCAATCAATGGAGTTTAGCTGTCAGTCACTGGAATCAAGCTGTAAATGCAATTAAAGGTATTCCAAAAGCAACTGCATATGATAAACAAGCCAAATCCCAAATACAGAATTATTCTTTAGAATTACAACAAGCACAGCAAAATCTACGAATTGCTCAAAAGTGGCAGAAAACCCGTAATGATTTAGAGCAAACTTGCTACGGTGAAATAGAAATCTGTGAATATACATTAGATAATCAAGGAATTATCGTTCGCATCACCTCCGAATACGAACAGTCCCTAGAAGCAAGCTTTATTGACGCAAGTTTGGAACAAGACCCCCAAGCGATCGCTAGCGTTAACAATCATATGCAAATCCTACAGCAAGCTCTCGAAGCAATTAGTAGTAATGCGGATTTACCTCTACTTGTATATGACGCTGGAGGTGAAATTATTCAAAAAAGTAGATTGGTGATGTAATCAACTATTAACTAGTATCTTACAACCATGCGATCGCTGTTTCGTGAATTAACTAACAGAGTTATTTATACAGTTCAAATTCTGGGTCTTCTGCTGCTCTCAATTCCTGGTTTTGTAAATGAACTAACAGATTTGTTGTAAATAAATTACTAGAACATGGTATTAGTCACTTAGTGATAGGTAAAATCAAGGTTGTTTAACAGTTAGAAACCTGCATATATAGATAGACGAAATTAAATATAAAATCCCTTGATTAATAGTAATTATCCTCAGAACTTGATTCCTATTCACTCATCAGTACTTACTACTCACTTTTCTAGGGTGATAATTTTTCCCACCCACCTCCGCTATTTTGCAAGAGGTCTATTTGTTATTTGTCTACCTTCACTAGTAACTATCCATTAACTATAAACAGCAATGGTTATCAAGTTTGATATGAAATTCTCAGTTCTAAATGTTTAATAACCTTGTATTTGCTGCTTATTAGAAATATTAAAGAAAATCCGGATATAAGGGCTGTATGATGTGCTACTATATCTGAAGATTTGGCTGATGACAAAGCATGGGTGCATCTATCTTAAAATAGATTTGAGAATAGATTTTCAGATATATTTTCAAGTAAATTTGTTATCTGGTAATGAAGGAATGCTTTTTGGATTAACAGTTGCTAGCTTAAAAGTTCTAGATTAAAAGCTTTAGATTACAAGTTTTAGATGAAAAATATAGATTATAATTTGTATCTATTATTTAATTTATTTTATAACCCACTCTACTCAATATTGTTGGTTATAGAATTTATAGGATACAAGTAATTCAGTATATCAACTGGGTCAGTCTATTGTGAGAGAGCGCATATTTTTTAAAAGCCTTAATTCTAAAATATCTACAGAAAATACATAATCACTTATCGACCGCTTTCAAATTTTTGATTAGCTTCCTCAATTGCATAATTTACCGTTAATTTCCATACATTTACAATTCTACTTGGCTAATATTTCAAGATTTTATAGTTTCAATTATTGAGAGCATTTATATACAGCCAATTTCATCTGATTGAGGTACAGTTCATATCGTTGTAAGGCAGGGAGCAGGGGGCAGGGAGCAGGGAGAATGTACCTCATGTAACTGCAAAGTGCTGTATTAAACAAATCTCTAAGATATGTCGTCGCTTGATTTTGGTATATGTCAACGTGTTTGTGTTGTTTCAGACACTTACAGTTGGATAAACCTGACTTTTCCCGAACTGACCTTAAACTAGCTTTTTTCAATTATGAAAAACAGTAAAAATACTTGTGTGACAGCTAGGGTGAGGAATGTGGGTTTTATACTATCTGATAGTAAATTATATTACTGTTGTACTTTCTTAGTTCTCAACCACTTATTTATTTTATACTAAGGCATATTTTAACCTTGACCAAATAGATATTTTTCATGTTGTATCCTAATTGATACAACGCATTTTTTGTAAATATTATTTTCAGGAAAATGTATTGTGATGTGAGAAATTTTTTCCAGAGACTTACTACAAATCTTATTCTCGAAAGTCAGATAAAAAATGCCATCAATCACCTAAATCTCAAAAAATGCTTTTCATAAAAAAAACTTTCCGCCACTCTAAATTGCCGATACTAATTCTTGCTACTGGGGGTATTTCTGCTGGAAGTATCATCATTAATGTACCTGTATTACTAGCACATAAAATAAAAACAGATACAGACGTGGGAGCAACATTACATATAGAACCAAATGATAATCCCCAAGCAGGTACACCCACAACATTATGGTTCGCTCTGACCCGCAAAGGTGGTAAAGTTATCCCTTTAGAAGAATGTAACTGCCAATTAAAGATTTATAAAGAACCAGTTAAACAAAAAGACTCATCTATAATTCAACCCAATTTAAAACCTATTTCAGCCGAAAAATATCAAGGTATCCCTGGTGCAGAAGTTACTTTTCCTACACCAGGAGCATATCAACTCAGATTTAGCGGAACACCAGTAGATGAGACTAAAAGCTTCTCACCCTTTGAACTGAAATTTCCTGTAACAGTAGCTGTTGGGAAAAATATTGTAGAAAAAGTAGAAAAAACCGTTTTAGAAAAGACTCAAAATCAAGCTCAAGCTCCAGAAACTAGGAATAAGGAAACAATACAAAAAAATACACCCGATTTTCCCTTATGGATAATCTTAGCTACTGGTGCGATCGCGCCAGCAGTCATATTTATTGGATTAAGTAAATTGAAAAGTAATAAAGATAATTAGAATTGATAAATCTTTTAGGCATGTCTCTTTTGATGCCAATTCCAAGCATGGGTAACAATATCCTTGATGTCAGGATACTTGGGTTCCCAGCCTAAAATCTGTCTGGCTTTGTCCCCACTACCAATTAATGCTGGTGGGTCTCCGGGACGGCGATCGCACTCTACTGCTTTGATTTCTTTTTGAGTGATTTCTCTAGCTGCTTCTATGACTTGTTTAACTGAGAAACCATTACCGTTACCCAGATTAAAAACACTGCTACTTCCTCCTTTAAGCAGATATTCTAGCCCTAAAACGTGAGCATCCGCTAAATCATTCACGTGAATGTAATCTCTGACACAAGTACCATCATCGGTAGGGTAATCCGTACCAAAAATAGAAATTGATTCTCGCTTACCCAAAGCAGTAAATAATACTAAGGGTATTAAGTGAGTTTCCGGATTATGGTCTTCTCCTAACAAACCAGAAGGATCCGCACCAGCAGCATTAAAGTAGCGAAAGCGTACTGACTTAAAGTCATAAGCATTGCTAAAATCAGCCAGAATTCTTTCGACCATCAACTTACTTTCACCGTAAGGATTGATGGGGTTTTGAGAGTGGTCTTCAAGAATGGGTACCTTGGTTGGTACACCGTATGTGGCACAAGTAGAAGAGAATACAAATTTTTTTACAGAAGCCGCTAACATGGCTTCTAAAAGTACTAAAGTTCCGATAACGTTATTACGATAATATTTTGCTGGGTCTTGTACAGATTCACCAACATAAGCATAAGCCGAAAAGTGCATGACTGCATCGATTTGGCGAGTTTGGAATAGATTGTCCAATAAAGGGCGATCGCTTGTGTCCCCTTCTATAAGTTCTACTTGTAATACATTTTCAACCAAGTCGCGGTGCCCATAAACTAAATTATCTAAAATGATAATTTTATAACCAGCTTTTTTTAGAGCAAGTACGGTATGGGAACCGATGTATCCAGCTCCCCCTGTGACTAGAATAGTGGGCTTTTGAGGCGACATAGTCTTTCCTTAAAATTTAGTGCTTACACAACCAATTTAGTTTACGGGAATAACAATACGTAATCAGAAAATAACAAAATACTAGACAGATTAGAGATAAATTGCACTAAAATCACTACGACGGTAGTCTTGGTGTGTGGGGTGTAAAATATTTAAAATCAAGTTTTTTTAGTAATAAAGTACTATTTAGCTTGAGGATAAATTATTTGTCTGCCTCTCTACAGGCTTACCGCACATACAACATTGTGTAGAGTAAATCTATGTTTTCACTGTTAAGCCGAGCATTATTAGTGCTGTTAATTGGGACTGTGGCATACTCCCTATTTCAGAGATTTTATCCTTCAGGAACCTACATACAACGAGTATTTGTTGTTATCTTAATGGTGGTTCTGGCTTTTGCCTTTTTTACTCCCACTGAGCCTATTGTTTCCTCTTTGTGGGAAGTTATATCTTTTCCCCTTAAACCTCTAGGTGCAGCAATTTTAATGTTGATTATTGCTGCTCAAAACATGAAAGGAGGAGGACTTGAGAAACCAGGAGGTACATTAATAGGCTGGGCTTTAGGTATCTTACTTGTAGCTAGTACTCCAGCAGTTGCTTACCTTTTAGTGAGAGCACCTATTGCTCAACTAGATGTAAATCCAATTGCTCGTCAAGAAATTACCTCTCAATCGCAATCACAAATTCAGGAATTACCAGCAAATGAGGTTTCTGAAACCTTAGTGGCATTAAATCCGATTTACGATGTCAATGTGGTATCCGATTCTAGAATCGGAATCTTAACTAAGAATAGTATTGATTCTACCAACTTGACATTTGGTAGCAGAGTTTTACAAGGAATCCCTAGCTATCTTTTGCAAAGACCTCAAGAGATTAGTCGTAGAGGAGGACTACAACTCCGAGATTTTGTACCAAGTGCTGAAACATTGCAATTAACTACAAATGTATGGGAAAGTTATCTTAACCAGGTATCTTCGTTTATACGTGGAAATCGTTAAGTATTTAGGTTAAGGCAGTGCCTGTAATTTAGTTATAAAGATGTGTGTTTGTAGCATATTTTTATTCAAATATTATTACTACACATTTGTTCTGAAGAACGTTACTGGCACAGTCCCTTCTTTCCCATCTTCTTAAACTGCACGAATGGCTTCATCACGACGGCTTACTAAGTTAGTTGCTTATATGCGTCCCCATTGGCGGGAGGTATTTCTAGGGCTTTTTGCTCTTTTTACCGTCAATGGGTTGAGCGTATATATTCCTTTGTTAATTCGTAACTGTATAAATCAGCTTTCTAGCAATTTTACTTTTAATGATATAACCGGCTATATATTAATCATTGCTTCACTTAGCTCAGCAATGTGGTTAATTAGAATGTCTTCTCGAATTTGGCTCTTTGGAGTCGGAAGACAAGTAGAGTTTGACTTAAAACAAAATATATTTGAGCATTTATTAGGATTAGAACCTTCTTATTTTGCCACTAATACTGCCGGGGATTTAATCAGCAGAGCGACTAGTGATGTAGATAATATTCGTAGAGTGCTGGGTTTTGCTGTACTAAGTCTGGCAAATACTATCTTTGCTTACGTTATGGTACTCCCAGCCATGCTTCGTATTAGCTGGGATATTACTCTAGCAGCTTTGTCGGTGTATCCATTTATGTTTTTAATGGTACAGGTATTTAGTAATCGCTTACGTTCTGAGCAGTTAGCATTACAAGAAGAGATTTCGGAACTCAGCGAACTTATCCAGGAAGACGTGAGCGGTATTGCAGCCCTGAAAATATATGCTCAAGAGGATAATGAACGTCGAGCTTTTAATAATAAGAGTCAAGAACTACTGCAAGCGAACCTCAGATTAGCTAAGACCCGGAATACTATTTTCCCTCTGATTGGCGGTCTGGCAAATGTTAGTTCTTTGATAATTATTTTGTTAGGGGCTGGTCGGATTATTGATGGTAGTTTGGATGTTGGTAATTTTGTCGTTTTATTGATTTATGTCCAAAATCTAGTCTTCCCTACGGCTTTATTAGGATTTACAATTACCACCTATCAGCGTGGAGAGGTAAGTATAGAAAGAATAGAAGAAATATTGAGAGTCCAAGCAAAAATTAAAGATGATACTGACCCAGTTCAGATACCAATATCAAAGATTTCCGGAGAACTCAGAGCCGAGAATCTCACATATACTTATCCTGGAGCCAAAACCCCGGCTTTAGATAATATCAGCTTTACAGTAGCGCCAGGGGAAACTGTAGCCATTGTAGGTGCGATTGGCTCTGGTAAAACCACTTTAGCTAATGCTTTACCCAGATTGCTCGATATCGACCAGGGACAATTATTTTTAGATGGAGTAGATACAACCAAGCTATCTCTAGAAGACCTGAGAAATGCGATCGCTTATGTTCCTCAAGATAGTTTTCTATTTAGCACTAGTATCAAAAATAATATTCGTTATGGCGACCCTCTGAGCGAATTCAAAGAGGTAAAAGATGCCGCCAGAATGGCTCAAATTGCCCCTGAAATCGATAATTTTCCCCAGCACTACGAAACTATTGTTGGCGAGCGGGGAATCACTTTGTCGGGTGGACAGCGTCAACGTACAGCGTTAGCTAGAGCTATGTTAGTGGATGCTCCCGTATTGATATTAGATGATGCCCTCTCCAGTGTAGATAATCAAACCGCTACGGCTATTTTGAATAACCTTTCTGGGGGTACTAAGCGGAAAACAGTTATATTTATCACCCATCAGCTTTCAGCCGCTGCTGCTGCGGACAGAATATTTGTCATGGATAAGGGGAAAATTGTCCAAAGCGGAACCCAAATACAGCTTTTACAAGAACCAGGACTTTATAAGACCCTTTGGAGTCAGCATCAGGTGGAGGAGTTGTTACATTAGTTTTGGTGAGTGGTGAAATGGTGAGTGATGAAGTGTAATTGTTAATTGTTTACCACTTACCAATCACTTCCCCCACTCGCCTGAATTCAAAATCATGACAATTCACATTTTTGGTATACGTCATCATGGTTCTGGTTCTGCACGTAGCTTGTGTCAAGCACTTGAAGAACTGCGACCAGATGTAATTCTTATAGAAGGTCCTCCGGAAGGGGAAAAATTATTATCATTAGTTACTGCCGATGGAATGGAACCCCCGGTAGCTTTGTTAATCTATAGACCTGATAGTCCTCAAGATTGCGTTTACTATCCCTTTGCGGTTTTTTCTCCAGAATGGCAGGGTATTAAGTACGGTTCAATAAATCATATTCCTGTACGGTTCATGGACTTACCCCAAACTCATCGGATGGGGATTATAAATAACCAGAAGGACTGCGAAGAACAACAAGAAGAGAAAAATCAAAAAGAAAAGAAAGAATCAGAAACTCAAAACCTACAAATTACCCAAGACCCACTCGGATTGATTGCCCAAGCAGCCGGTTATAGCGATAACGAAGTTAAGCCTTACGGCTATCGCGAAAGGTGGTGGGAACATATGGTGGAAAATCGTAGTAATAGTGTAGATTTATTTACGGCAATTTTGGAAGTGATGACCGCAGCCAGACTTGAGCTACCACCGGTCAATAACCCTCTTGAAGCCAAGCGGGAAGCCTTTATGCGACAAACTATCCGAAATGCCCAAAAGCAGGGTTTTGAACGCATCGCTGTAATTTGTGGTGCTTGGCATGCCCCGGCACTTACAAAAATGCCCCCAGTTAAAGAAGATGCAGCCCTATTGAAAGGTTTACCTAAAATAAAAGTAGAAGTAACCTGGGTTCCCTGGACCTATGGAAGACTAGCTTACAGTAGTGGATATGGGGCTGGTATTGAGTCTCCTGGTTGGTATGATCATCTTTGGGAACAACAAACGCAAAATAATAACACTCCTAGTTCTGTTTCCATTGCTTGGATGACAAAAGTTGCTCGTTTGTTGCGAGAGCAAGATTTAGATGCTTCCTCTGCCCATGCAATTGAAGCCGTACGTTTAGCCGATTCCCTAGCTGCTTTAAGAAACCATCCCTTACCCGGTTTACCAGAATTGAATGAAGCTGCTCAAACAGTATTTTGTTTTGGTAGCGATTTACCCATGCAGTTAATTCATGACAAGTTGATTGTTGGGGAAAGATTAGGTCAGGTTCCAGATAATACCCCTATGGTGCCATTACAGCAAGATGTCACCCGACAGCAAAAACGCTTGCGAATGTCAGTCACAGCTACAGAAAAAACCTATGATTTAGACCTACGTAAAGAAAACGACCTGGCGCGATCGCATCTTTTCCACCGTTTAAATATATTGGATATTCCCTGGGGAATACTGCAAAAAAACTACGGTAAGAAGGGTACTTTTCATGAATATTGGAAAGTCGTTTGGCATCCAGAATTTGCAGTTAAGTTAATTGAAGCAGGGATTTGGGGTAACACTTTAAAGGACGCAGCCACGGGATTGGTTTGGGATACAGTCCAAAAAGCACAAGAATTACCAATACTGACCCATCTATTAGATAAAGTCATTTTGGCAGACCTGCCCCAAGCTGTAAATCATCTAATGACAAAATTAGAGAATTTAGCTGCTACAACCCGCGATGTCACCTATTTAATGTCAGCCTTACCACCCTTAACTAACCTCATGCGTTACGGCAGTGTACGTCAAACAGATACATCAGCGATCGCTGATGTGGTTGATGGGTTAGTGACTAGAATTTGTATCGGTTTACCTAGTGCTTGTACTTCTCTAGATGAGGATGCGGCTGCTTTGATGTATGAGAATATAGTCAAGGTGAATGGTGCTATTTCTTTACTGCAAAACCCGGAATACGGTACCCTCTGGAGACAAGTTTTAACTAGAATGGCAGATAATCCTAACTTACACGGATTAATTGCCGGACGTTGCTGTAGATTACTCCTTGATGCGGGTATATTTGATGCTGAGAATTCAGCACGTCGTTTGGGTTTAGCACTTTCGACGGTTACAGAACCAAGTCAAGCGGGAGCCTGGGTAGAGGGTTTTCTTAAAGGTAGTGGTTTATTACTCCTCCACGATGATATTTTATGGCAAGTACTTGATGATTGGGTAAGTGGTTTATCGGAGGAAAGTTTTATTACTTTGTTACCATTACTGCGTCGTACTTTCGCTACATTTACGACACCAGAGCGTCGTCAGATGGGAGAGAGAGCCAGAAAAGGTGTGGGTAGTAAGGTTGAAAATAAAACTGAGGATGGGAATGAAATTAATCGAGAAAATGCAGCACTGGTTTTACCAATTGTGCAGCAATTACTTGGAGTTTGAGGTTCTAGGAACTCTAGAGGATAGTGGGTGAATCCCACCCTTATTGCTGCCGGGCGTTTTTCTCTTTCAATGCCCAAATATCCTTTTTCTGTTACTCTCCGAGAATGACCGAAACAATCCCCGCATTCCGGCATTAAAGAGAAGATAAATAATTTAAAGCTTAAAAATAAATGTTCAGTTTTGAAATTTATTGACGATTTTCTAAGAAAGGGGAATTCACTGATTTATAAGTAGATAAGAATAAAATTGATTCAATTAGCGAAAATATATAAAAATTTTGTATCCATAATTCGTAATATTTGATTTACAAAACTTTGAATTTTGGAGTAATTAAAAAATATTCCTATTTAAACACGAGATTACAGGGAATTTCGATGTATTATGATTTTTTATAATCTGTAGTGCCGTATGACTTTTTTGAAATATAGCAGTTTAATATCTAGTTAAAATTTATTTATCAACCATAATAAATCAGGTTAAACGTATTACAAGCTTTGAAAACCAAAGATTTTTCTAACCCTGAATATTAAGCTATGTAAATTTTATAGTAATTAAAGCTACATCAAAGAATAAGATATCTTCCGTATTTGACAACTGGTATTTTTTATGGGTATTGACAAAGAAAATAAATTTGTATTGTTACCACAATCCTCATCAAGACGTTAAATTTAACTTCTCTAGATAATCCAAAATTTTGAATTCCTTTCTATCTAAAAACCACATCCTCATAAAGTGCACTCACTTGTGCTTCAAAATTGATAGTTTGTAGTTGGAAAGATTTTTCTTGTGGAGTGTAAGACTGTAATACCCAAAGACCTTCACTATTACGCCGAAAACACTCAACTCGTTGACGTTTGACCTTAATCAAGACATAGGAATGCAGGGTTTCTAATATTTGATAATCTGCAAATTTATCACCCCTATCAAATGCTTCAGTAGAATCAGATAAAACCTCAATAATCAAGCAAGGGAATTTTTTATCTGTAGTATTTTCCCTATCCCTTTCATCACAAGTCACCATAACATCAGGGTAATAATATCGATTCAGCTTTTCAATACGCGCTTTCATATCCGAGATGAAAACCCGACATTCAATCCCTCACTGTTTTAAATTTTGAATTTTGAATTTTGAATTGGAGCGAAGCGACTTGACTATGTTGGGTTTCTCTATGGCTCTACCCAACCTATAATTATCCAAATCCGGAAACGTATTAAATTGTGATTTAGTTTTATTGTTATTTTTATTTCTTTAATAACTATATTTTAGTAATTCATTTTCTAAAAATTTAGTTTTTGGGAATCACATTTCGTATTCCACCTCTAAAACCTTCTATATCACCTTGATAACGAGGGATAACATGAATTGCAACGTGCATGATATTTTGTCCTGCATCTCTATTCACGTTAATTCCTACATTAAAACCATCTGGAGCAAATTCTTTATTTAGTATTTCTTGCACTTTATTTACCATCAACCAACACGCTTGTTGTTCTTTAAATGGCAATTCAAAATAATTACCAGTGTGACGCTTAGGAATAACTAATGCATGTCCTTTACTAACTGGATAACCATCAAAGATAGCGTAAGCTGTGGCAGACTCGGTAAGTAGAGTTAAACTTTTGCGAGGATTACAAAATATACAGCGATGTTGTGAATTTATTTGATAATTATATTGAGTATATTCGTAAATTTCGCAGTTATCGTTTAAATGTATCGATTGAAAAGGTAACTTAACAATACACTGATAAGTAGGCTTTTTATGAACATAATGCTCTCGGAAACCTTCTCTTTTGATATCTCTTCTAACTGCAAAATATGCTCTTCCTCCTGGTTTGAGTAAATGAGAGACTTCCATGAGTACATTTGCTTGTTCTTCTGGAAATAATACATTCAGGACGTAAAAACAGATTATTGTGTCAAACTTACTCTTAGGATAGTTGGGGAAGTAATAAGAGTCGTAACCTGAAACATCAAACCCTTTCTCCCGAAGTATTTTGATATCATTACCAAAACCACAACCAAAATCTAAAATATTACCTTTTAATAACTGCTCTTCGACTAATATTTTTGCCGGGTATGATAAGTAAGTTCTTTCTATTGCTGTTAAATGAGCAAACGTGTTTTGCTGCTTTTTCATTTCAGCACGGTCGTGTTTACGAGGAAATATAGCTCAAATATATGTATAGCTTAATAATTTGAGAGAAACGCTCAGTAATTTTTCTGTAAATTGATTTTTTTAGTTTGATGTTAAGCTTATTCCTTACGAACTTTGTTCGTTAATGCGATCGCGTAATCCGAAGTCAATGATAGCAATAGCCTGATATAGCAACCGTCACATGTGGATGGGACATATTTCATTTAATATCCCAAATCCACTATTCACCTTTGAAGGAAGCACATTGTCCTAACCTATATTTCTCACTTATACTATTTTTCACAGAGTCGAAACGAATAATATTTTTTATACCTCAAAATAGTTTTTGGGATAGTTATTTTGAAATATATAATTAATTTTGCGATCGCTACTATCAGAAAAGTACTTATATTGTAAATAAACCAATGAGTTAACTCATTGGTTTGAGATTATCTATATCAGCGACTTGCATTTGTTGACCGTTACGAAACATTCGTTTTTCTAGGTGTGGGAAGTCTACAACTTCGTACTGATGATTTTCTCCACCAACTAGATAAATTAAGTCTTCCTCAAAAGGGTTGCGGATATGATGAGCTACTGAGGGGGTAGGAAAACCCATGAAATCACCTGGTTCTATTTCAAATTCTTGATTGTCAATTTCAGCAATGCCTTTCCCGGACAAGATATAAATAAATTCTTCTTCAAATTCATGAGAATGATAGACGAATGATTCTTTTCCTGGATGTATTGTTGCTAAATAGAATCCTATACGCTCTAAACCTACGGCTTTGCTAAGGGAATATCCATTTATTTCTGAGTTGGGGTTAAAGGGATGGGAAAATTGTAGTCTGGGTAATTGTCGGATTTTGTCTGCTTTTATTAGGGGATGAGGTTTATCATTGTTATTCATAAGTGCTTTTAGAAAACTAGTTTCAGTTTTTTTGAATTAAATCTATTTGAATTAAGTCTATTTGAATTAATTAAATGAATTTTAGCTGAATTTAATAGTTACTAGTGAAGGTAGACAAATAGACTTCTTGCGAAATAGGGGTTTGAACCTCATTGAACTAACTACAAGCCGCTCTATGATTTATCTGTTAGAAAACATATATCTATAATTTGTCTACATTTGATTAGTGTGAATTACATACCAAATTTGGGTTAATTTTTTTCATATACCGTAATAAAGGCGAGTATAACCAATATGAGAGTCCATAAGGGTTTTTGCTTTATTATTTAGTTGTAGATTATTTAGTTTTAGCTGGACACAAGATTAGATTGTCCTAATTAAGGAATATAACTTTCTACAAGCTCAACATTCAATTCCTTTCTAATTTCATCTAATGGTCTTTCCCAGTTTTCTTCCCACTTCTGAGCCAGAAAAGGTTTTGCTTTAGCACCCATACGGTATCCTATTGCGATGTTATCGAGCAAACTTCCCATAGTGTCTGGAGATTTTATCAGAGTTCTTAGTAGTCCCCCTGCGAGTAAAATGACTGCTAGGGGGAGACGGGTTTGGGCAAGACTAAATGCTTGTAATCCTAACTCTCCTATGGAATCTGTTCCAAAACCTGTTATTATATGCCAGATATCATGAACTTGTCTCATGCGGAGAAGTAGATAGCTAATGTCATCTTCAACTTCGAGTTTGCGGTAAAAGTCTGCTTGGAAGTTTGACTCTTTCAGATATGAAGCGTAAGTATATCCTAATGATATTGGGGGATATTTTAATAATGCTTCTATATTTGGAATATCGGGAGTGTAACGTTCTTGAATTATTTTTTCTACTCCGGAATCAGATTGAATATACTTGAGTGCAAATTTACTAGCGTCTGTATTTTTCATTCCATCGACGACATCGAATACAGATTCTGTTTGACTCGGGTCTCGAATTAGAGAAACACATCCTTTCAAGGTCGTCAGAAATTCTAAGTTTAATTTAGGTAAGGTAATTAAGGGCATAGATTGAGTAGGATAGTTTATATATCTATACAATTTAAATTTACGCTTAATGTGAATTAAAAATGTCCCTTGTTCTATAAGGGTTTTGAAGCTCAGTTGAGTCTCTATTTTTCTATTTTTCTATTTTTAATTTATCAAGTCAATGATATGGGTTTGAGGGTTAAATCCACACCACACGTAATTTATATATTTAAGTTTTAACAATCTGTTAGTTGTCCATTAATTTTGGCATTGAATCCATATACTTGACGAGTACCCTTTAGGGGTATTAATGTCACCTGCTTTTCGTCTCCTGGTTCAAATCTAACAGCTGTTCCTGCTGGGATATCCAGACGCATTCCTTTTGCTTGTTTTCTATCAAAAGTTAATGCTTGATTGACTTCGTAAAAGTGGAAATGGGAACCTACTTGGATGGGTCTATCTCCTGTATTAGCTATTTGTAATTTAATCGTAGGAGAATCTGCGTTTAATTCGATTTCACCTTCTGCGGTAATAATTTCTCCAGGAATCATAATTTCTCTCAATGATATATATCTAAAGTGAAGCCGTAGATAACACTCTTATCTAAAAATGGTAGAGCTACCGAGAAACAAGAACCAACTTCGTTGGACTAATCATGTGCAACTTGCGCCTAAAATGATATTACTTATTTACTTCTTACTTAATATAATTATTCCTTGTCTCCTATTTCCCATTCCCTTTCTGAAATGAGGCTTGAAATTAGTTGTGCATAGATATTTATCTAATTGGATTGTGGACTGTAACTAACTTAGTTCCATCAGGAAAAGTTGCTTCTACCTGCACCTCAGATACCATTTCCGGTATACCTTCCATAACATCATCTGATGTTAATAAAGTAGTTCCATGACTCATTAACTCAGCAACAGTTTTACCTTCCCTTGCACCTTCTAAGATACCAGCACTGATGTAAGCGATCGCTTCGGGATAGTTGAGCTTCAATCCTCTATCTTTGCGTCTTTCTGCTAATAAAGCAGCTGTGAATATTAATAATTTATCTTTCTCAATGGGTGTTAACTGCATTTCTCTACTACATATGTGGTTATAGTGGTTTTCAATATCAAGTATTTCTGGGGTTAAATCAGAGCATCCAAACCCTGGGTAGACACTCACTACGGTTCAAAAAATGCATTCGTAATAACTGCCAAACACTAATAAACCAGTTTCTCACCTCATTTACGCGATCGCCACGATATCTACACAAAACTCCATTTTCTAAACGGGTAACACCATAGGAGGAGAGTTCTTGTAAGACTTGTTTATCCCAGAGTCTTCGTATTTGTTGAATAATCTCTTGAGAAACAGGTTTTCCTAAATAAACTAAGTTACCCACAACCGGTTTTCCCGCTAAACCGTGTGGAGAATGAAATACTTCTTTGTTACCTGGTAAATATTGTCTATCTATCCATAATGGCTGATTATCTTGCCAAATTTCCGTATGGTTACGCCATTTTCCCCCGATAAACTTCTCACCTCTAGCACTGCGTCCGAATCTAGTAATTTCCCATCCTATCCAACTCGCTCCTGGGGCTAATTCTACACGTAAATCTTGACGATAATTTGCACCGTTAAAAACTATTGTTTCTTGGGGAAGCCATTCTAAACAAGCATTTTCTTCAACTTGCACTTGAATACTTTGTCTAGCTTCCATCCCATTACTACGATAAATTTTAGCAGCAGCAGCAGTAGTAATTAAAGCTTGCGATCGCGGTTGTAAATGAAAATCACAGCTTAATTTATCCCCACCGACAACACCACCAGCAGTATGTAATATCACGCTATGACAGATCTGTTGTCCTTCTGGGTAAAAGGGACGTTGTACTTTTAGTGGTGCTTGATTTTGATTTGTAATTAATGTAGTTTTACCCTGGGGATGTTTATCTTGACTGCTTTTATAAACTAAATTCAGTTTGCCATGCCAGCCTTCAGAAGGTTCTACTGCTTCTTTTTGGCAGATTTGCTTCATTGCTTTTACTAAATTTGATATTTATTCTATCCAAGCATAGATGTTTGCCTTAAAAATCTATTTTTTTTGAAAATGAGGTTTTTAAAAACAGATTTTCTGATTATATATCCCTAGTACATGAAGGCAGAAGTAAGTAGGAAGGAGGCAGAAGGTGCAAATGCTTATAAAATAAGCATTTCAGAAGTTTTTAATGGTCTATTTATTTATGCCGTGCTGTATTAGTAATTTACCCAGCGAACTTTGCGTGGTTGTTCGTGAAAAGAAAAAGTTGTTTCTCCCCCTGCTTCCAGTCTGCGACAACGCTTTCAGCGAACCGCTTCCTCTGCTTCCCCTGCCTGCCTTTACCCGGCAATTTTGCCTTGGTCGAGTACTAGGGTGAGTAAGATTTTAGGTAAGATAGCATTAATGAAGCTTTAGTACTCTAGTCTACCCCCAATAAATCTAACTATTTAAGCTTTTTTCGCTAAAATTACATAATCGTCCAAACTATAGTGAATTTGACTTCTTTGTCCAAAATATTTTTGAAGCATTGGACTTATCTGTAACTGCTTTGGTAAATATTCTCTAGCAAATTTACCAAACTCTCCATTTCCAAGGGGAACTCTCAAACCTGTTGATGTTAAATATCTATACCATACCAACTTTAATCCTAGTTCTTCTACAAATTGGTTAATTAATTTCTTTTCTAATTTACAATCTTCACATTGATAAGCACCATAGCCTTTATATAATGCTTTATCTTGAATAACTAAAAGTGCATGACCGTTATCTTTTAAACTACTATTAATTATCTGTTTATATATATTACTGGCTTTAATTTTATTTTCAGAATCTTTGAAAAAGCAGTGAGCAATAACAACAAATTCAAAAAAGTCTGTTGGTATATTATTTGATTTTTCATCCCAGGTGAATATATCTGAAGTCACGAAGCGAAAAAAAGCATTGACCGGAGTCTTTCTTGACTCTATATACTTGCGCCAAAACTGTAAACATCGGTATTGAAATGCATCTTGTTTTTCTAATGAGTAATAAGAGATATGCATCTGTGGAATATCAACAAAACCACTAATGCTTTGTAAAAATAAAGCTAATCCATAAGCAACTGTGCCTGGACCTGCTGCGATATCTAAAATTTTAATATTAGCTGTTAGTAATCTTGATTCATAAATTAAAAACCAAGCTAAATAAACACAATATACATTCTCTAAGAAGT
>ERZ1740062.413-NODE-413-length-24484-cov-11.903066_pt1 | contig 24484 bp, 18 predicted proteins | sample MGYA00581741_ERZ1740062 | MGnify/ENA primary metagenome ERZ1740062 (study PRJEB43018, sample SAMN04849747) | marine metagenome | isolation source: floating plastic debris | place: Pacific Ocean | collected 2008-09-01 | study: EMG produced TPA metagenomics...
GTCCACTCGCTCACGAACTCGACCTCATCATAGTCGAGATAGCGCTGGACCCATTCGATCTTGTCTTCCAGAAACAGGCCGCTGGCAATATCCTGGGCCAGGCGCGGGATGGCGTAACCTAATCCTGTCAGCGCAGCAGCGGACAGGCCCATGCTCACCAGCGCCGAATAATTGAACGCATAAAGCCCCTTAATGACGGACGCGTCGTCCGAATCGACGGGCGTAAACTCAAACCCTTCCGACAGATAAGGGTGCGCGTCCAGGATCGGGTTTTTCTGATCTTCTGGTGCCTTGAAGACATCTTGCCAGCGGGCAATTTTATCCGCGACGTGTGACAGTTCCGGCCGCAATTCGTGATCCGTCACCAAGCCTGTCGACAGAACCAGATAGTCAAACATGAATGTGCCCTTTGGGGTCACGACTTCGACGCCACGTTCGATCTCTCGCACCTCATCCCAAGGCGAACCAAGGTGAAGCGTAAAGTTCGGCCAGGCGGCTGAGCGGGTAAATGTGTCATTCGTCGGCGGCTGCGCGCGCTTGATGAAGGACGAGATGACCTGATACTTCAGGGCATCATCCAGATCGCAAAATCGTGGCACCACGCCGGTCTGTTCCATGAAGCGGATTGGGTTGACTTGCGGCAGTTCCTTTCGGCGACAGAAGACATCAACGCTGCCAACGCCTTGCGACAGTGCATGTTGAGCATTGTCAAAAGCCGACGCGCCATTGCCGAGAATGGCGATCTTCTGACCTTGCATCTGTTTATATGGAATGGCCTCGGATGTGTGCGCATATCGCGCTTTGGGTAGGCTTTGTTTGATGAAATCCGGTGTATGCCATTCACCGCCTCCTTGAATGCCGGTGGCCAGAACGACGTTGCGTGCCCGGATAATACTGGGTCCGCTCGGTCCATCGACCTGCAGCCTGTAGACACCGTTCTCGCGTGGCGAAATTTGCTTGAGCGTAGTCTCGTTCTGGACCGGCAAATCCAGTACGTCGCGATACCAGTTCAGGTAATCGAGCCAGTCCTGGCGCGGGATCTTGTCAATTTTGTCCCAGCTCTCCTGGCCGTGCTGGGCCACCCAATAGGACCTGAAAGTCAGGGACGCGACGCCGAGGTCGATGGAGGTTAGATGTTTGGGCGTGCGCAACGTGATCATCCGCGCATAAGTGCCCCAGGGCCCTTCTTCACCGCGCGCATTCTCATCTATGATCAGCAGATTATTCACTCGCTCGCGCATCAACCCGAAGGCGGCGCCCATGCCGCTTTGTCCGCCGCCGACAATGACCACATCATAGACGCCATCGCGGGACTGTACCCAGCTGGGCGCCCCGCAACCGAGCGTGTCCAGATCATTGCGAACCGTTTCGCTATAAGTCGCCAGATCCATCATGAAATCACTCCTTCGAGTCTCAATTGAGCAATTTTGCTAACTTCGCCCAGTGCTGTTTCGAACTCCGTTTCAGCCGAATTTTCCAGCCGACTTTCAAGCGCGGCCAATATGCTGGCTTTGGTCTGCAGCCGCACACAGATGATAAATGGAAATCCAAATCTGTCGCGATAGGCGGCATTCATCTCTGTGAGGGCCTGAAACTCTTCTGGCAGCATACGCTCCAGGCCTGCTGAAGCCTGCTCTTCTTTCGATGCCTGCGTCAGTGTTCCATCGATCGCGGCTTTGCCGGCGAGTTCCGGGTGCGCCCGGAGAAGCGCGAGCTTTTGCGTCTCCGACGCGGCGAAAACAGACCCATCCATCTCCGCGCGCAGCTCATCCAGACTGTCAAACGGTCGTCGTGAGACCACAGCATCTGCCACCCAAGGACTATGTTCGTAGATGCCACCAAGCATCTCGACAAAGGCGTCCGGCGCCAGCGAATTGACCTGGTCCAGAGTCACGAAACATCCTTCTCCAGCGAGACATGCGCCGACACGACTTTCCAGCCATCCTCAAATTTTACCCAGGTCTGACTTTGGCGACCGCGCACGCTCGTATTGTCACGAAAGAACTCGGCATTGGCGGTCGCCATTGTGTCGCCATAGGAACTGATCGCGACTTTACCCAGATCCCTTTGCGGTGACCCGCCACGACCTTTCCGAAAGGCCGCGATTTCCTCATATCCGTAGAGGCATTCTCCGACCCCATACCGCACGGTTTGCGGCGCATGTCGGAACAGATTCGCCATCGCGTCCAGATCATCTTCCATCAGCGCGCGTTCATATTCATAGAAGGCCGCCTTGACCTCTTCGATGACGTTCGGGTCGTCAATCTTCATGCGGGATGCTCCTCAAGCCAGTGGTTTGCAATATCAATCCGCCGTGTGATCCAGACGGCGTTTGCGGTGGTGATGTGATCAATGAAACGCGCAATCGCCCTGGTTCGTCCGGGGCGTCCGGCAATGCGTCCGTGCAGGCCAATCGACATCATGCGTCCGCCCTCTGCGTGCAGGTAATCGAACGTATCGCGCAGATAGCGGAAAAATTCCTCGCCCTCGGCAAAGCCATTATAGGCCACGATCTTCATGTCATTGACGTCGAGCGTGTATGGCACAATCAACTGCGCCCGGCCGTGCTGGCGATCATAATAGGGAAGATCATCGGCATAGCTGTCGGCATCATAGGTGAAACCACCTTCAGTAGCAATCAAGCGCGCGGTGTTCGGGCTCGTGCGGCCTTGGTACCAACCCAGGGGGCGCTGTCCGGTCAGCTGCTTATGAAGGTCGATCGCCTCTTCTATATGTTCGCGCTCAATGGCTTCCGGCACATTCTGATAATCGATCCAGCGCAAGCCATGACTCGCCACTTCCCAATCAGCTTCAAGCATGGCTTCCGTGGCTTTTGGATTCATCGCCATGGCTTTGGCGACGCCAAAGACGGTGACCGGAATTTCGCGCTCCGTGAACAGGCGATAGAGCCGCCAGAAGCCGGCGCGCGCGCCATACTCATAGAGGCTTTCCATCGCCATGGCCCGCGCCCCGGCGTGCGAGGCAGCGCCGACCATTTCAGATAGAAACGCTTCAGATCCGGGATCGCCATTGACGACCGAGTTCTCGGCCCCTTCTTCATAATTGACCACAAACTGGACGGCCGTTCGCGCGCCATTCGGCCAATTGGCAGCAGGGGGTGTTTGCCCATATCCAACCAGGTCGCGGGTCATGACTGATAGACCTCCAAGGCCGCATCGACGGCATCTCCCGCAGGCGCTGGAAATCCTTCGCGCCGCAGTACGGCTTCAAGGGCTCCGAGCGTCAGCAACACCTTGTGTTTCATCGCATTGTATCCCATCGCCCCGATCCGCCAAATCTTGCCTTGCAATGGGCCGAAAGCGGTGCCGATCTCAATCTCGAAATCTTCCCGCATGCGCGTGCGAACCTGCTCGCCATCGACCTCGTCTGGAATGTAGACGCCCGTGACATTGGTCATGCGGTGCTGATCCTTGGTGAAGATCTTGAGCCCCATTGCGCGCAGTCCGGCGGTCATCGCTGCCCCGGCTTTTGCGTGCCGAGCATAGCGGGCCTCCAGACCTTCCTCCAAAGCAACACAAGCGCATTCGCGGGCGCCATACAGCATCGTCGTGGCTTCGGTATGATGGTTGAGCCGCTTTTCCGACCAGTAATCCATGATCATGGCGAGATCGAAATAGTTGGAGCCAATACGCTGACCGCTGCCTTGAACCAGATCTGTTCGCTGGATGCCGAGTTCGGTATGACGCCTTGAGAAGATGTACTCGGCCGCCCGGTCCGAAATCGTGATTGGTGCCGAGCCAGACGGTCCGCCCAGGCACTTTTGCAAACCGCCGGTGACCACATCAATGCCCCATCGGTCGGTCGCGATCTCCATGCCGCTAATCGTCGCCGTGACGTCGGCATAGGAGTAAGCCCCGGCCTGGCGACATAGCTCGCCCAATCCGTCCAGAGGTTGTGCCATGGTGGTCGAAGTATCGCCATGCACGCTGGCCACGACCTTAGGTTCATAACGCTCGATCGCGGCTGCAATTTGCTCGAGTGGGACGATCTCGCCCCATGGTGCATCAACGGTTTCGACCTTGGCACCGATCCGGTCAAAAATCTCTTTCAGCAACAGGCCGAACCGTCCGAAATTGACGACCAGAACGGTATCGCCGGGCGCCGCGAGCGAGATCAGCGCGGCTTCAATCCCGGCCCGCGAGGTGCCATCGATCAGGAAGGTCCACTCATTTTCGGTCCCGAAGATGGGGCGATACAGGCCCATCACCTCGGTCATGTAATTGGTGAATTCAGGATCATATTGGCCGAGCAGATCAGCTGACATGGCGCGCAGGACACGTGGATGCGCGTTGACGGGCCCCGGGCCCATAAGCAGGCGTTGAGGGGGATCGATTTGGCGAAACGGTTTGGTCATGATGCGCGCGCCTCCAATAGGGTTACAAATTCCAACATCACGTCGAGGGCGGCCTGAGTGTCATCCATGCGCACGCGCTCTGCAGGATTGTGACTGATACCATCTTTACACCGAATGAAGACCATCACCGTTGGGCACAGGGTCGACATCACCATGGCATCATGGCCAGCGCCGCTGACCAAAGCGCGTTTCTTGTGACCGGCGCGTTCCATCGCTGTCCCCATCAAGGCGGACAGATCCTCGTCGCATGGCGAACTGGCCAGGTCCTGCAATTGCGTCCAGCTCATCTCCAGGCCGCGCGCTTGGGCGATCGCGCCCAAGGCTTGTTCGATGGCGGTAGCAGCTTTATCGCGACGCGCCATGTCGCCAGACCGGATATCGAGGGAGAAGGTCACCCGGCCTGGGATGACATTTGTGGATCCTGGCCAGGCATTCACGCGGCCCGCTGTGGCGACGAGGTCCTCGCCAATGTCTTTAGCGATACGTTCGATCGAGACCAGCATTTCGGCGGCGCCCGCCATTGCGTCACGGCGCAGTCCCATTGTGGTTGTCCCGGCATGGGCGGCAGTGCCGGTGACTTCGACATCAAAACGCAATTGACCAGCGATGCCCGTGACGAGTCCGACCGCCAAGTCCTCGGATTGCAAGACCGGGCCTTGTTCAATGTGAGGTTCGAGATAAGCGAGAACCTCTTCTGGTCGCCGGGCGGCAGAGCGGGGGTCGATATTATGCATCGGGCGAAACACCCATTCCCGAAACAGATCGAGGGCTTGTTCAGGTGTTTTGCCCCCGCCATCCGTAATCGCCAGATCTTCTTCGGTGAGCGTGCCAGCCATCGCCCGCGAGCAGATCATGGAGATTGGAAAGCGGGACCCTTCTTCGTCCCCGAAGGCGACCACTTCGATCGCGAAGGAAAATCGACGACCTTGCGCGGCCAGCGCCGCCACGCACTCAATCCCCAACAGTACCCCTAGCGGTCCGTCATAGAATCCCGCATCATAAACACTGTCCAGATGCGATCCGATGATCAGGGCTGGGGCGTTCGGTTCGTGCCCCTCATACCGACCAATCAAGTTACCGGCGCCGTCGATCCTTGTCGACATATCCGCTTCACTCATCCAGCTCGCAACCGTATTGATCGTGGCCGCATGCGCCGGCATTAAATAAGCGCGAAACAGACCCTTCTCCAAATCGCTATAGGGTTGCACACCCAACCGGTCACAGCGCTGAACCACGCGCGCGCCTGAGATGCCAATATCTGAGGTCAGCGTGGTCACCATCCGCTTGCCGCTCCATCGCTGCGAGGATCGGAGGCGCCTTGGAACAGGCCATCAGCATGTCGCACCAGCGCGCCGGCATGCCCCATGGTCTCAGAATAGTCGGAGAGGAGCTCGATCTCATGTCCGGCGTCGCGCAGCGCTTGAACAAGTGCAGGCTCAAACCGGCTTTCCAGTTTGAGGCTTGTACTGGTTTCGCCCCAGGTGCGGCCGAGCAACCAGCGCGGCGCCGAGATCGCGGCTTGCAAGTCCATGCCATATTTGGCGTAGCGCGTGAAAATCGCGGCCTGGGTCTGGGGCTGTCCTTCGCCGCCCATGGTGCCATAGGCCATGACGCGACCATCTTTAAGTAAAGCCAGTGCCGGGTTCAAAGTATGGAAGGGTTTGCGGCCCGGTCGAAGCGCATTCCATCCGCTCTCCGACAGGACAAAACTCGCGCCCCGATTCTGCCAGGTGATCCCGGTCTGGGGCAAGGTCACACCGGAGCCAAACTCAAAATAGGTGGACTGGATGGCACTGACCGCCCAGCCATCCTTGTCCATCGCGCCGAACCAGGTCGTATCGCCCGGCGCCGTTGGTTCCGGCCAGGGTTTGGCTGACGCCATATCCACGTCAGCCGCGAGCGTCTCTAATAGAGTTGCGTCGTCTAACACGTCTTGCGCGGCTCTTTTCATCATGCCCGGATCACCAAGCTCGATTTTGCGTCCGAGGGAAAAAGCCTGCTTTGTCGCTTCGACCAGGCCATGGACGTGATGGAAGCTGTTGCCCGTCTCGATGCCCAGTCTTTCGTATAGGGCGAGGATCAGTAGGGAGCTCAACCCCTGTGTTGGTGGCGGGAAGTTATAGAGCTCTGCACCGAAGGCTTTAGCAGACAATGGTTTCGTCTTGAATGCGGCATGCGCCGCGAGGTCGGCGGCGGATAGCGGGCTGCCGGCGGCCGCGAGATCGGCCGTTAAATCGGCCGCAATATCGCCTGTGTAAAAGTCCTGCAGACCGTTGGATGCCAACCGCTCCAGGGTTTGGGCGAGGGCGGGTTGGCGGAGCAAATCGCCTGCTTCGAGTGGACGCCCCTCAGGTCGAAATACACTGGCATAGCCTGCGTTTTCGGCGAGTTCGGCGTCTTTGCTGGCGGCCACAGCTGCGCCGCTTCTTGTCACTTCAACCCCGAGATCAGCGTGCTTGATGGCATCGGCAAACAGGGTCTCAAGCGGCAGCTTGCTGTCCGATGCAGCGAGCACCGCATCCCAGCCGGATATGGTACCGGCAATGGTATTCGCGGCAAGCGGTCCGCGAAACGGGATCGCCGTCATACCAGAACCTGCATAAAGGTCGCGGTTGACCTTCTCACCAGCCGCGCCGCAGGCATCAATCGCGAACAGTTCGCCATCAGGCGTCCGAACCAACCAGAAACTATCACCGCCCAGCCCGGTCATGTGTGGATAGACGACGGCGAGTGTGGCGGCGACGGCAACTGCCGCCTCAACGGCGTTTCCGCCTAGCTGCAGAGTCTCGCGCCCCGCCTCACTGGCCAGAAAATGCGGACTGGTGACCACGCCATTTTCAAACCGCTGTGTCGTCATGAAGTCACATCCTGCAGCTCAAACTGCGGCGGCGTGAAACCCACCAAACCGTCTTTCACCAGACGCGCGGCTGCGTTGAAAAGACTTTCTTCCGCATGTTTGCGGCTGATCAATTGAATGCCCAGCGGGAGCTTGCCAGGTCGCTTCAGAGGCACTGACAGGATTGGAACGCCCGCGACACTCAGAGGTTGTGTGAACAGTCCCAAATTGGCGCGCGCGGACAAACGTCGTCCGCCAACGTCAATCCAGCCATCCGATATTTTTGGCGCCACCGAAGGCGTCGTCGGCGCGATCAGAATATCGAACTCTGAGAGGGCCGCCTGAAGTTGTCGATTGAACGCTTGTATGATCGCCTTCGCAGCGTCAACTTTGGAATCTGACAACGCGACCCCTGCCACCAATCTGTCCCGCACCGCAGGATCGTAGCCCATGGCATTGTGCTGAAGGGTTTCCTGATGCAACAGACCGCCATATTTGGCGGTGATCAGGAAGGCTGCCGAACGCGCGGCCTCGGCCAGCGGTAATTCGATCAATGGGGTATTTCCAAACGCCGCTCCGATCGCGTCGACGCCGGCAGCTCCAACGGGATCACCATTGCTCCGAAACCAACCGCCCAATCGCGCCACGCGAATTGACGTATCTCGATCCGACGGAGCGTGGCGATTTGCAAGAGCGCGATATGCCATCACCATATCGCCGAGCGTTTGCGTAAAAGGGCCGACCGTGTCGAGCTGCTCAATAAAAGGAAAGACGCCTTGCATGGGCAGAGCTTCATGTGTTGGGCGAAGTCCAAACAGACCACAAAGACTTGCGGGCACGCGCACAGAACCATTCGTATCCGAGCCGAGTGTCAGTGGGAGCAAACCCGCGGCCACTGACGCCGCAGAGCCTCCGGAGGAGCCGCCGGCCAGGCGATCTGTGTCATATGGATTTCGTGTCGTACCGAAATGAGCGTTCACCGTTGCGAATCCATACGCAAACTCGTCCATGTTGAGGCGGCCTATATAGATGGCGTCGGCTGCCTTTAAGCGCGCGACGAGTGTTGCGTCCTCTTCAGCAGCCGGCTCCGTCAGGCGGACTCTGGCGCCCGCATGGGTGACTTCGCCCGCGACATCGAACAGGTCCTTTACACCAAAAGGCACGCCGGCCAGCGCACCGACAGAGTCACCGCGCGCAACCTTTTGATCGATCTCCCGTGCTTGCGCGCGCGCAGAATCGGTTGCCAGATGTGTGAAACAATTCAGGTGAGCATCAGACGCTTTGATCCTTGCCAGGCAGGTGTCCACCACGCTCATCGCGGAAATTTCTTTCCCACTGACGGCCGATTGAATGTCGTGCATGGAGGAATCAGCGACCGTCAACGAGGTTCGCCTTCCAGCTTGTCTAACGCCGCCGCTACGATCGCATAGTGGGTCTCTAGCAGCTCAAGATTGGTCTCAATTCCCTTGGCCATTTCAGGGCCCTCGATGAGGCCTAGCGTTTTCGCCGAAGATATCTCCCGCGAAACGCGATCGCGCGATAATGCTTGCGGGCCGGGTGATTTTGGTTGAGCCAATTGCGTGTCGCATTCATGATAGAGGGGACAATTAATGATGCAATTTTGGCATCGGTGTTTGGCCGCATCAAGGTCGAACGCCGAAAAACGGGTGTTTTTCGTGTTTCCGCTGACATCGTTCGTTTGGCTGGAGCATTCTGCCCAAGAAAAAGGCGCAGTTTGAAATCGTCTTATGGGCGAGGGTGCAAAAAATTAGCGCGCTTCAGGGCGAATCGCAACCGTACGATCTATCTCGCTATCTCCAGATGGGCGTCCAATTCCTCTTTCAGGAGCTCGACCAGCCTCTGCGTATAATTTGCCAATACGCGCCCTTTGGGGACGAGCAAGGAAACCGTTGTCGGAATGCTCGCCCCCTTGGCGAGGGGGATCCAGGCCAGTTTCCGATCGTGAATGTCCTGGCGCAGCCCGATGGGCGACAGAAAGGCGATTCCGAGTTTCGAAAGGACGAGGTTGCGCAGCATGCCAACCCTTTCCACGCGTGCTGCAATTCGGAACGGGTAGTCTGAGTTCTCGATCAAGTCCTTGAGAATGCTGTGATTCAGCCAGCTTTGCGTGGGGGCGATAATCGGATGATCCAGGCAGTCGGATATCGTGACTGAGGTCCGCCTGGCCAGGGCGTGATCGGGATGTGTGATGATGCCGATCGGGACTTTGATGGAGGTCACCGTTTCGGTTCGTGTGGTGCCAGAAATATCGAAGGCGCAGACCAGATCCGCATCCTTGGCCAGGAGCGCCGATTTTACGAAATAATTGTCCCCCGAAATCAGATTGAAGTCGATGTGTGGGTGATCGATCTGTAGCTTTGCCATGGCCTGTGGCAGGATTTCCGTGGTAATGCTCTCTGCGGCTGCGATGTGTATCGTCCCACGTGCGCCGCCCTTGAGGCGGCCAATATCCTGACGCAGTTTTTCTTCGTCCTGGGCCCATGCCTGAATGTGAGAGAGTAAGAGTTCGCCGGCCGCTGTTGGGCGAATCCCACGCGGTAAGCGTTCGAATAATTCGACCCCTAATTCAGACTCCAATTGCAATAATTGGCGATTGACGGCCGATGAGGCGACTTGCAATCTGTCCGAAGCTTTGCGAATGGAGCCATCTCTTATGGCTTGTTTGAAATACAGCAAGCCCGTTTTAATCAAGGTCATTACCAGTCTCTATGGCGATCATCGGTCTCATTTCATGTTGCATGTTTTAGAACGCAGCGAAACATTTTTTCGCTCGGGCATTCCGAGTGACTCGCGAGGGCGACGATGACTCGCTTTCTGCCTGATCGCTTTGTCACCCTGATGATTGCCAGCGCTGTGCTTGGGTTTCTGTTGCCTGGTTTGGGGGCCAGCGATGGGCCCTTGCGCCTGGGGCTCGTGACCAAGCTTGGCATTGCCTTTGTGTTCTTTTTGCACGGGGCCAATCTAGCGCCGGAAAACCTGGTGGCTGGAGTCAAGAACTGGAAAGTTCATGTGCTGATCCAGGCGACCACGTTTGCTGTATTCCCGATCCTGGGTTTGGTGATTTATTTTGTTCTGGCACCCGTGCTCCCGGAATCATCTCGGCTCGGCTTTTTCTTCCTGGCGGCTCTGCCTTCAACCATTTCATCTTCCGTCGCGATGACGGTTCTGGCCAAGGGCAATGTTCCGGTGGCGGTGTTCAATGCAACTCTGTCGGGATTGCTGGGGCTTGTTTTGACCCCAGTGATGATCTCCATCGTGACCGCAACCGGCAGCGTCCAGTTCTCTCTCCTGGGCGCGATTATCAACATTGCGATGACCTTGCTGGCGCCTTTTGTCGTCGGGCAGGTTGTGCGTCCCGTCATCAAGAGGTTTTTGGCTGAGCATAAGCCGATCATCTCCTGGCTCGATCGCGGCGTAATCCTACTCATCGTCTTCACCTCGTTCGCGACCTCGACTGCCGGCGGGATCTGGTCACGCTTCACAGCCCTGGAAATCGCAGCAACGCTCCTTCTGGTTCTGGTGCTCCTGGCTTTGGCATTTGGCTTCACAGTCCTTACCGCGCGACGACTGAATCTAAGCCGGGAAGACGAAGCGGCGGTGGTGTTCTGCGGATCGACAAAGAGTCTCGCAAATGGCGCGCCGATTGCGCAAATCCTGTTTGCGGGATCGCCGGTCTTGGGGGTCATCCTGTTGCCACTCATGTTGTATCATCAGTTGCAACTGGTTGCTTGCGCCGTGATGGCGCAGCGCTACGCCAAACGTGCGGCAATGGCGGCTTAGCCCAGTTTCGCCCGTGAAGCCTCGACGGCCATCAGGATCCGCTCCGGCGTCGCCGGAGCATCGAGGTCAGGAAAAACATTGTGTCGAGCGGCGCCAGACACGGCGTGCGTGAGCGCGGAGAAGACCGATATGGCCAGCATGAAAGGTGGCTCACCCACAGCTTTGGAATGATGGATCGTGTGTTCCTGGTTCCGACCCTGGTCCCAGATCTCGACATTGAAGACACCCGGGCGGTCCGCACTGGTAGGGATTTTATAGGTTGAGGGGGCGTGCGTCCGCAATCGACCCAACTCGTCAAAGACCAGTTCTTCCATGGTCAGCCAGCCCATGCCCTGAATGAAGCCACCCTCTATTTGGCCGAGATCGATTGCCGGATTCAGGGAGCGTCCGACATCATGCAGAATGTCAGTCCGGATCACGCGGTTTTCCCCGGTCAGCGTATCGATTTCCACTTCTGAAACGGCAGCTCCATAAGCGAAATAGAAGAAGGGGCGACCGCGATGCACGTCCCGGTCATAGTGGATTTTCGGGGTGCGATAATAGCCGGTCGCAGAAAGCGAGATGCGCGCCAAATAGGCGGCGCTAACCACGTCCTTGAAGCTGAATACCCGATCGCCGACATGGACCTGATTGGCGTCAAAACGAATTTTTTCGGCGGGGACGTTCTCTCGCTCAGACAAGAATTCAATCAGGCGATCCTTGATGGTGCGGGCGGCGCGTTGCGCCGCCATACCATTCAGGTCCGATCCCGAGGACGCTGCGGTCGCCGAGGTGTTGGGCACCTTTTCGGTTGAGGTCGACATGATCTGGATTTGGTCGATGTCGACCTGGAATTCATGTGCGACGACTTGCGCGACTTTGACGAACAGACCCTGTCCCATCTCTGTGCCGCCATGATTCAGCTGGATCGTCCCGTCGGTGAAGACATGGATCAGAGCGCCAGCCTGATTGAGATGTTTGGCGGTGAAGGAGATACCGAATTTGACCGGCGTCAGGGCGATACCTTTCTTGATGATGCCATCTTCCAGATTGTCCGCCTCAATGGCATGGCGGCGCGCGCGATAATCCGCGGTCTTCGCGAGGGTTTCGATCAATTCATGCGCGACATTGTCTTCAACCGTCTGATGATAGGGCGTCAGGTCTCGTCCAGGACCGCCATATAAATTGTCGAGGCGCACATCCAGCGGGTCACGTCCGACTGCGAAGGCGATCTCATCCATCATCCGCTCGACCCCGAGCATGCCTTGCGGACCTCCAAAGCCGCGGAACGCCGTATTGGAGACGGTATGGGTTCGAAAGCGGTGTGAGGTGATTTCCGCATTGCTGAGATAGTAGCAATTGTCGCTGTGGAACATGGCGCGGTCATTGATGGCCAGCGACAGATCGGTCGAAAATCCGCAGCGTGAGCCAAGGTCAATCGCGGCGCCGTGCAACAGACCGGTTTCATCAAATCCGGCTTTAAAGGCGATCTCGAAATCATGCCGCTTCCCGGTCATGATCATATCATCATCACGATCCAGTCGCAGTTTCGCCGGGCGACCGGTCTTCTCGGCCGCCAAAGCCGCGATCGCTGCGATCAGAGTCGACTGCGTTTCCTTGCCGCCAAAGGCACCGCCCATGCGGCGCACTTCGACCGTGACAGCCGCACTCGGTTTATGCAGGAGGTGAGCAATGAGATGCTGCGCCTCTGTAGGGTTTTGCGTTGAACTGTAAATCTTGATCGCGCCATCTTCGCCAGGGACGGCCATCGCTATCTGGCCCTCAAGGTAGAAGTGATCCTGTCCGCCCATTTCCAGCGTGCCTGTCAAAGTCATGGGCGCCGCGGCCAGAGCAACGTGGGAGTCTCCCAGTCGCATAACTTGCGGCGTCTCAACCGTTTCATTTTGCGCACGCGCTTCACTCAAAGTAAGCAGCGCAGGCTTGTCAGAATAGGAAACAGCGGCGCGCGTGGCAGCGAGGCGCGCTGCCTTTCTGGAAGTTGCGGCGACCGCGAAGATCGGTTGACCGTGAAACTTCACGGTCTTTTCGGCGAAGACCGGGTCATCATGAATGACCGGCCCGATATCATTCTCGCCCGGGATATCCTCCGCGCTGATCACACATAAAACGCCGGGCGCGGACTTCACTGCGGACAGATCAAGCGCGATCAAGTCCGCATGCGCGCGCTCGGACATGGCGACATAGAGGTGCGCACAGCCGGCGGGTTCTGGTAAATCGTCGACATATTGGGCTTGCCCTGACACGTGCAAGTGCGCGCTGTCGTGACGGCGATCGTCATGCACGTCTCCGGAGATCTTTGCCGGTCGAGGCGGGCGTTGCGTGCGTTCGAGCATCGTCAGGTTGCCTGCAAAATGCGCGTTCGGGTTTCCGAACGGGATTCCAGAAACGCTTTGTGCAAGAGGTTTTGAGCGGTCTTCATACGATAATCGCGCGATGCGCGCATATCCGTCAGAGGCGTGAAGTCTTCCAATATGGCGTCGGCTGCGCGATGGATCGTCTCGTCATTCCAAGGCGCACCGATAAGGGCGGCTTCGCAAGCCTCGGCGCGTTTTGGCGTGCCCGCCAGTCCGCCGAAAGCGATCCGGGCGGAGATGACCTGACCCTCTTCAATCCCAAGCGCAAAGGCGCCGCACAAAGCGGAAATATCCTGATTGAAGCGTTTCGAGATCTTGTATGTCCGGAACAAAATGTTTGGTGCGAGCGGCGGCACCAGAACCGCGCGAACATATTCGCCGGGGCGCAAGTCTTGCTTGCCGTATTCAATGAAGAAGTCTTCCAATGGTAGCTGGCGGACGCCATCTGGTCCGGCCAATTCCAGGCGGCTGGAAAGCGCGATTAGCGGCGGCGGCATGTCTCCGATTGGCGATCCATTCGCGATGTTGCCACCAATTGTACCGCTATTGCGGACCTGGACAGAACCGAGCCGACGCACCAGTTCGCCGAGGTCCGGGTGAAGCGATTGTAGCCTGGTCCAGGCATCCGAATAGCGAACCATGGCGCCAATTCTCAGGTCAGGTCCATCTTGTTTCAGAGTCTGCAGCGCCTCAACTTGGTGAAGTGATATAGTGGTCTCCAGCAATCGATGTTGCTTGGTGACCCATAGCCCGACATCGGTTGCGCCTGCGATCAAGATGGCGCCCGGGTGCTGCGCCAGAAGGTCCACGAGTTCGGCTTCTGTTAGTGGCGCGAAATAGTGGCGTTCTGTTTCGAAATTGGGATCGCTAAAGCCAGAAACTGTCCCGGTTGTCGGCTGGATCGAGTTCAGTGCGGCGACGGTTTCCGGCCCGCCAAACCTACGTTTTTCTGTTTCATCCGGTTGCAAGGACTCCGCAGCTTTTTGAATCGGTGCATATCCCGTGCAGCGGCAAAGATTGCCGGCCAGCACATCATCGGTTTGATCCGGCAGTGCCGGGTCAGACTGCTGATAACTGGCAAACAGGGACATTACGAATCCCGGGGTGCAAAACCCGCATTGGGTGGCGTTGCCGTCGGCCATGGCCTGTTGGACAGGATGCAGGTTTTGGGCGCTGCCCAAAGTCTCCACCGTCACCAATTCCTTACCATCTAGCATGGGCAGGAAATAGATACAGGCATTCACCGCGCGGTAACGCACGGCGTCGTCGATCAGTTCGCCAATCACGACGGTGCAAGCGCCGCAATCGCCTTCCGCGCACCCTTCCTTGGTGCCCGTGCGAACCTGATCTTCGCGCAACCATTCGAGCACGGTTTGCGTTGGATCACAGGACTCGATCCGATGTATCTTCTTGTCCAACAGGAATTGGATCATGAATGTCCTCGTTCTTTCAGGCTGAGTATGCACTGAATTGAAGGACCTGTCATAGGGTGTGGTGTCCAGGTCGAGCAAGGGGGTCGAGCGCGCCTCGCTTTGAAACACTGGTCTAAAAATCAGATCACATCGCGGGCATCTTGCAACAACATCAAATAAAACAGTTCAGTAGCCCGCAATATTCCAAGGGGAGGGCCTGATCGCCCCGAGATCCGATGCGTTCGCGAGATCACTCGGCGGCCTAAAATATGAGCAACACTGTCCCGCATTCGGGCATCGGGAAAACTCTGGATCGCAATCGGACGACGGATGATGTGAGGCATTGATGTTGGGGCGTCAAAACCCTTGTATGCGCTTAACGGAAACTGGCGGAGGGTGGATGAAATGCAGCGGGGGTTGGACCAAGCATGATTGAAAAGTATTTTGCGATTTCAGATCGGGGTAGCACGATCCGCAAGGAAGTCGTCGCCGGGTTCACCACGTTCCTGGCCATGTCTTATATCATCTTCGTCAATCCAGACATTCTCGCCAATGCCGGAATGGATCCGGGCTCGGTCTTCGTTGCGACCTGCCTGTCGGCGGCGATCGGTACGCTGATCATGGGGCTTTATGCCAATTTCCCGATCGCGATTGCGCCCGGCATGGGGCTCAACGCCTTTTTCACCTATGGTGTTGTGCTCGGCATGGGCATCCCCTGGCAAGCCGCTTTGATGGCGGTGTTTCTGTCCGGAGTGCTGTTTGTGATTATCAGCGTGCTGCCCATCCGCGAATGGGTGATCAATTCCATTCCACTCGAGTTGAAGCTCTCCATTTCCGCAGGTATTGGGCTATTCCTGATCATGATCGGTCTGACCAGCGTCGGCATTGTTGTCGACAATCCAGCAACTCTTGTGGGGCTCGGTGATCTGTCCGCGACGCCTGCTTTGCTGGCGATTTTTTGCTTCATCCTGATCGTTGTCCTGGAGGCGCGAAACGTGCCGGGCGGGATCCTGCTCGGCATGCTGACCATCACGATAGCTGGCGTGCTTCTGGGTGTTTCGGAACCGAGCGCCATTGTCTCTGCACCGCCTTCCATAGAGCCGACTCTGTTCGCACTGGACTGGACACAAATGTTAGAGATCGGACTGGTCGTGATTGTCATTTCCTTCCTGTTCGTCGACTTGTTCGACACCGCGGGAACCCTCGTCGCGGTCGCCCATCGTGCTGGCTTGTTGGACCAAAAGGGGCACGTCATCGGTCTGCGCAAGGCGCTGCTGGCCGACTCCACAGCGACCATGGTCGGAGCCGTGGTCGGGACCTCGTCAGCGACCAGCTATGTCGAGAGCATTGCGGGCGTCAAAGCCGGCGGGCGGACCGGGCTCACTGCTGTTGTGGTCGCGGGCTTGTTTCTGTGTGCCCTGTTCTTCGCGCCCCTGGCCGGGGCCATCCAGACCTATGCGACGGGGCCAGCTCTGGTCTTTGTCGGATGTGTCATGGTGGGTGGATTGGCGTCTGTCGACTGGGACGACATGACCGCCTTCGTTCCTGCCGTGATCACTGCCGTGGCCATGCCGCTGACCTATTCCATCGCAACCGGGATCGGGCTTGGCTTTGTCGCTTATGCTGCTCTGAAGCTGGGGGCAGGGAAGTGGAAACAGTTGAGCCCGAGCGTTGCAGTCCTGGCGATACTCTTCTTACTGAAATTCATCTTCCTGGACGGCTAGGACGCGTCTGATCTGCTTTCCGGAGGGAAATAAACAGGATCAACGAAAAAGCCCCGCATGATGGCTCGTGCGGGGCTTTTCATTTGGGTTCGTTTCTAACGTCTAGAACTTGTAGATGATCGAGGCCTGCACGCTGCGCGGCTCTTCAGGCAGGACGATTGTGCTGCCGAACAGTTCCGTGAAATTGGCGCGGAAGTACTCTTCATCCGTAGCGTTCTGGATGTTCAGGCGGAACAACCAATTGTCAAACGAGTAGGACGCTCCAATGTCGACGAGCGTGTACCCTGGCAAGGTCACAGCCTGTGACTGACCCGAGAAGACTTCTTCTACATCGGTGACGCTGCCGGATAAAGCCAGGCCACTGTCGAACTCATACGTTGCGGTGAAGGAGTACAAATTCTCCGGGATACCCGCCCGCTTCGCAGCCTCTTCTGTTCCCGACAGAGCGACGAGACCAAAGGGTTGTCCGCCATAATAGATGGACGGGTCAGACACGTTGATCAGGTCTTCTGCTCCAAGGAAGCTGAACTGGGATCCTTCTTCAAGAATCGTCAGGTTGACCACTTTGGTGTTGGTGTAAGCGGCGGTCAGAAGCAGCTTGTCATTCACCGCCCAGCGCAGTTCGGCTTCGACCCCTTCGGTCTGGATATCCTGGTTGACCGTGATGGACTGAATGTTCCGGTCGGTCCGCTCCTGCTCATAATAGGAAATCGCTGCATAGAGACGATCGTCAAGGAAGTTACCTTTGACACCGAATTCCGTCAGCTCGGTCGCGCTCAGGAAGGCCTGATCACTGCCTTCGCCAGTCGGCGAATTATTAGCTGTTTGGGCCAGAGCCTCGGGCGAGATTTCCGCGCCTTGGCCAGCGACGACAACCGTCTGTTCGGCGGCTGTCACGTAGGGAATGATTCCTGTGCCAGGGATCTCATAAGACACTGAGACGTTCCAGGACGTGCCATTCTCTTCGTCAGATCCAGAAAAGTCCTCATCACGGAAAATCTCGAAATCGGCGAGTGCGGTCGACTCTGCATCGACGATGTCTTCCCGCAAGCCGAGCAGGAAATTCAGGCCGAACTCGGTTTCAATATCAACCAGGCCAGCAATCGCATAATTCGTGTATTCGCCGGTGACGTAGTTGGAGAAGTTTCCATTCTCCTCGGTTGCCAGCAATCGGTTGGACCGCGCATCGAACCCTTGAGTCAGATCCACGCGGTGGAAGTACTCGAAGAAGAAATCATCGCCGTGCAGGAAGTCGGTATGACGGATAGACGGCGAGATCTGTGCGGTAATGTCCGCAAAGTCGAGTTCGAACTCTTTGGTGATGACGAGCTTGTTCTCGAACACCCAGGAGTCGTGGAACTGAGAGAAACCGTAATCGTTTTCGTTCAGGTTCTCATAGGCCTCATAGAACATCTGGTTCTTGATCTCGAGGCCGCTATCATTCTCGTAAATGACGTCGAAATAGAGTGTGACTAACTCATTCTCGAGCGTGTCGTCTTCGCTCTGGATGACGTTTGAGCGTGATAGAGTGGTGGTTCCAACATTCTCCAGCGCGAGGAAGCCGAAGTCTGCGAAATCGGCGTCGGTGGCTGCGGAAGGTGGAACGAAGAATGGGCTGAAATTTCCGACGGCGAGAAATTCAAAAGGTGACAATTCACCATCGCCGTCCGTATCAAGCACCTGCGCGTTACCGGTGACATAAGTCCCGTTATCGATCAGGTCCTGGGTGACACGGTTCCAGCCCCCGTTCTGTTTGCCCTTATAGTCATGGTACATGCCGCCAAACTCAATCCGAACATTGTCGGTCAGATCCGAGTCGAATGCAGCCTGCAAAATGGTCTGCTCGGTGCCGATGTTTCGATAGAAGCTGCCAGAGTCTTCAACTTCAGCATAAAGGTGATAGCCGAATTGCTGGCCGCCAAGATTGCCCGGTCCGGTGATCGATGCTGCCAGAACGCTTTTGTCCCAGCTGCCCGCGGTGTAGCGAATCTCGCCTTCAGGTTCGTCAATATATTGGCCGGCCGAAAGTCGCGCGGTTTTCGGCACGAAGTTCATATAGCCACCCGACTTGGATGGCCCGTAAATCGGAGACGCAGGACCGCGGACAATATCGATCCGGTCGGAAGCGCCGATCGGGGTCGGATAGTTGCCTGGATTGTCCAGTCGCCGGACCCCGCGGAAATAGGTCTCACCGGCCTGACCACGAATATCGAGCGCGCCGCCAACCCCGAAGAATGAGTTGGTAAAGGTGCCGGGCGCCTGGGCGACGAGGCCGTAAATGTCGGTAATGCCAAATCGTTCGATCTGTTCCGAACTAATCGTCGACGCCGATCGCGGGATCTCAACCAGGTTTTTGTCAAATCCGAAGACAGACCCAACATCTTCGACGGGCAGGGCGCGCAGGCTGCCCGTCACCACGACGGTTTCCTGTACGAGTTCTTCCTGTTCGTCTTCTGGCGCGTCTTCCTGAGCCCAGGCGGATGTGGCGGTCATACCCAGGCAAAGCGCGCTGGCCGCGATGGTCGAGCGCAGAAGCTCTGACAGCGGTTTCCGGGCACTGCCACGCAAGGATGATCCCAGGGGCTGATTGAACTTCATAACGTAATCCCTCTATTCGGTTTCGGGTCGATTTCGAGCAGACCCTTGTTTGCTGTACTTAACTTCCGCCAATCGAGGGCATTCCGGTCCGAAACACTCTGTCGGGTCGGGGGATGCCTAGCGTTGATCCGATACCGAGCCGTCGTCGCAATCAGACTCAACTGTTTGTGCCATTGGGTGGATCACGAGGATCAGTGTGCACATTATTTGCGCATATGAAGGTCCGATTTGCTTTTCGCTGGGCCAAACACGGCTGAACTGCGATCCAGATAACGCTGTGTTTTGTATGCAATAGAGCTGGCGCTAGCGTTCCCAAAGACGCTAATAGAGAGACGAAGCGCTCTAAAAAATAGTGCAGTGTGATTTGTGATCGCTCACCAGTATGACCGTTTGGTTGTCCTCATGACGGCGTGAATCTGAGTGAGACGACAGAGTAAAGTATAAGAAGAAAGCAATAGCATCGATGAGAATATGTGTGTTTTGCGGCTCAAATACCGGCCGCGGTGAAAAGTATATGCAAGCTGCGTTTGAACTGGGCGAACTAATCGCCGAGCGCGGTTATGGTGTGGTCTATGGCGGCGCGCGCGATGGCACGATGGGCGCCGTTGCCAATGGCGCTATGGCCAAAGGCGGGGAAGCGATCGGCGTATTGCCGCGCCAGCTGTTTGAACTTGAGCAGGCGCACCCGTCACTGACCAAGCTGCATGTTGTCGATTCGATGCATGAGCGGAAGCAAATCATGCACGACCTGTCAGATGCCTTCATTTGCATGCCAGGCGGAATCGGAACGATGGAAGAGACGTTTGAGGTGTGGACCTGGACACAATTGGGTGTGCATCGAAAGCCCTTGGCCTTCTATAATGTAAATGGATTTTATGACGCGCTCGAACGCTTTTTTGATGTGATGGTTGAGGAAGGCTTTGTCCGTTCGGTGCACCGCCAGATGGCACTGACCGGGGATGAGCCCAACGCCCTGATCGAGAACCTCATGAGCTATGAGCCACCGCAGGTCAAAAAATGGCTGACGCCGGAAGAGCGTTAAAGGCGGTTTGCGGCTTTCAGGCCTGACTTTTGCTCGTCGCCGGCAATGTAAGTCTCCTCAATGGCGCGATCATCGCCCAGCGTTTGAATCACGAATAGCTCGTCGCTGAGGGACTCGACGGACAGCATACGCGTGCGCATCGCATGCGTAGCCTGGCTGTTGAGCACGATCAGATCGGCGTCAGTGCCAATGTCGAGCGTCCCGATCCGGCTTTCCAGAGAGAGCGCCCGCGCATTGCCGAGCGTCAGGCCATAAAAGCTCTCGAGCGGATTCAGGCTGTGACCACGTAACTGGCAGACTTTATAAGCGTCGGCCGCGGTCGCGAGCATGGAGCAACTGGTGCCGGCGCCGATGTCAGATCCGAAGGCGATGCGGATGTCAGCGGCCTGCACGCCAGAATAGTCGAACAAGCCACTGCCCAGAAACAGGTTGGATGAGGGGCAGAAGACGGCGACGGAGTTTGAGGCCGACAGGGCGTCGCTTTCGCGATCGGAGAGATGAATGCAATGCCCGAACAGCGATTTCGGGCCGAGCAAACCGAAGCGCTCATACACGCCGGTATAGTCTGGCGCGTTTGGAAACAGGCGCAGTGTTTCACTGATCTCGAACAGATTCTCGGAGAGATGCGTTTGGACATAACAGTCCGGATGTTCCTCGATCAGAGCCTGCACTGTCGACATTTGTTCATGGGTCGAGGTCAATGCGAAGCGGGGCGTGATGGCGTAGGCAAGCCGCGCCTTGTCGTGCCAGGTGTCGATCAGGGCCGCGCTTTCATCATAGGCGCGCTGCGGCGTGTCGGTTACAGTCTCAGGGGCCTGGCGGTCCATCAGGACCTTGCCGCCAATCATGCACATGTTTCGCGCAAGCGCTTCCTTGAAGAAGGCGGTCGTGGAGGCGGGATGGGAGGTCGTATAAACGGCGGCGCTTGTCACGCCGTGATTGATCAATTCGTCGAAGAATAGCGTAGCGAGCGTTGCGCTATGCGTTTCATCCTCGAACCTGGCCTCCTGGTGGAAGGTATAGGTTTCAAGCCAGTCTATAAGCTGCGCGCCATAAGATCCGATCACTTCCATTTGCGGATAGTGCGTATGTGCGTCGATGAAGCCAGGCAAAATGAGGTGCGCTGAATGATCGATGACCGGCCAGGTCTTGTAACGGTCGGGGAGGTCCGCGAACGGACCCCGCCATGCAATCTTCCCCGCTTCCAGGGCGAGCGCGCCATTTGCCTCATATGAGAAACAGTCTGTGTGATCGACATCAACCGGGCGGTCGGAAAAGGTCAGCAGTCTGCCTTTCAGCACGCGGTTTGGCGCAGAATGCATCAACGAAACTCTCCTGACTAAATGGGCCTTGCAGCGCGGTGCGAAGCCTAATTTGCCGTCAAGATGATAACAAATCTGTACGCCTCAGCGAGTTTGGGCAGTCTGACGTGTCCTGGTGTGTCGGGGAAGGCTAATTCTGCATCACTTGCCCCACATTTTGATAGCAAAGTGCGCAGAAATGGCGCGCGAATTATTCGCACGCTCTCGCCAATTGACCGTCTGTGAGAAGCGGGCACTTTGGACCGCAGAATAAGGGTTGGCTGAGGAGAGAGCGAAATGATCCGATGCATCGGAACGAGAAACATCCTTCTCGGCGCAGGCCTGGTGGTCCTGACGGCTTGTAGCAGCGCGTCATCACCGGGCACGACGACACAGGCGAGCGAGTCCACGATCTGCGTCATTGCGGAACCCTGCGCCAATCCACTGCCGGTGAAAGCTGTTCTGGTTACGATGTTCGAAATTGGCGCGAATGAAGGCGACCGCCCGGGGGAGTTCCAGCTCTGGAAAGAACGTCGCCCGTTTGATGTTGAGATTGAATTCCCGCATTCGCATCATTCCCTGTTCTATGATCCTGATGCGCAGATCCTGGCCATGGTGACCGGCATTGGCACGGCCAAGTCGACCGCCTCGACCATGGCGCTTGGCCTCGACACGCGCTTTGATCTCAGCAAGGCTTATTGGCTGGTCGCCGGCATTGCCGGGATTGATCCGGAAGACGCCTCGATCGGGTCTGCTGTATGGTCTGCCTATCTGGTGGATGGCGATCTGGCGCATCATATCGATGCCCGCGAAAAGCCTGAGGATTGGCCGACCGGCTATTTCGCGCGTCGCACCCAGTTTCCCTATGATCCTGGCAAACCGGCGCCGGATGGCGGCGAGATGTTCCTGATCAATGAAGACTTGCGCGACTGGGCCTTCGAACTGACCAGGGATGTCGAGATCCCGGACCTGCCCGGGCTGGAAGAGACGCGCGCGCTCTATACCGAGCATGAGATGGCTCAGAAGCCACCCTTTGTCCTGAAAGGGGGGCATCTCGCGGCGATGACGTTCTGGCATGGCGCGATCATGAATGAGTGGGCCAATGCCTGGGTTGACTATTGGAGCGATGGACAGACCGACTTTGTCACTTCGGCCATGGAAGATACCGGCACTTATACCTCGATCCAGTATCTCGATGAGATTGGGCGGGTCGACAAGGATCGTTTCATGGTGTTGCGCACCGGCAGCAATTACACGATGCAGCCGCCAGGCAAGACCGCAGCAGAAAACCTGCTGGGTGAGAATGAAGGCTATGCTGGCATGGAGGCGTCTCTCGAAGCCTTGTACCTGGTTGGCGGCGCTGTCTTGGATGAACTGACGGGAAATTGGGACGTCTATCAAGATACGATCCCGACGCCCGCAATGCTGGAGTAAGAGCAGCTGAGCGCGACGACTCAGGTGCGATAGGCGATCAGGAACGCCCGCAGGAAAGCCGCAGCATTCTCCGCTGCCAGCACTTCAAAAATCGGATACTCGTTGACGCCGCCGCCGCCACCAGCGAGATCGGACAGGCTGCGAAACCCGATATAGGGAATGCCATTGGCATAGGCGACCGTCGCGATTGCGGAGGTTTCCATTTCAACGACTTGCGCGTCAAACGTCTCGAACAGATACTCTCGAAACGCCGCATTGTCCTGAAAGATCGAGCCTGTGACGCCATTGCCACCAAGCGTCACAATCGGCACGCGGGGAAGGCAGGTTTCAACGTCCACGCATTGCTTGAATTCCACCGTCTCGGCCGCGACTTGCGCCGCCGCCATCAGGTCCGCATCGGCTTCATACCAGAATTTCCGTTCTGCCGGGTTCGGATCGGCGGCGGAGCGGACATGCATGCCGCGCGGCCCCATGAATTCGAACGGCTCGAACTGCGGGCCAAGGCCGGGATGCGGCGCGAATTCGCCCGGCGATGCTTCGCGCATGAAGACCATCTCATTATATTGTCCCCATTTCGCAGGCACCGTGACGTCCGCGAATGAGAGCGCCGGGTCTACGCCACCGGCAACCCCGCTGACCAGAATGGCCTCGATCTCAAAATGATCGATGACCAGCTGCGTGTTCATGGCGGCATTGACGAGGCTGATGCCGGTCATGAAGACGACGACATCCACGCCTTCCATTTGGCCCGTGTAAAACGTCACGCCATTGACCTGGTACTCTTCAACTGCCGTCAAGCTTGGCAACAGGGCATCAATCTCGGGCTGATAAGCAGCGAGAATGGCGAGGCGAGGGGTCTCGTCCAGAGGCGCCATCGGCGCGACAGCAACGGCATCCTCAACCGTAGAGCTGACAGCTTGCGCGCAACCAGCCAAACCGATTGCCAGGGGGAGTACGAGTTTCTGAAAAAGGTTCATTTCGGATTCCGTTGCAGCAGATGTGAACACGCTTTCGAGAATTCATCACCCAATCGCGAGCGATGCAATTATTAGGTCGCCAAAAACTGATCTCAAGATTCAGTTCTGGTGAAGCTTTGCTCAGATTCATCGCAGTAGAGTAAAATTGCGGCACAGCCAGCCAGCGGCGGAAGGCTCACGAAGACGACACGCTCACACGTTATGAGCGGGACATCTTTTCCCTCAATGAATGCGTTCGAATATGGCGGCCAGTCCCTGACCGCCACCAATACACATGGTCTCGAGGCCATATCGTGCATCACGCCGCTCCATCTCCCGGAGCAATGTGGTCAGAATGCGCACACCGGTCGCCCCGACCGGGTGTCCGAGCGAAATTCCCGATCCGTGGACATTGATCCGATCAAAATCATCGTCACCCAGCTGCATGGCTTTGGTGCAGGCCAGCACTTGCGCTGCAAACGCTTCATTGAGTTCGATGAGATCCATGTCTTGCAAGGACAAGTCAGCGCGTGCCAGCGCTTTTTCGGTTGCCGCCACGGGTCCAATGCCCATCGTCTTCGGGGGAACGCCAGCGAGGGACCAGCTGACCATACGGCTCATCGGCTTGAGACCATGCTTTTCCGCCATCGC